>Ga0209555_10000077_pt1 | contig 78275 bp, 51 predicted proteins | sample SaaInl85LU_5_DNA_FD_184643 | JGI IMG/M metagenome (GOLD analysis project Ga0209555, IMG submission 184643) | Marine microbial communities from expanding oxygen minimum zones in the Saanich Inlet - ESP_85LU_5_DNA (SPAdes) (version 2) | ecosystem: Environmental > Aquatic > Marine > Intertidal...
CACCATCAACAGTTATAACCGTACCGTCATTATCTGTTAATGTTAACACACCTGTTGAATCTGTGTAAGTACCACCTGTGATGAATGTATCAACACCTGCAGATACTTGAATATCGAAAGTTCCTGAACCATTATCATCTATGGTAACCGAACCATCAGTTGACGAGAATGTAATTGTGTCTCCTAAATCAATTGAACCAGTTCCTGAAGTTCCTGCAGTGTTAAATCCTGAATTTTCAAGTTTTGCGTTAGTCACGTCACCATCCGCAATTTTTGCAGTTGTAACCGCTCCATCAACTAATTCAGCAGTGTCTACTGTGTCAGCCTCAATACTAGCTACAAGGTTAACGTTTCCTGAACCATCGAATGAAACCGCACTTGCGGTAATATCTCCACTGATTTCGAAGTCCCTATTAGTCTCTAATGTGGTTGCTGTGTCAGCGTTACCTGTTAAATCACCAATAAAAGATGTTGAAGTAACAGAAGTTAACCCATCTAAAGTAGTTGATGAACTACCTAATGTAATTACAGTTGTACCAACTGTGATTTCATCACTATCTAACTCTACCGTTAATTGAGATAAACCGTTAGATGAAGTAGAAATACCAAGACCTCCGACAACGTCAAATTGAGATTCAAGATTAATTGTACCTGCAGAACCACTATCAGCCGCAAAATACCATCTAAAGTTATCTAAGTTAAAGTCATTACCATCATTCAATGTAATAACTAAATTACCGTTAGTTAATGTCATTCCAGTTGCGAAGGTATCTGAGTTTGTTGTTGAGAAACCTGTGATTGAGAAGTTGTTTTCTAAACCGTTATTTACTTCTAACTCTAATGTCCCTGTTGCTAAATCCAACGTAGCACCTGTAATAAATGGTAATTCAACACTACCTGCAGTGATATCACTACCTTCATAATCTAAAGACCATGAACCTGATTGACCACCTGCGTAAGTTAAACCTGTTAGTGCTGTGATATCGTAATCAACCGTTGCACCACCATTTTTGGTTACTGAGATTGTGTTATTTGCTTCCGTAACACCTGTTACGAAATCTGTTCCTAATGATAAGGTAACGGTGTTACCATCATTCTGTGTTAATGTTGCGTCACCTGATGCTAAATCAAATGATGCAGAATCCACATGAAGATTGATATCTGTCAATGTGATTGTAGTACCATCGTATTGTGTTAATACTAGGTCCTTGTCTCCTGTTCCTGACAACGTTGCTCCCGTAACAAAGTCACCAGCGAACGTGGCTAATGAGAGGTCTTTAACCTCATTTGACGGGTCAATTGCCAAAACAGAAAGTAATGTTTGGTCCGTTGCTACGTTGCCTAAAAATGTAGACCCCGATACTCTTAAACCATTTCTAGCTACTAATTCGTTTGCCATTTTTCTGTTTTTTTAATTAGTTTATATAATATGTTTTATTATCCTAATATCCCAGGTCCCCCCTGAAATATTGGCTTTTAACAATGCATTTTCATCTGTCAACTCCATACCCCATACGAAGTTTGTTGTGTTCCCAATATCTACCGTTGAGAAATCATTGTATCTTATGGTTGTTCTATCCCATACTGATTGAACTGTCCCTGCTCTGTAATTTGTTCCATCATTTATTACATAATCAAAGAACGCTCCTTGGTAAGTTGTAGCATTTACAGTATCTATCGTAGTACCACTTACCGAGACTGTACTTGCAGTAGTAGTCCCTATATGTGTAAGTATCTCTAACCCACCTATAGTTGTAGAAGTTCCATCGTTATTTTCTAAAGAAATTTCACCATTTGAGTATGTGCCTCCTGTAATAGTTGGTGAGAATCCTGTCGCTGTAAAGTCAACACCATCATTTAATCCTAATGTTAGTGTTTTACTTAATTGATTGTAAGAAACACCCGTAACATAAGTATCTTCAGTTGTTCCTGTTGTAAATCCTGTTACTACTACCGTAGCATCGTCATTTCTTGTTAAAGTAAGACTACCTGTTGAATTATCGTAATCACCACTAATTACATACACATCTGTGGACTCAGGACCCGAAATCGTAATATCAGTTTCAAGACCACCAGCCATTTTAAGTATTATGTCAGGACCACTAAATGTTCCTCCCGTAATAAACGGTAAAAGAGTCGTACCTGAGGTACTATCAGTTAAGTCTTTAGTTACTCCCCATTCACTATTATAGGTAAGGGCAGATATTGCAACCTCACCCGATAAACTATCATTATACGAAATAACACCGTTCGTGTTAATAACTAAGGCTCTGTTTTCTGTAGAACTTGAAATACCTTTAATGGTTACTGTACCACCTCCCGATGAACCACTTAAAACTAAATCTGTTGATGTTAATGATAACCTTTCACCTGTCCCCCCAATAATGTCTAAATCATTACCATCTAAATTAAGAACTCTACTACCATCTAAAGTTAAATCAGTATTCGCAATATTAGTGTCAACAATACCTGACGTAAATCCTGTTACATTAAAAGTCCCACCTGTTGTATTTGTAAATGTCGCAGTTCCCGTATTATTATCATACGTACCACCTGTTACCGTAATATCTGTTCCGTAGAATATTCTCCATCTCGCATTTGAACGAGTAACACCACTTACACCCTCAATTGAAGAATCTAACCAAGCATCAATTAACGCTGCACCACCAGGTGTTGAAGTAGTTACTGTAGTACCATAATCAGATTCGGTAATAGACTCACCGGCACCGTCCCATAGTGATTCATAATTGGTAATGGTATACTGATATGTTAAGTTTGTTTCGTGAACATAAACTAACATACCTAACCTTCTACGACCAGTAGAAATGTTATCAGAGTTTAAGTTTACAGTGTCAGGTAAAAATGGTAGGACTCTCTTTGAATAGTTAATTGGTATGGTATTACCCGTAAATTCAATTAGACCCGTTTCTCCTTCAGGTATAGTAAAATCTAAATCGGCAAGTGTGTACACTTCCATGTAACCACCAATCTGTAACACACTAAAATTACTACCAAAGACCTTATCTCTAGCAACCGAACTCGATGCGTCAAGTTGTGATGATGTTAATGGATTTTTATATATAAACGACATTTACTATTTTATTTTATAAATACTTTGATATGTCCAATCAAAAGTTTTTTTTTAGTTATTTTTTTAAGCCACCGTATTACCTTTAAAGTATATGGTGTTGTTACCATTATCAAAATACAAACCTGAACCAACAGTGTTTGTAGTATATAATCTGTACGTTCCATTAGCGAATGGTCCACCAGGATTTACAATTGTACCTAAATTATAAACACTACTCATTACTGATGTTGTTAACGTAGCAGGTCCATTACCATTTGAATAATCTATAATAGTTTGTCTATTTCCTGAACCAGTACCACCAATAGACTCATCAGGAATTAAGAACGAGTAATACACATTTCCACTCGCAGTTCCTGCAGGAATTTCAGTTGTAAAGAAGTTATATTGAGTAATTGAATTACCCTCACTATCTGTACCACCACCCGTTTGAGGTATTGTTTGTGATATAATTGATGGAACATTTCCTGTTCCTGCACTCGCAACGAAGAAGTTAACATAATCTGTAACATCTTGTAAATCAGCAATTGCTGTACCTGTACTAAATCCAAAGAAATTAGTTTGACCTTGATTACTCATATATGTACCAATAGCTGCAGCTAATGATGATGGTTCACTGATTATATACGCCGGCGGTAATCCTGCTTCACTAGGTGTTGGTGTAGGTGTTGGTGTTGATGATGGTGTAACACTACTTGTTGGTGTTAATGATGGCGTTGGAGTAATACTAGTACTCGGTGTAATTGATGGTGTCGGCGTTACCGAAGATGTTGGTGTTACAGTAATACTAGGTGTTACCGATGGTGTAGGTGTTATACTACTTGTTGGTGTAACTGACGGTGTTACAGTGATAGATGGAGTTGGTGTAATCGATGGTGTAGGTGTTATACTACTTGTTGGTGTAATCGATGGTGTTACGGAAGATGTTGGCGTAATTGATGCTGTTGGAGTTATTGAGCTACTTGGGGTAATTGAAGGTGTCGGTGTCGGTGTTATACTACTTGTAGGTGTTACTGAAGTTGTAGGTGTTATCGATGGGGATGGTGTTACACTACTTGTCGGAGTAATAGATGGGGTTACGGAACTAGTCGGAGTTACCGATGATGTCGGTGTGATAGATGCAGTTGGAGTAATAGATTGTGTTGGTGTGACACTATTAGTAGGTGTAATAGATGGTGTTGGCGTTATACTACTTGTTGGTGTAATCGATGGTGTTGAAGTTACAGAACTAGTCGGTGTTACCGATGTTGTTGGTGTAATTGAAGGTGTTGGACTTAGTGAAGATGTTGGTGTAATTGATGGTGTAGGTGTTATACTACTTGTTGGAGTTACTGAGTTACTTGGTGTAATTGAAGGTGTAGGAGTTGTAGTTGCACCTGGTGTTTGTGTAACTGTTGGAGTTACTGAAGATGTCGGTGTAATAGATGGGGTTGATGTGATTGATGGTGTAGGAGTCACACTACTCGTTGGGGTTATTGATGACGTAGGAGTAATCGAAGAAGTAGGCGTTATACTACTTGTTGGAGTAATAGATGTTGTTGGCGTAATTGATGGAGTTGGTGTTATACTAGCACCAGGTGTTTGTGTAACTGTTGGTGTTACTGAAGACGTTGGTGTGATAGATGAAGTAGGTGTTATAGATGGTGTTATTGTTACACTACTAGTCGGCGTAATTGATGGTGTAGGTGTCACACTACTTGTTGGGGTAATTGAACTGGTTGGAGTTATAGATGGAGTCGGAGTTTGACTAACACCTGGTGATTGTGTAACCGTTGGTGTTACTGAAGATGTCGGGGTAATACTACTTGTTGGTGTTATTGACGGAGTTGAAGTTACTGTGGTTGTTGGAGTTGGTGTTGGTGATAAATCACCACCTGTTGGAGTAACTGTTGGTGTCGGCGTATTTGTAGGACTAGCAGTAACACTTATAGAAATTGACGGAGTTACTGAAGGTGTTACACTTACTGTCGGACTAACACTAATACTAGGCGTAATTGTCGGCGTGTTTGTTGGTGTTGGTGTTGGAGAAACATTATCATCATATACAACAACTTTTTTAGATACTGTTTCATTATTACAACCCGTCTGTTTGTTAACAACAAATATATCATATTCAATACCTGTCGGTGAGCCAGGTAAAGGTAAAACAACACCCGCAGTAATTTGGTCACGAGTTTGACCTGCTTTGGCTAAGTTTTGAGGATTACTTGTGACTCCTGAATATATATCAAACGGTCCTATTGCATTAGAACTTAATGTTAATCTAATTATTACTTGTGACATCTACTTTATTTGTTTCTTATATAAATACAATCGAATTATAAAATACTTTTTTTTCTATTTACTTTTTTTATGCTTGGCAACTTACACATGAATTCCATGGACCACCTGAAAGTGTCACATTTGGTGTGTTATCCACATAAGACTGAACCATATAACATACTAAATTAGTTCCCTTAACAACCTCATTATTTTGAGGTGGCGTACTTAATCCTGAAATATCACCATAATATAAAGTAACGGGACCTGTACAGTTATTGAAATCGTTAATTTCAATCATAGACACAACACCTGTATTACATAATTCACATGAGGCGTTTTGTTGAGTAACTGTTAATGTTGGTGTAGCAGTGGTCGTAGATTTAACAATATAACACTTATTATCTTGTGATACCTTAACGTATGTGTTAACATTTAACGGACCAATACTTGAAGATGCTACGTAATCTAATTCAACCTCCGAACATGAGCTACCATATAATACTTCCCTAAGTACATAATTAGTTACCTGAGGACATGGATGTTCTTCAGATGATGTACACTCATCACAGTCTAAATACGCCCGATTAGGGTCACCATTCCACGGATTACCATTATTACCTATAAATTCACCATCCATAATACCTAAATCAGGCTCAGTACCAGTTCCTGGTGCGTAGAAACTAACACATTGGTCATCGATACCTGTTTGATATTGTAAATATAATGTAGTTCTACCCGCAACAATTAACTGATTAATTTCACTCTCCAATGTTGGGGTCACCTTCATTTTATATTGTCTAGCATCATCTGTTTCACAACACCCTGAGAAGTATATATAAACATAGTTTTGTGATGGTGTAGGTGATGGACTAATCGATGGTCCTGAACTAGTTGGTGTAGGTGTTGGAGTAGCTGTTTCAGTAATCGATGGTGTAGGTGTTGGAGTAGCTGTTTCAGTAATCGATGGTGTAGGTGTTGGTGTGGTTCCACATGGGTCACCAGCACATGAACCAAAAGAACCATAATTCATAGATGGAATACCTAAATTATACGTCATTGACGGATTCCAACCATTCGGCTCATAAGGTGGGAAGTTAAATGTATCTGCAGTATATAAAACATCATCTTGCCAAGACCTTACTTCCTCAACAACACCATCGTGTGTACATAAATAAAACACACCTAAACTAACGACAGCAGTAGTAGCACTAAAAGTAACTAAAACATTATCACAGTTAAAATAATCAATTTCTACAACATTATTTGGGTTATTACCCGTATTACCTGTGGCGTAATAAGTAATATTGGTATCAATTTCTAGACATTTACAACCTTGAGTAGGTGTTGGTGTATTGGTAGGAGTATGTGATGGTGTAACTTCAGGTGTTGGTGCAGGTGTACCAGTATTAGATGGTGTTACATTAGGCGTTGAAGTGGGTGTCCCTGTGTTTGTTGGAGTATTTGTATTAGTTGGTGTCGGTGTTGGTGTATTTGTGCCTGTCGGCACATTTGTCGGTGTTGGTGTTTGACTATTTGATGGTGTCATAGTAGGTGTGTTTGATACTGTCGGAGTCAGTGTAGGTGTATTTGAACTACCAGGTGTATTTGTTGGTGTCGGAGTCAGTGTAGGTGTTGAACCATCAGAGTCACAAATTAAAGTTAACTCAACCTTAGCACCTAAACTAAATTGAGCACCACGTAATGGGTCTTCGTCACCATCACAGTTAGAAATAATTGTTAATTGATTAGTATTCACATCTAAACTAAAACTTTCAATTTCAGTCACCGTAGACAAAATAGTATTAATAATATTTACCCAATCAGAATCATCAGGATAGTCAGATAGTGTTGTTCCTGTGTAAAAACTTTGTGAGGTATTTAAAATTACACCTGTAGTTCCAGTTATACCTATATTAACATAGAAAATAGACTCAACTAAATTACAGTTTGTGTGTCCTGACGTTAAATCAAAAAACGCTTCATTTAACATCTCTTCAAAACCTCTTTTATTTCCTGAAGTAGTAATGAAATCCTGCTCACAAATAGAATTTAACTCATAACAAGTCACTCTATTATTATCACAGTTAATTGTAACACTTTTTGTATCGTTACAACCATTACTATCAGTAACAGTTACAGTATATGTTCCACCAGGTAAATTACTAACACTACCACCCGACTCACCTGATGGTAAGTTAGATGACCATGTATATGTGAATGGAGGTTCACCGTTATAGATTGTTACCGTTGCAGTTCCGTCATCACCTAACACACAATCTGTTTTAGAAAGTGAGAAATCAACACCGTTAGTTTGACTAATGTTTAATGTTTTACTTACCGTGCAGTTTTCATTATCTGTTACAGTTAATAAATAAGTCCCTGAAGCTATATTACTTATTATTGGCTCGATATCATTTACATCTATTTGTTGATATACTACTTGTTGTAAATTTACATTTGTTAATATGTAATCAAAAGGATATTTTAATGTTTGACTTCCCTCAGACACAAAAACCTGTATTTGACCATTATTTTGTCCACATGTTGCTCCCGTAATACTACTAACTACCGTGAATTTATCCTCATTAGCAACTGTTTTTTGTGTTGTATATATACAGTCACTATTGAATTGTATTTCAATATCATATGTTCCTGAATCTAAATTACTAAAAGTATATGTTTGACTAGATGTGGTTATTGATTGGGAAGAACCATTATCATCTGTTAATGTGTAAGTAAATATACCCTGTGGTGCATTAATGTTAATTTGAATACTACCAGATTGACCACAATCTGAGTTGGTAACATTTATAGATACTACACTAAAACCAGCAGTTGAGATGACCGTCCCCAATGCTGTTGTCTGACACGAACCCGCATCTGTTACTATAACAGAATGAGCACCTGAACAAAGATTTGACATTAAGAATGTCTTACTTTGTGTAGTTAATGTTTGACCATTACTACCAACATAACTATATGGTGCAGTTCCACCTGTTATTGTCACCAATAATTGACCATCACAACTAAAACAATTTGCCTGTGTCGGTATTACAGAAGCAACACCAATAGGTTCACCAAATCCAATATTAAATTCATTAAATTTTACACAACCTAAACTATCTGTGACTGTTACTGAATAATCTCCTTGAGTTAATCCTGTGGCCGTTGACGTTGTCTGACCGTCAGACCATAAATAAGTATAAGGACCTGTTCCTGTTAAACCTGTCACGGTAGCCGAACCATTACCTTGGATACATGGTGATTCATCTATTGTAAATAAACCAAAATCTAACTCTACACTCTCTTCTATTACCACCGATTCAGTTTGTGCGGTTGCACCACCAAAATCCGTTACAAATGCATAATAAATACCACTTGGTAAATTTGAAAATCCATAGGTTTGTGATGGAGAACTAACTGTTTGATTTAAGACTCCGTTTCTGTATAATTCAATATTATAAGGTAAAGAGTTTGAAGAACCATTTACGTTAAGTTCACCTGTGGTATCGTCACCACATGTTGTCCCTGAAACATTGTCAATGTTTGCACAAAAACAACCGTCAACAATAACGTTTATAAATAAATCTTGATTTTCACCACCTGAACTATCATTTAATCTGAAGATATATGTTCCTGCACTTAAATTATTCCAATAGAACGGTCCGTTACCTGTCTGAGTCAGTAAACTACCAGGTGACGTATTTTGTAATGTATAAGGTTTTATACCTCCAATAGGTAATATTTCAATTATACCTTGACCTAAATTTTCACATACACCTGTTACCGCAAATGTATAATCTAATGGTCCTTGGTCACAGTTTTGAACACATGGGTCCGCAGAAACTGCAATACCCTGATAAGGGTAATTGGTATCCACACAAACTTGTAAACCAACACCTTCACCTTGGATTACTTCCCCACAACAATCAGTAAAAGTATGGTACCCATCAGTAGTTGCCGAATAACATCCTGATGTTCCACAATTATCACAATCAGTATATGGACCCGAAATGTCTATAGGTGAAATTATCGGCTCAGAAGTACTTACATTAATTTCTGTCACAGTGTAACAATCTCCAGATATTTGATATACCTGACCGACTTTTTTATCTTGAGGTACCAAATATAGTGTACTAACAGGTTGTTCAATATCTAATAAGAAATCATTTAATGATTCACTAACAACTTCTTCAGTAAAATTACTAACTTTAGGGTCCACACTAAATCCAAAATTCTTTAACCCTGAACCATTTTGGTATTGCGGGTTTAAATTTTGGTAGGTTGTCGTACCGGTTAATCCCGAATAAACATTTGTATGTGTTAAAGCAGTTAACACCAAATCTTCAGGACCCATACTAACCATAGTATTACTATTGTCACCGTATTTAGTGTTAAAATCTATTTCTGAGATAGTATCACCTTCAATTGATGCAACCGAATGTTGAACAAACGGCATTCTAGTAGTTGAATTATCAATAACAGGATAAATTAAACCGTTAATTGTACCACCACTACTTTTAACATCTTCCCATACTTTTAGATAAGACTCATAATCATGTTTAAATCTATCAGTATATTCTGAACCACCATTATCGTTATCCCATCCATCACCTAATAATTCAAAAGGATTGGTATATAGTTGTGATTTTGTTTGTCTACCATGGTAAAGTCCCACATACCCATCAGACTCATCAGCAACTATGATAACTATGTAATTAGTTTCTTTACCCTCAAAAATACCAGGACCTGAATTACCTGAATTATTTAAATCCTGATTTTGGTCAAATGGAACCCCGTTACTTCGAGGGTCATCAGTTGTAAATGAACCCGTAAATTGTCTACCTCTATTAATTCTTCGATACGTATCACTACTATCATTAAATTCACTATTTTTAGGGTTACAATCAGAAACACTTGAACTCTTACACCAAGTACCTATTTCACTATTAGGAACTTCATTATCAAATTCATAAATTGTCGTACCACTCACGGTTCCACCCGTCAATGAACCTAAATAAGGGTAAGATGCCCACCACAACCAGTTTTCACCATTATACCCTGGTAGTCCAATAACTCCTTCATATAAATTACCACTTAATAAATCACCATCGTCTACTTTTGTTTGGTACCATGAACGAATTGACTCTGAGGCACCTGACGCACTTTCTTCACTTAAAGACGTACCATCATAAAATACAAAAACTTTTTGATTTAAACTATTAGTTTCACAACTCTCAAGTTTGTCGGCAACACTTGTAATTTCTGACGAACTTGGTGTTGGTGTAGGCGTGACCGATAAAGTAGGCGTTAAACTTTGTGTTACCGATGAAGTAGGTGTTGGTGATACACCCGCAGATGTTGAAGGTGTGATTGTTGGTGTAGTTGTTACTGAGGTAGTAGGCGTATTGGTTGGAGTAACAGTATTCGAAGGTGTCGTTGTAGGTGTAACCGTAGGAGTTGATGTAACCCACCGAGCACTAGGAGTATTTGATGGTGTCGGAGTTGGCGTTATTGTATTACTTGGTGTAATTGATGTCGTTGGAGTTACTGTTGGTGTAGGGGTTTGTGAGGGTGAGTTAATTGGAATTAACGCTCCGCAATCGATACATGCAAAATCATCACAACTCTCTCTTTGAATAATACCTACAGGTGTCGGTACTATGGTATGTGTCGCAGGTGAAGGATACGTGGAAACATTAAAGGCCAATATATTAACACAGGTATGGTTAGACGCAACTCCATCAAGTAAATAAGTTTGACCGACAGACGCAATTGAAAAATAATTAAATACTGGGTCCGTACTACTTAACCAAACAATTCGTGAAGGGTCATTACAACAAGCAAGTATATGATACGTTTCACTTGGTGTCGGTGTTGGACTTGATGGTGGATTACACGCATCACAATTCTCGTAATCCACAGTAGTTTGACTTGTGATATCTAAAGGTATTGGCGATTCACCACATTCACTTACAATAATATAACAACCAGTATAATCTGAAAAATCTAAATGGAATGATTGGTTAACAATTGAACTACCCGTATACCCTGTTATTTGATATACAACACCAGGTGTGTCACATCTTTCAGCACATATTGTTGGAGCCGGTGAAACTGAACAGATATCATCTAAACAACCTGACTCGGCAATAGTTCTACTTGAACTAATCTGATAACCACTAAAAGTTGTAGGGCTTTCACAGGTATTAACACATTCGTAACACCCATCAGGTAAATCAGTTATATTTTCAAGTAAGTAAACAATACCAACAGTGGGCGCCTGAATGAAAGCATTCAACCAATCAGCCTGTGGTGTAACATAACAAACACTACCGTCACATGATAAAAAATAATACATATTATTTAACTACAATTAATTTGAATGTTTACACCAACATTCACTGTTAGAGTTTTATCAGTAAATTCATCATAACAGGTAGTATTACTAACCGTTAAAACGTTATTTTCATCTATAAAATAATTCAAACCTTCTTGATATAAATACTCAAGGTGTGTATTCAGTGCAAATATCCAATCACTTTCATTTGGATAATCTTGATTACCATAACCTGTGTAAAATTTTTCTTGAACCAATACCGTATTGTCAAGTCTAACATCAACATACCATTCACTAACTAATGTGCTCAACACACATTTATTTGTAGTGTATCCTGATTTAATAACACAACTGTTTATACTATTGGTTAGAATATTTGGTATTGAGTTAATTCCAATATCACATGTTAATGTTTGGTCTATACAGTCATAAGAATATAATTGTCCATTATATTGACAAGGAATACACTCAACAGGTAGTAATTCACAACCTCTTTGTCTTCTCCATACGTGTTTTTGTCTTTGTAAAACATTATTATCCATTTTTTGACCACCAATCCAAATTGTTGAGGCCGGAACCATTTGTTCAACTAACTTAGTCCAATAATCACCAATACCTAAAGTGAAATCAATCATCTTTTGATAGGTAAACTTGTTTGAAGGTATGTTTACTGTTTGTTCTGACTGTAAATACTTCCAATAAATTGATTGTAGTGTCGGATAACCATTATTCGCACCATCACTTATTGTTTGACGGTTTCTAACATTAATTAATGTATTATAGAACGTCTGAGCAAATTCAAAAAATGTTTTTTCTTTTGGTCTTGGGTTAATAATGGTCCAATCCTTACCATAAGGTGATGGATAAGGTGCCGTTAAACCCGATGAAGGAAACGGATAGTCGTATTTTCTCGACATCTTCCAAATGTCATAGATAATACCCTGACCCATGTTAAGATATAACTCAACGTTTTTGGCGTTTAATACAAGTTTTTCATCAAATGCTTCGTAATACGCGTTATACGCACCATCTCTATTTCTTCTAAGACCGGTTTCATTTTTATCCCACGATTTGTTATTATCTACAGTTTTAGTTAAACTAAAACCAAGATTCATATATGGGAATTGTCTAAATCTATTAAAGTATTTTTGTCCGTAAGTGTAAGTTTCTAACGTTGTTTGAACATCAGGATTTGCACCCGTAAACGTTGAATTGGTAACATCTAATTGCTCAGGCGCCCTGTGGTCAGGAGTCTGTATATACCAACCTGAACCCTTCTCAAAGAAAAAATCATTATTTATTAATGGTTTTTTAGGGTAACCCTCGTCATCCATAGGATAATCACCTCTAACAGTATCAACAGGTGTTAATGTTGTTGTAGTTGTGAAACCAGTATATGTAGTTCCAAGAATATTATAGGTAACTGAAGGGTCTAAATCTGGGATTTCGTCTACTTTTGTTCCTCCCGATATACTTAAAAATTCACCGTTAAACCTATCAATATTAATTGGTCCATCAGCAACATAAACAATTTCATTAAATTCAATTAACGCTTTAGGCGCACCAACCATTCTCAATAAAAATTCTATAGATTTTCTAGTACCCTTGCTTTTGAAAAGGTATGCAGAATTTAATATCAAATTTCTATAGAATTGATAATTTAACTGATTAGGTGTTGGGTCATTTTGAAAACCAGGATATATTGATTTGTTTTTAGTTCCAAAAATTGAGGTTAAAAAGTCATCATTTGTTATAGGTGAAATATTAGTATTCCACCCTAAAGTCTGCGCCAAGTTTTTAAGTAACGCTGACGGTATATCATTTTGCGGTGTATAATGAACTGAATTCATAAATGATAATGCATCTATGAATTTTTTTGTTTCATCAAAACTACGACCATAAATTTGTAAAACCTTTTGAACTTTTTGGTCCCCCGTATCGAAATCTTTAAATGCACCTGTTGTTAAGAAACGAACAATTAAATCCGTCTTATTACGGTCCATTTCTTCAGCAATTTGATTTAACTGAGTTAGGTATTTTTCAAAGTTTGCTGTTACGATATCTAAATTCCATAAACCCTGTTTTGGCCATGTTACTGATTTTTTTCTTTTAACAAAACCACCATTATCCGTTTCTTGAATAACATCAAAAACCGCAGTATAAGGTGGATTTATAAACCTATTTAATAAAAAGTCTTCAACCTCATCAAACGGTTCTTTAAAGGCAACTTCAGTATGGTATTTATTTGGTCTTAATACCAAAACATCAACCGAACTACTTGCACCTGAGAAAGGATTACCCTCAACAGTTACCGTTACAGTTCCTGCAGATAACGATGTAGATGGAATGAAATCAGTTACCTGATATTCTGTTTCCATATCATTAATATACAATGCATATTTTGAATATTGTTCAGTTAAATTCCTTAACGGACTAATACTCATAGGTCTAACCGAAATATTACGTGTAGCGTTTACAGAATAATCAATATCGAAAGGATTAATGAAACGAGTAACATCCATATCGAAGGTTGTTTCGTTTTCAATTTGGTCGTAAGTAATGTTTGATGCAGTATTCGCAGTAGAGTAATCTAACCTCATTAATCTTTCAACCTGAATAGATGCGGGAAAGAAATTAATAATTTTTGTTACAGATGTAGATAACCTTTTTTGTAATGAACCGTAAATTGCATAATTAGTAACCTGACTAATATCATAATTAGGATAAACCTTAAATGTTTTACTTGCAATTATTTTTGATTGTTCAATACTTTCAATGTTAATATCAACCAAAGAAATAGGATTTGAAAAAACACCAGTATTAAAAGTTCTGTTAACTTTTTCTAATATTGAATTAGTGAACTGAAAGTTTCCTTGAGTTATCCCCCCACTATCAAGCACCTGAAATCCGACCAAGTCGGGTGAAAAGGACTCACCACCACTTGGTGGTGCAGGTGGATAAAAATATTTCTTTTGATTATTCGCCATTTATTAACTGATTATGTTATTGAAGTTCTTACTAAAATCAATGTTATCATCTCGGTCTTGACGAACCTCATAAAGTAGATTATTAAATTCATCACGAATCTCAAATAAGTTGTATTGTTTATAAATGTTAAGATTACGGTCATATAATGTGTATATACCGTCTTCCATACTCTTAGTTTGATTTCCGTAAAGTGCAATAGCAAGAGTATCAATATCATGTTCCGCCAATTCAATATCCACTGAAATGGGATTAAAGAATGTATTGGTCATAACAATATTTTGATTTGGTTGACCAATAAAAGGTGTCGCACTAGCCTTGTTTGATGGTGCACTCGAAGGTGAAACCGTGCAGAAAATCAAATCACTACCACCATCAACATAACGATATCTTATCGCTTTTTGTGAACTGTTTGTTAAATTAGTAACAACAGGTTCACAGAAGAAAGAAGAAGTAATAACTCTATAAAAATTAGGGATTTTAGTCCCATTATCATTTAGATATTCAATTCTATACCCAACAAGACCCTGATTGGTGAATCTATTTCTAAATTGTTCAGGAACACCATTTAAATCTATGATAATACCTTTTACGTTAGGTAGTGCAGATAAAACACCACAATCAGTAATTGTAGTTCTTATCTCTACAGGTCTAATGTAAAGTGTATATATACCTATTTTATTGAACTCTTCGGCTGGTAATTTTAAATTGTATAAACCACCCAAAATTTCAACATCAGCGTTACCTCCTGTGTTTGCGTTGTGAAAATAAGGTGTCAATACATCAGCGGCGTTCAGTTTTGTTAAAACAAAATTTGTTGTCACGTCTCTTGATGGTGTGTAATTTAAAATTATCTCAACATCTTCAGGTGACATGTCTGCGGGTCTTACTGTTCCGTATGTTCCTAATGCCATTTCTTTATTCTTTCTGTTTATTTATTTTGAAGTAACCATAACCATAAGATTCCAAGTCACCCATATTGTCTACCTCACCTAATCTCTGCAAAGACTCAAACCCAGATAGTTTACCTCTTTCAATAAATATTTCCGATTGTATTTCTGGTGAGTCAACTACATTAATTAATACTTCTTGTTTTGTAATCGCAGATGCAACCAAGTCATTAGTTGTTAATCCTGAAGAATTAATAACATATAATGTGGTTCCATTAGGGTAATCATAATAATCAACATTATTGATTGTATATGATGTGTAGGCTGTAGTTATTTGGTTTACCTTACCATAAGGTTGACCTTCTCTTTGAACGGTAACAGTAACATCATATGGTGTGGTTCCATATAATTTTAAATCCGTTAATCTTGAGCTTGTAAAACCACTAATAACAAATGGTGTAGATGTAAAGTTGTTAGATGTTTGACTCGCAACCGTATTTGAACTATCTCCAGTAAACAAATATTGATAACTAACAGGTATACCTGACCAATTACCTCCCTGAGCGATAAATGTTATGTCACCATTTGGATTATTCACGGTCGCACCTGTTGTTGGTAGGTAAACTTCTTTTTCCACTATAGTTTGACCCCATGGATTATTCTGTGTCATCGTAACAGTATAACCTGTGGTTACACTTGGATAAGTGTGTGTTAAAGGTTGTGGTGTTGTCGGTGTTAGTGTCTGACTATTACCATCACCCCAATCAATAATATAATTTGATAGTTTTAAAAAGTTTTTAATCTCATCTGACGTGTTAAATAATTGTAACGTATATTGATTGGTGGAGTCACTACTAATTAAGAAGTTAGTAACCACATCTTTTTGTAAAATAAACCCATCAAATGGTGTGTAAAAACCTAAATTATCGTATGTTTGTCTAAACACTAACGGTATGGTAAGTCCTGTTAGTAAACTACTACCATTAGTTCCACCACTAAGAATATTTGTCATACCTGTGTATAAACCAAAAGTATCACCACTAAAATACTCAGTGATAACATCTCCTTTGATAGATTCAGGTGATATTTTTATATAATATTTCTCTTCCATTATTGTGGATTTACGTATTCATACCAATTTATATAACTTAGTGACGTTCCAACTCTATTTTGTCCACCCCACATTTGGTATATCTCATATTCATAATTAGTGTTATCTAGCACAACTTTGTAATAAAAGTAGTCTTGTTTTTTAAAATTAAATTTATCACTTAACCCTGACTGCGGCCTATTCATCATTCTAATAAACTGACCTTCTTTCGCATTGAAGAATTTTGCAGACATATAAAACTCAGTATTTGGTATATATTCTCTACTTTTCAACCAATAAATAAAATACCCTTCTTTATCACCAACATAATCCAAATCAAATATTGGTCTTCGAAGTTCAACAACCTTAGGAACTGATTGCGTTCCAATATCGGTAGTTTCAAACCTACCTTGTTGGGTTGGTATGATTATCGTAAAATATATTTGTTGATTTTCAGGTTCTACACTATCATAAAAATCTAATTTAAAGAAACTTCTTTTGAATGAATTGGCATAATAATACAATTCTTTATCCGTAAATGTAATACCACTAAAATTAGCAGAGACTGAAGGACTAACAAAGTTGTAATCTGCAACCCATAGGTTACTTTCACTAACCAACACGTTACTTACACTTTTACTTCTATCAAAAAAACTAAAACTATATGTTGTGGTAGTTTTTGGTGAGTTATTTTTACCATACCATACCTTATGTGAATAACGCGTGGTTTCAAAATCCTCAATAGGATTTATTACCTGTTCTAATACATCATCTTCATAACCCTGCAAAAGGTCTTCCCTCCCCACATTTTCAAATTTTACCTGAAATGGGAGATTGAACTGAGTATCATTATCATTTACTGTAAATCTAAACTTATTCACAATTATCAATTAATGGTGAGAATATTATGTCGTTAAAGACGTTATTATCTTTTTGTAATGGCGTTTGTAAGAATATTATTTGTTTAAATGGATAATGTTTTCCGTTCAAAAATGGGTTATTAACACCATTTCCATCAGTATCTATAAATCCGTATGGGTAGATATCTCTCCATCGCCACAAACCTTCATATTTAGAGTAGAAAGAATAATCAGGTATATTGTCAACCTTTTCTTCATCACCTGTTTCAATATAATCGGAATAAACTTTTAACGGAACACTGTAATGTGGTTGATATGAATAACCGAAAGGTAGGTTTTGACTACCATTATCATCAAAATAGTTATTATTAAACGAAAATTTGTGTGACATTTTAGATAAAACCGTTTCTTTTTGGTCATATTTATTCCACTCACAAATATCACCCTTTAGTTGATGTCCTATCATTAAATCATCATTATAGTAAAATGTTTTACCGTTTAATTGATATGTGTCATATGGGATGTCATCCTTATTATCTTGATTACTTTTTTTCCACCAATCATCAACATCATTTTTTCTAAAATTAAAATCCCAACCTATTTCAATTCCTGATTGATTATTTGTAAAATTATTTGGATTAAAAGGATTGTTAAACCAACCCATATATCCTTTATTAATTATAGTTATAAAAAGTTCAGTTATTGGTCGACCTAAATTATTTGTTAAACCTATAATATCAACATCTTTATCTATTGAAAAACCATAATCATCTCGTCCATCTTTTACTGAAATTCTTTGGATTTGATTAGGTGTTGCGGCCGAATATTCTAATTGTCTTTTAATTGGAAAATTACTTCTCTCAAAACCCATTCTAGTTAAGTCGACATTATCAACCGTAGTTAATGTCTTATGTTTTCTGACATAATATTCAGAAGTGGTTTCACCTGAATTATTAGGATTAATAACTCTTTTTAAATTACCTATTGAACCATTATTAAATGTCGCACCAGTAAACCCATAATCATAAACATTTAAAACTTTATAATCATTACCATATGCTTGGTCCCCTAAACTATATACCTCAAATAAATTTCTACCGTTTACCGCTGTAGGTATATAAATGTATTCACCAACATTAATATTGTGTTTGTAACCACAATAAAACGTTATCATTCTTTTACCATTGACTACCCTATTTTTTATCACATAAGGTATACCGTCTGAAACCACAAAATTATTGGTATTCTCAAATACATCATCAGTATATGACATATTTTGATTATAATCATTATCGTTAGGATATGTGACGTATAAAGACCAGTTATATGTTGAAGCACTTTTTGGTTTAAATTCAACATGACCTGATATTGATTTTGTTCTGAAGAATGAAAATTCATCGTATTGTGGATATCCTTTCCACACATTTGTTGTTACTGAATTTTCAACATCCAAATAATATAAACTATTTTTAAATGGGTCATAATTAGAACACTTGCCCGACACTGAATTGTTGAATATATTTACGATTTTACCCGATAACCTAAACTTTGTCGATATTTGTCTTTCGTGATTAAATCTCTCTTCTAAATTTAAAAGGACATTTCGGTCTCCTTCTATTTTTTGTTTTTTAGTAGAGTTTAAAGGAACTTGAATAAATAAATCAGTATCAGGCGCACCTGCATACCTGTCAGAACCTCTAACAATTCGTATCGTATCATTATTTTTTTGATTTGACATATTAATCTTGTATTATTACAAATTTCTTTATAAACCTATTTAATGCACTTTTTCCTCGTTTTAATCCAAAATAAAAATAGAAAGGTGAACCTACTCTATAATAATCAGAATGAGCCGAATTAGTATTCGCTTTAGCGTCAAATTCAGGGTCTGTAGTAGACTCATTATATAAATAACCATATCCTTTATTAGTTGAAACACTATATGGATAATCGGTTAATAAACCATCAAAAGTTTCATCCTGATATTTAGCAGTAATAAATTTGTCCGTTATCCATTTATTTTCCTCATCACCAAATAAGTTTGTTGTTCCATTTGTTTTCCAACCGTAGAAAGGAACCTCTTGTGAACTAACATAATTGAATTCACTAACCACACTACCAATAGTAATCTGACCTGGGCCCATTTCTCTTCTTAACTCTTCCTCACTATCAAACCATATACCTATTATTTCACCAACGGTTATTGAATCAGCATAATTACCATCAATATACGGTATGACACCATATTCCGAATTAATACTTATTAATTGAGCATAATCACCGTCAACTCTCGAATCAAAAAATCTATTACCTAAACTTACACTATTATCGTATTGGCGTGAAAATAATTTTTGTATAGAAGCATCTCCAAGACCTAATATTTGTTGGATTAAATTACTATCAATTAATCTACTGATAATAAATAAATTTAATATTCCACTGATATCCTGATACGATGTGCTTTTTATAGTATCCACTAAAAAGCTCTCAAATTCAGGTGTAAGCATAATCTCTTTTAAAAATTCTGTTTTAGGACCTAAATCCATAATTGTTGTTGGTTGCCACATTTGACCAGCGTTATTACCAACAAAACTAGTGAATACACCATTGTCGGTTGATTGTGGTTTAAATTGACCGTTCCAATAAGGTGCGGACCTATAAAAGAATGAGTTTGAATCCGTATTAAAATACAAAGGTCCTCTATATTCTCTATTTGAAAAGAACATACCAAACGCACTTTGATTTGGGTCACCACAAAACTTATATCTCCTTACTTGGTTATTACCATCAAAGAATGTTCTTTTTTGGAACGATGGCATATACAAAGTTCCGTTTACCCAATTATTTTGGAACAGGTGACCTATTATTCCTCTACAAACACCAAACATAAATCTTATTCTAGTTCTCCACTCAAAGAAAAATTTCCAATCCGAAGGTATAGAAACAAGTAATGGGTCTTTAACAAAAACATAACACCCATTTACGACCCTATCTTCAGGACTTCCACCAAATAAAGAACCGAGTAAACTACTACCATTACAAGGTTTTTGAACTCCAAAATTTTCACCCGAACCAGAATAACAATCAAAGACAACCATTTTAGCACAAGTAAAGGAGTCTAATACACCATTTGAAGCAAGTCCTGATGGAGTTTCTAAATCTTGACTGTTTCCTGAACCATCAGTTGCACCAACACCAACAGTAGGATAAGTACCACTTACTGAACCATCATCACTAACTTTGTAAATTTCAAAATTATTGTTTAAGTGTAACGCAAAATCTTGCAAATTAGCATAAATTAAATCTATGGGTAAATCTCTACCTGTTGATACAGGTAATCTGTCTGACCTAAAGACTATTTTTGATGAATCAACCATATTAGTGTTAGGAGTTCCTGTCATAAGACGATACGATGGTGAAACTGTTAACATATTACTGGTCGGTGACACATTACCATTAGGCGGTACTAGTGAATACTGATAACTAGCACCGTCTACTCTACCTTGAGGTATTCCTGGACCTATTTGTAATCCATTAGCAACTGTTTGACCATCACTTTGTGGTCTTAATGATGAAGCAATGTTATATCCTACTGATGAGTATAATGCAGGTGCTTTAGAAGTGAACGATGTGAATTGACTACTATCTGGTGTATATAAGAAAGATGTGTGGAATAATTTACTATGCGTAGCATTATTATTCCTTGTATCAAATGTTGGACTATTGAATTCATAATGATATTCAGGAGTTGAATCACTTCCATTCCTAAAAGAGTTATGAACTTTTTGTATAGGTATATTTAAAGAGTATTCACCTTCAAATTGAAGGTTAGGGTTAATACCATAACTTGCCCCGAATAGTTCACTTAAATCGTATCTAATCTTTTGTTTTGGTGAATATGGGTCGACACCTCTAACCAAAAATGCCAATACCAAATCATCACTATCATCATACAACTCTATTGGTTTTTGTGGTGGTGATAAAAGCACACCATTACCACACCCTCTTCTGGTAACCATATTTATATGTTTATGTAATATTGACGAACTAGAATTACCGTGATTAGTTAAAAGTGTATTAGCCTCGGCAAGTGTTTTAGTGGTTATTACTTGGAAATACTCAACACCCGATTTAAAGTTATAAGAATATCCCGAAGCTAAACTAACTAAATCTAAGTTAACTGTTTGTTCATTACCATTAGGGTCTATATAACTAATTTGTTTAGTAACATAATTACTTGAATTATTAGTAAATGTTCCAGTAATACCCTGATTACCGTATTGATTTGTTGCACCAGTTGCAGCACCCGTAAAACCTGTCACATTAGGGTCGTTAAGTTCATCTAAATTAGTAAATGTTAGAATTTGACCGTCATCGAATGATGAACCACTATCTAACAATAATATGAGAGGCATGTCCTCAAATTCATTGGTTGTTGAATTTTGTGTTGTTGGACCATGCTCGTCATTAACTATTTGAGTTTTAATTCTATTAGGTTTGTAGTTATCGAAATACCTACCTCTTTGATTCATTAGGTTTAATGATTGAGGCAATGATACATCGTAAGGGGCTATTAAGTTAAAAGGTTGTTGACCCGTCAATGGAATTGGATTTCTACCATTAACATTAAACGGTGTTTTATAAAACTTACCTGAAATATTAGTATTACTTCCACCATATTTCCAATTAGACCAAATGTCTGTTGGTTGAAGACCGTCAAAACCTGAATATAACATACCTGACATTTCTTTAACAACATCCACACCTGATTGGTCAGGCGTACAAGTATCAACAAAATCAATATCATATGAACCTATATTTGAGACATCAGATAATGATGAAGTATTACCTCTTTGTGATGGGTCATCCTTTACAGAATTAAGAGTATCATTCGATGTTGGTTCGTCTAATGATGATACATCACACTGACAAGCCTCACAATCAGGATAAACAATCATCGGTAGCGTCAACTCCTTAAATGGATTTTCTTTAGGTAGTGGAGTAAGGGGGGTTGTCTCACAGTCTTCTTTCTTTTGTTTTGTAGAAAGCCAGGCAACCACACGACAAACATTATAAACTATTTTATTATATAACCAAATAAAGGCATTTATTAAAGCTCTAAGAACTGGATATATTAATGCTAAGACATGCATTAATGGTATAATTACAAGAATAATTGGTGTTACTATGTTAAGTAATATTGTAAATACAAAGTATAAAAAATCGAAGTTTCTTTGAGCATCGTTCGTAGGAAAACGATTATTTTCACTCATACAAGCCCTATCGGTTATCTCTTTAATACCATAATGAGAAGCTCTATTATAACCCCACTTAAATCTATCAATATGAGATGCAGGTGTATAAACTTTATTATAATTAAACAAATAAAAAGTATCTTCACATTTAATAGCAGCGTCTTTATCCGCATAATCAGACCAATCTAAAGAAAAGGCATATGACTTATTAAATGCATCGTCAGTAATTGGGACACTACTATTACTAGAAGGATTTTTATCCCAATGTTCTCGAATATTGGGTAATAAATAATTACCTCTCATTATTGGTGCTTGTAAAGCCCCTTCATTCTGCCACTTAACTTTGAATCTATATTTACTCTGAGTTGGAATACCGACTTTTGGGTCATTAGATATTACTCTCTCACCAAACTCATTAGTAGTTACAAATGATAAGTTCATAGGTAAATCAACTAACCAAGTTCCGTTGTCATCTATAACTTCCCCACCATCTTCTAAAAAATATTCTTCAATGATTGGGTCCCCATTACTATCTTCTTCTATTGTTTGTCTAAGAGCCAATATAGTACCAGGCCCTGTAACAGTATCACAAAGATTACCTGTATCTTTTTTAGGTCTACAACTAGCCTTAATATAATCATCCTCATTTGATGAGAATATGGAACCCATAAATGTCGCGTGTGGAGTAATTTCAATACCTAGTTCTCTCAAATCAAAATCCGCACGTGTAATGCCAACGTCACAAGTGTCATCAGCACCCCAAAATGAAGAAACGTCAATATCTTTAACCTCATGTAAAATTTGAGGTAGTGAATCAATATTTTCCGAGTTCTTGAATAACTGACCATTAAACTGAGATGGGACACCCTGTCCCATTCTAATAAGGTCTGATGGTCTTAATGAGAATTCTCCCATGTTAGATAAATCTAAATCCATTACTAATTTTTGAGAACCTAACGGAACACCGACAATCATAAAATCACCAGCTTCATTTGTTCTTACAGAATATTTGTAGTATTTTTCATAAACATGTAAAACTTCCTTTCGAGTTAATACATCTTCGGCAGTAGGAAAAGTTCCTGTAGCTGTGTGACCATAATATTCATTTTGATATGGTAATAGATTGTATCTATAACCATCCTCATTTTTACCTTCAGGTGATTTATATGGATATAATGTTGATATAACGGGGTCGTTTTCGTCAATTTGGTCTATTGGTATAAAAATTGAAATGTGTGCGTTTGGGACACCCACACCACCATTAGCAATTACACGACCAACTACAACACCATAATCGGCACAGAATTGTGTATACAAATCTTCTTGTCTTAATTTTAAAGACAGTATCTCTAACGAATCGAAATCTTGGTCTATTTTTACGTTGATGTTTCTATCGACACCAGGTTCAGTTCTAATTCTGATAGATTTTGGCATAATTAGTTTTTAAGATAAATAGTTATTCATCATAATTTTAATTTGTTTTTTAGAAAAGTATATGGATATGATTTACGAGAAATCTACATTTTTAAGAGACTTCGCCCTTACTTTGATATCTAACTCAGGAAAACGTATTTGATAAACCTGATTTGGTTGTGCAAATATAGTATCATCAATAAGCTGTATTTCCTTAGTTTCAGCATCTGAATATCTTTGGGATGTTTGTGAGTTAGAGTATCTGCCACCCACTTTATTAAATACTTTTAAGTCGGCTAAGCTAATAACACCAGGTATGTCTTGAACGATTCTTCTAATGTCGGAAACATTTACATTATTACCCAACTGTTGTGTTTGTGGTGAAAAATAACTATTAACAGAATTAATTATATTGGTAATAACTTGTCCTTGGTTTTCAGTCGAATCCATTACCACCGAAAATTCAAATTCAATATCAACAACTTTAGCATTTGTAACAGATATGTAATCATTAATCATTCTATAATGTGATAGATAATTAGCAATATTTTGCATCAAAGTGTTTGATACTGTTTCAGTTAACTTACCCTGAGTATCATAAGATAAAATTTCAATTTTAATCTTATTATCTTCTTCCGTGATTGATGCCTTTGCAGGTGCACCAAATCTACTTGGCATTGTTCTCACTAATGAATTGTAGTCATTAATTGTAACCGCTCTTTTCTGTGCCGCGAAGTTAAACGCAACCATATTTCTAACTTCTTCAGTTGTTGGTAAATCACCACCTCCAATAGCAGCAGTTACGTTTGTTGTTCGTAAACTTTGTCTTACATTTTGATTAATCGTATCGGATGGTCCATTAATATCAAATTTAGTTGTCCCAAATTGAGTAATCGTATCAACACCAACATTAGAAGCTTTACCACCACCAATTCTATATTGAACAAATAACGTTGTATTAGGTTTTACCGTTAAACCTAAAGCTATGTTGTTTTGATAATCTTGAATTCTTAATGGAACTCCTGTCCTTGCAAATTGTTCTAATTGGTCTTCAGCCGATGTCGTAGCACCCCCAAAAGTTAATTTACAATAACCCTCAGGTGTATACTCAGAAACAAATCTGTTTTCCGTTTCAATATACTTACCAACTTTAATACCTGGTTGGTCAGATGGTTTAGTCGGGTCTTCAACAAATATTTTTGATTCTGCCAATGCATCAACTTCATACCATTTATCTACAGAATTTATAAACTCACCATAAGTTGGTGGTGATTGATAGTTTACCCCGTCTTTTTGAATAACTGATGTTATACTAATAACATTCTTCTCAGGTAAGAAAAACTCATAGAATGGTCTTACATCACCATTATTAATTACTTTCTTAAATGTCTTCGTTAACCCGTTAACTACAACCTCTCTTTTAGTAATCGTATAATTTATAATGTTATTATTTGAATCAAAGTTTGGTATCTTGGTTCTGTTAGGGAATCCTTCACTGTTGTATTGTGAGCTAAAATCAATATCGTTAGGGTTTTCAAAAACTTGTCCTCCACCTATAAATTGGGAACCTGCTCTCATAACACCTAAGTATCTTTCATCTTCTTGGTCACCTAACGCTGGAACTGTAATAGATAGGTCCACTAAAGCAATCGAAGGTCTATTTCCTGGTATCTTAAGACCGTAAGTTCTGGCTATGTTATATATTGAAGACTTTTGTTGTGCATATTGTAAAACCGTTTCCTGAATACTACGGTCCATATGATAATGTAAGTTGTCACCAATCGCAGCATTTAAATCCATAAATACTGAATAGATTGACGCGTCGTTGAAGTTACCAATTAAATCGGGATAATATTGTTGAGTGTAATTGATTAACTCTTGCCTTAACGCCTGAAAGTCTCTGTCCGTGTATGATATTTTACGATTTGCCATATATTATTAAATATTTATAATTACGAAATCTCGTGATTCAAATGTTCCCGATTGTATTGTATAATCAATTCTTAATTTTGCGGTGTATTCTTCAGTCCCTCTACCGGGAATTTTAAACACTTGACCACCTAATTCCTCATAGTTAATCTCACCAGGTAATGGTTCACTTTCCAAATATGGCTCAATAGTTATGTTGTTTATTTGTAGGTTAGGTATATACTTATCCACCGCTTGTCTCACATCGGCCTTAATTGAATCGAATGTGGGACCATCCATAGGCTCAAAAATAAATTCATATATTCTTGTTCCAAAGTCAGGTAAATAATACCTACTACCCTTTCTGGTTAGTATAAGATGTAACAAATCAGCCCTAACTTCCTCTTCGGATGTTTGAGTTAATCTAAGGTAGTCACCACGAGGACTATCCCTAAATGGGAAAAATACACCATATGTTTTACCGTTTGCCATATCTGATAAATATAAACACAGATTATTTTATCTAAACCAATAATAAAAAAGGTCAGACAATGTCTGACCTTTTACCTTCCTTAACCTCAGAAGTGATTATAATTTTTCATTACTTCTGTTTTTATTTAATTATCCTTCACAAGCAACACATTGTAAATCATTCAAATTAAGTTTCTTTCTTGCGAAAGCCTGAGCCGAATTCATTGAGTGTTGATAATAAAGTGTCTTTACACCTAATTGCCATGCATCTATAAGAAGTTTGTTAACATCCTTTGTCGGCATGTCAGGTGATATCATTAGATTTAGTGATTGTGATTGGTCAATATAGTCTTGACGAACCGCCGCTTGATTAATGATTGATGCTTGATTGATTTCCGCAAATGTTCTAAAAACATCTTTTTGTTCATCAGTCAAAAAGTCTAAGTGTTGAACTGAACCGTCTTTCTTTTTAATCGTATCCCAAACCTCTTTTGTATCTTTACCCATTTCAGATAGTAAATTCTTAAGAACAGGGTTTTTAATTGTTACTTTAAGTTTAGCCACATCTTTTACATAACAATTAGACCAAATAGGTTCAATAGACTGAGATACTTGACCTAAGATAAATGCTGATGAAGTTGTAGGTGCAATTGCGTTTAATGTAACATTTCTCCTACCATAACCTTTCAAATATTCAGGTTCACCAAACATTTCAGCCAATTCTTCTGATGCTTTGTATGATTTTTCTTTAATGAGTTTAAACACTTCAACATTAAGTTTTGCCGTTTCTCTTGTATCAAACGGTAAGTTTTTAGACTGTAATAATGAGTGCCAACCCAATACACCTAAACCTAACGCTCTTTGACGTTTTGCAAAGTTATAAGCCTTTTCTAAGTAGAAGAATGCTCTTTTACCTTCAAGTGTTCCGTTATCTCTTAACTCTTCGATTTTTGTTAAAAATTCGGTTACAACCGCATCTAAGAACATAGTCATAGTTTCAACCGCATCTGTATCTTTCCACTCATCATAGTGAAGAACATTCATCGATGATAATACACAAACAAACGATTCTTCTTCGGAATTATGAAGTGCAATTTCAGAACAAAGGTTTGAGTTATAAATCGTCGCACCTTTATCTTTATAAACATCCACAGTTTTATTGTTCATCGTATCATGGAACATAATATATGGATACCCAATCTCACCTCTCCTTTGAATGACTTTCGCCCATACCGCTCTTTTTTCATCATCACCAGCAATCATTTCTTTCATGAACTGGTCAGTTACAGTAACCGCGTGTGTTAAATCCTGAATTGAGAACCCTTCGGTTCCAATTTCTAAGAACTCCATAATATCAGGGTGTTCAACAGGTAAGTATGGTGAGAATCGTCCTCTACGTGTTGAGCCTTGTGAAATATTATCAACAACAGACTGAAATAAGTTCATAAAATGAACTGAGCCAGGAGCATGTCCATTGTCTGTAATTTCAGCACCTCGACCACGAATATTACCGAAGTATCCTGATGTTCCACCACCCATCTTACTCATTTCACCGACCTCAGCCTGTGTATATAAAATTGATTCGATGTTGTCACCGATATTTGAACCGAAGCAACTTACAGGTAAACCCCTCTTCTTTCCGAAGTTTGCCCATACAGGTGATGATAGTGAATACCATCCTTTACCCATATAGTTGTAGAATTTATCTGCAAACCCTTCAATACCTAATAACTTCTCAGCGTGTTCCGCTATTGTTCTAATCCTTACTAAAGGTTCTTCACCTTCACTCAAATACCCTCTACGAAGAAACGTAATCGATTCTTCATTAATCCAATCAAAAGGTTTTCTTTCTTTCATATTTTTTTGTTATTTTTTTCTTATTTTAAAATAAATCGTTAGATGTAATTGACTTAGACTTCTTACTGTAGTTAATACTTCTTTTATAGAAAAAGTCAGTATGTTTTGTTGTTAAGATTTCATCATCAAACCATTCAGTAGTTTCCAATAGTGTTTCATTAATTTCAAAAACACTATCAACACCAATAGAGTTTAATGATATATTAAATCTAAACTTAATAAACTCCATTGTTTGTGCTTTTGTCAAAAAGTCTAAATCACCTTTTTCAAAAATCCAATTCACTATTTCAGTCTCAGCTTCATACGCCTCCATAGTTGATGCAATTAAGTCTTCAACCAATTGGTCAGTCCACCAGTGTGGGTTTTCTTGTTTGATAAGGTTAACCAAATCAAAACCAAACTCAGCGTGGATGTTCTCCTCTTTTGAGGTTGCTTCTACTGCGTTCGATATACCCTTCAACATATTCTTATGTTTGTTAAAAGACATGATAACTAAGAATTGCGAAAATAGTGATACATTCTCTACAAACATAGAAAATAAAACTACAGATTCAAAATAATCTCTGTTTTCCACTGATTTAGAGTTTGAAATAGATTTCTCTAAATACTTAATTCTTCTACGAATAGCAGGAACCTCAAGTAGATTTTCAAATTCTCCGTTTAGACCTAATAGTTGGATTAAGTGTGAATAAGCATCTGCATGTCTTACTTCAGATTCCGCAAATGTAGCACCAACGTTACCGATTTCAGGTTTTGGCATTCTTTTGTAAATGTCTCCCCAAAACGTTTTAACCGCAACTTCAATCTGAGAAATTGCTAACATTGCTCTTTCAACAGCGGTTTTTTCTTTTTCATTTAAGTGAACCTTAAAGTCTTGAATGTCTGATGTATAATTAAACTCAGTATGAACCCAGTATGAATGACGAATCGCATCCACATAATCGTTAAGATTAGGATAATCATAAGGTTTTAAATTTACTCTTTTTGAAAAAATATTTGGTTGATTCTTTGAGCGGTAAATAATGTATTCTTTAGCCACATCATTTAAACCGTTATCCATAAGTTTGTTTTCAACCATATCGTGTATTTCATCCACGTGAGGAACGTGGTCTTTGTTATTTCTAAAAATCGCCTTTGTAGAAATCCTGGCAATCTTTTCAGCCATTTCTTCATCAACTTTGTCAATACTTTCCATAGCTTTCAAAACCGCAATTTCAATCTTTTCTGTTTGAAACAGAACCTTATCACCACTTCTTTTGATGACATAACGAAGGTCTCTGTTTACCTGATTAGTTAAACTTTCCATATTATACTCTTTAAAATTTTATTAATTATTTGGAGTCTCCCTTTGTTTTCTTTTTTCTAACAACTCCTTGATACGTTCCTTGTTTTTCTCTTCTTTTTGTTCTTCTAAACCTAAGAAGGTAACACTAGAATCCGTATCGATTTCCATCATTTCGTTATCGAACTTACAATTTTCAAATACAACACCGTCTTTACCTATTCGGGATTTGGTAATAGCGATTGTTGCTAAGTTCATTTCTTTCTGTTGTAGGGATTTGGCAACAGAAATAATAACGTGACCAACTTGTGCTTTTTTAATTGAACCACCCATTTGGTCTGTTGTAACCACCTCTGATGAAATAGAGGAACGGTTACCTTGTGTTGCGGTCCAACCTACAATGTCTAACTCGTGACACATAGATTCAAAACCTCTCATCACTGAACCTTCACTTTTCCATTCGTCACCTAAATTTCGGTCAGGGACGATACAATCAATATAATCTAGCACCACCATATCGATTTTTGTTCCCTCAGCAATCATCTTACGAATCTGATTTTTAATCTGACTCATAGTTAATTGGTCAGAAGGTAACTTTTTCAATATAAGTCTGTTAGGTGCATTTTCTTTAATCTGTCTAACTTTATCCAATACTTCATCCTTATGTAAAGACAAATTGTCGGGAGCAATTTTAGTCCACATAGTGAAGTGTTTTCTCTGAATAATTTTAGGGTTATCCTCGAAGAATATCTGTAAGACGTTATAACCTAAGTTAAAAGCGTTGTTTGAAATTTTACTTAAGACGGTTGTTTTACCAACACCTGTAGGCGCTAATATTACACCAATCTCACCTTTTGCTAACCCTCCCTTTAGAAGGTTATCTATACCAGTTATCCCCATAGGAATAGGATGACGGAAATCATCATCCAACACCTCATCCAAATTAAAGAAAACATCTGCAGTTCCTGTGTCAACTTCACCAACTTGTAATGCTTCACGAACCATCTCCTCCAAGTGGTCATAAGACTCAAAATCACCTTTATCGATAATCTTTTGAGCCTTATTCATTACTTTCTGAAGTTCTTGTTGTTTACAGAACTTTAAAGACTTCTCTTGAACGTACTGATGACCCTCATTTGAAGCTTCTTTTACTTGTTCTAACATATCCAAGACCATTTTTTGGGCCATTGGAGATGATACTTCTGATTTTGTAATTTGTTCTAAAGTTGCGAATGAAGGAGCGTGTTCATATTTGTGATAATACTCCTTCGTCATCTGCATGATTAACTTAAAATATTGATTGTCAAAGTATTTCGGTTCGAGAACATCTACAATAGAATTCGCAAAGTCTTTATATAAGACGATATTATTGAGAAGTTGTAATTGAAATGTGTTTCCGAGGTATCCAAAATTCTTTTCTTTTGACATAATTTATTAAGCTTTAATCTTTGTGTGTAAAATATAAATATGGTTAAACTAGTTGATATTCGAGGTAAGTGTAATTTAAATTTTCTGTTGAGAAAATGTCAGTAAGGTCTCGAAGCAATTTTTTTAGGTGTGGGCGTACGTCCACAGTATATCTTGTCTTCGGAGGGTATACTTTCGCATCCCAAATTCTATGACAAATTGTCTCATCACCAATACGAATATAGAAATTAAAATACTCAGGACCCTCCGTATTTGATGTGTCTAAAATTTCAGGATTTGAAATGATTTGATTTGCGTTTTCATTCATATAGTCTAACGCCTTACCTTTCAAATCTTGATGAATTTCTTCAGAAATAGATTTTACTAAATCATGAAGTTCCATACTTGCCCGTGCTTTAGGATTATACCCTTTAACATTGAAGTATCTTTGAACCACAATGTTTTCATTAAGTTTCAGTAAGAACTCTAGTTTTGTTGCATCATTATTTTCTTTCATAATTTTCTTTTTTTGTTTTTGAATCTTCTTTTTTCTTTTCTTGTTAGTTTCATAAAAGGGGTTAAAAATTCAACCCATGCGTTGTCGTGTTTTGGTAGATACTTAAAAATACCATCACTCATCATCATCCTCATTAGATTTTTATATCCTCTACCATCAGGGTCCAAATTTTCTTTATAGTAGAGTTCAATAGTCTCTTTTGATTCTTCGGTGAGTAACGGTTCAGACAAATCTACGAGTTTTGTGTTAATTTCAAAAAACTCTTCACCAAAAACCCCTCTTTTTGTTTTACCCGATAAAAGGTTTTGTAGGGCTCGGTTATCTTTATCTGTTTTGTGTAACTCCTCAGCACGTTGTTTAATATCGTTAACATTGGTTACATTATCAACTATCTCAGGAAATAATTTAACAAATGTTTTCTCACCCATATATTGTATCCCATCAATATTATCCGATTTATCACCAGATATAATTTTAAAAGTCGCAATGTTTTCATGGGGTATTGAAATATCCTTAAGAGGTATCAAATCTCCTTTCTTAAGGGTTATCTTCTTCATAGGTTGATACACCTCAACATCATCAGAGATAAGTTGTGTGAGGTCTTTATCTGAAGAAAATATAGTTTTATATTCACCTTCAGATATTTGACAATAATATGCAATTAAATCATCACTTTCAGTGTCGTCAATACATACCTGACGCACAAACATTTCCTCCAAATAAGTTTTTATTCTTTGGGTTTGCCAATCAAACGATTCTCTTTTTGATTCGTTTAATGTTTGTTTACGATTTTGTTTGTATTCGGGAAAAATCAATCGTCTTTGGGAGGAGTTATTTTCTCCATCCCAAAATACGATTACTTTATCATAATTGTGTTCTGATAAGAACCTTCTGATTGTATTAACGAAGTGGTATAATCCTCCAATATGTCTTCCTTCGTGATAAAATTCTTTTACCCCGTGAAACCCTATTTTGAATAAATTATTTCCGTCAACTAATAATGTTTTAACCACTTTTATTGTGTTAAATGTTACACTTCTCTTTCTTCTATCAATTTGAAGTCACCTTCTGTTCCGATAACTTCTTTCCAATAATTTGCTTGTTCGTTTTTGTATGATTCAATAGATTTTTTCTCTTCTGTTGAATCTTTACCCGCCAAGAACCCGTGAGGCGTTACTATAATTTTACCGTCCTCATATCCTAAACCATTAATGTGGTTTTTCATTACCGATACTTTTGTTCTTGTAGCAAATTTAACTTTTCTTTTGTCTTTAACCGCAGTTATTTTGTTTGTTCCTGCATTTTTTTGATTACCAAACAAAAATACCAAAGATGAGTTTAACCAAATAGACTCACCACCTTTAGCTTTAATTTTTGGTTGACCAAAAGGATTGTCAGGAAGTTCAACCCACGGTTGGTTAACAATAACCAATGTGTTTTCATATTTTGAATCAGCTCTACGTGAACCCGATATTCGTTGGTTGATACCCATACCAATTTTGTCAGCTAATGTTGCTGCGTTGTGTTGTTTACCTCCTTTACCTTCATAAGTCATCTTACAAGGAACAGAACCAACAGAATCCCACATAAATAAAAGGTCGTATTCTAACTCACCCTTAGACTGCGCATCTAATAACTCGTTAATATAATCAGTGATTTGTTCGATATATTCAAAATTATTATTAAATATAAAGAACCCGTCCCAATCTAATTCACCTGTTTCTTCGTCAACCACTTCTTCACACTCAAAACCCATGAGTTTTGCATGTTCAAAAGACCATTTCTGTTCAGTAATGATAAAAACAGGTAATATTCCTCTTTTTTGAGCATCAACTGCGGTCTTAACTAATGCGGTTGTTTTACCAGTATCTGAGTGACCTAAAAACATATTTAAGTGACCCATAGCAGGACCAGGAACTCCAACAGCATCTAAAAATTCACCCCCTAAGTCAAAAAACCTCTGAGGTTTGTATTTTGCAGAAGTAGAAAACTTCTTCTTAATACTACTAAAATCTTTTTTCTTTATTGCCATATTTTTTAAATGATAATGATGGTAGGGACACATGTCCCTACCATCAGATTAGTTTTTTTTAGAACGGTAAGTTATCATCGACCTCATCATTTGATTGTGGGTCTTCATAAGAATCTTCTGACTGTGGTGTGTTTGTTGAACCACCAATAGTCATTTCTTCATCATCACCGTATACGTATTTTTTTAACTCACTGTTCCATACAGGTGTTTCACCTCTTGCAATTGCTTCTAAATATTCGACAGGTTTCTGAGCGTATACATCTTGCCATGTCAACTCATCTTCAACCCATTCTTTTTGTTGGTCCGCATCTTCTGAAATAGAACAAGGGTCATCATACATAACAGTTTGAACAACTGTATATTCAATACCTTTTGGTGTTTTTGCCTTTGCCAACTCGACAATCAAATCTCTACCTTCGTTAGCGTCAGTCACGTCACCTTTAGCTTTCCAAATTGGAATGATTTTATCCAAGATACCTTCTTGTTTGTAGTTATCCTTGAATCTCCAAAACTTAGGTCCGTGGTCTTCGTTTTCACGGTCGATAAGTTTTACAATGTAGAATTTACGTGGACGGTATTGACGAGCCAAGTCTTTGTCTGACTCCTTACCTGTTGACATCAACTCTTCATATACCTCAGTAAGTGGTGAACGCTCACCATCGTTTTTACCTGGGTCGTAGAGTTTTGTCCATTTACCATCAATTTGAACTTCATGATACCACACCTCTTTGAATGGTGAAGAACCGTCTGATGTTGGGAGAATACGAACTCTCTTTTGTCCTGATTTAGTTCCTTTTGGAAGATACGTTGTAAAGTAACGTTTTAGTCGGTCTTCTTGAGACATCGACTGATTACCACCGCTGTTTTTAGTGGTGTTTTTTTCGTACTGTGCCAGTACTGCGTCTAATGCATTTGCCATAATTTCTCTGTTTTACTCTTTTAATTTATTTCTCGATTATTCTATTTTAAATATAACACACAACTTGATTTAGTCAAATGGTTATAAAATAAAAAAGACCACGAATTGTGGTCTTATTATAATACTTTAATATGTGTTTGTCAACTACATTCTTTCTTCATCCTCGAAAGGTTTGTCAAAAGATTTTTTGATGTCACCTTCAGAGTAATTCTCAACATCATCAGAAGTTAAAACATATTCATTTTTACCAGTCTTTTCCATTTCAACTTCTTTATCTGTGAAAAAATCGGTTAGTTTTTGGTTATAAGGGTAACTGTCTAAACTTCTTAACTGTAATTTTTCTTCCGGAGATTTTTGACGATATTTTTCAACTTTATGTTCTAAATCGTTTATCTTTTGAAGAATTTGGTCCATGTCTTCTAACTTTGATGTTAAGTCGTTTAACCTATCCATCATAGTTTCCATATACTCTTCTTGTTTTGTTGACATGTCTTTCTGAGTCGTCACCAAATCAGTAATGTCTAATTCCTCGGTTCCAACATCTTCAGTTTCCATATCAGTAGATACTTCTTCACTTTCCGAACCAGGTTCATCAACTACTTCAACATCTGGGTCACTATCAACATCAACAGGTTCTGATTCTACGTCCATATCTGTTGGTTCTCCCATATCACCACCCAAACCCACTGCAGGGTCTACAGGTTCTTCTTGTTCGGAGATATATTTATTTATCTTTTTATACTTTTCTATCTCTTGTATGATTTTTTTATCTACTGACATAATAATACTATTTTAACCGTTTAGAAGAGTTTTTACACCATGAGGTGTTTCAACTTTCAAAGTTCGATTTACTTTCATTGTGTTATCCACTCTTTCAATAAGGCCGTCTCTCATTCTAACAGTATAACAATCACCTGTGTCTAAATCACAAACTTCTTTATAACCGTTTCCTGTGTCTTTTTCAGTAATTCTAGTGTCTTTTGACAAATACTGGTCTAATAATGATTTTGTATCCATAATCTTTTTATTAATAAATATACGTTAATTAGTGTTTTTCTACTTTTAACCGTTATCCCACGCACTATTCTTTCTTTCAAAAGTCTTATAAGCACTATCAAATAAACTTTTAGCCACTGTATTTTTCTTAATTTCTGTATCAACAGGACTAATAATAACACTAGCCGCGTTCTCAGCAACGTTTAATTGTCTATTCCTGTCTGTTAATCTTAAGGTGTAATACCATAAATATGTGTAAGCCTTTGCTAAATCATTGTTTACCTGAGAGTTTGTTAGTAGGGTATCTATAAGTGGTTCATATTGTTTACAGACTTCAGACATAAATTTAACCGATTCACCTGTATTATTAAATGAAATATAAGGAACAACATACTCACCATCTTTAACACACGTTTGGTTTTCAAAACTAACTGTCCATTTTGGTTTTTCCTTCATATTTTTTAGGTTAAAGTAATTGTGATTAATCGCCTTTAAACTCTGACCTGTGCCCGTTTCAACAAAACCAACACCAAAAATATATTTTTTAACAACCTCACTACTAATAGATGAACCAGTAATTGCACCTCTAAATTGACTTTGATTTATTGTTGTGGTTGTATATTTCACATAAGGTTTATTTATGTTTTGAACCGCAACACATTTACTTTCGTCAGGTTCAGACCTTTTAGAACTTGTTTTAGTGTTACTATTTTTAATTGCACTACTTCTAACTGCAGTATCACCAGTAGAACTCGCTAACGATGAAACTCTTCTAACATCAGATAAATAATTTTGAACTATGTCTCTATTAACACTCGTAATTAGTGTGTCAGGTAATTGTAAAGAATATTTTGTGGCTCTAACACCTTCAAAAGTTGTAACAAAATCTCTAGGTGTTATATCATGATTAACACCCATAATAAGATATGGACCGTAGAACATTGGAACATACCTTAAATTAAAATACATTGTCGGCTGTATCATAACATTACCCATAGAAACTACCGAACAAGTGTAACTAGCATTTTTATAGAAATTATATAGATTAGCAGTATTTTGTGCTACTTTCTGTCCATCAGCCATTGAACCCATATTTGCCAATATTTGGAATGTCGGTGCAATATTTTTTCTTTGAGACATATCAATCGATAACGATTTGAAGATACTTTGGTTTCTAGTTCCAAAATCAACATTAAAAGCTACTACTTTATTTCTATTCGAGAAATTAGTAACCCCATCTTCAGAACTCTTAACAGGGTTTAGTGTTGGTTGAGTGATATCAAACGCATCATCACCATATAAAAAGTTTTGATTACTTGAGGATGTGTTGATGTGTTCAGAAACTTTACCCACATAAATTGCCAAGAATTTGGGTTCAGAACCATGAGTATCAACTTCTAAGAAAGTTCCAAAAGTATTATTAGCAACATCACTATATGATGGGTCAGGCATTCCTTCTTTAACTCTTTCATTTCTACCGTAGAAATTAGAGTATGATGGAACGGGCATAAATGTGAAATCGTTTTTTTCTAATATGTGACCTATTAAATTAAGAACACTTTCACTCGAATTTGCATTCTTTAAAAAGTATCTCATGTCCTCGATATTAATAATCACCTTATCACCAATAGGTCTATTTGCTTTATCTAAAAATAAGAATTCTTCAAAAAGTGTTTTACCTTTAACGTCTTGACCTGATATCCACCTATCGTTAAAGTTTTTAAATGTTGTCCACAACTCATTTTTAGGTGTATCACCATCTAATTTAGAAATTCTTTCTTGAGGTTGTGTTTCTTTAACATTTGGTAGTTCTTTATTTAATTTAGTGAAAATTTGACTTAACATACTAAATTGATAATTAATACTATTAGACATAAAATCTTCAAAATCACTTAAAAACTGACCTCTCGTTAAGTTGTTATCGTTATATTTTTTAGTAGCATAAATCTTAATTAGTGAAGATAAATCTATAACATTTTGTTCTGTAAATCTAATATTTAAATCAGGGAAGAAATCGGTAATGTATGAACCATTATCGGTATACTCCATACCGTCCTCCACATAATCACCAACATACTTATATAACGCGTCCCACGCATCAGGGTTTATTGACTGACTAATAGATAAACTAACTCCACCACCAGATGTTGGAACCGTATTTTCGACATATGTGTCGAAATTAATTGGGTCTATAGGTCTTAGTGTTTCGTTAGACGAAAAAGAGTCAAATACTCTTCGATTAAAACCACCAGGATTACCAATCTTAAAAATAATATCTCTTTCAAAAAGTTGTTTACTATTAAGGTTAACAAACTTTTCCATTTGTAATTCCGCAATTGTTTTCGAGTCCTGTTTTGCATTTAAACCTAATCCATTTGGTTTTTTAACAAAAAGTAGTGATTTCATCACTTTTTCAATATTAAAATCATAGGCAATTTCATCAACACCATTATAGTAATCAGCGTTAACATTGGATGGATTGAAAACAATATCTTCATAATCTTTTTCTTTTTTACAGAAATTTAAGAAGTGTCTTTCGAACTCATCTAACATTCCTTTTGAGAAAATTGCAAATATCTCTTCAACAGATTTGTATTCATTGTCAGGATTGGTTAACGTTAATGAGGTTTGTTCGTCTTTACTGTTATCAATAAGTTTTATGTATTCAGTAGTTGACGGTTTTTTAACCCAATTATTATTAAAATACCCATAGTTTGATGCCGACCATAAAGACCTAACTTGACCATTTTGTATTGACTGGTTTGATTGTAATGATTGGGTTAGTTTTTTATCACTATTTAAAACTTCTCTCTGTGCTTGAGTAAATTTCAAATGACCCGCAGATGGTATTAATAATAAATTACCACTTGCATCTTCATCAAAAGAAGCATTACCATCAATATCAAAGTATTGGAACCAGCTTTCGTAACTTAGTGCTCTACCTGTATTGTTTGGGTCGTAACCCTGTGGTAAAATATTAGATTGACTTTTACCCATTTTAAACCCACCGTTATTAAACATATCGGCAAGTTCAGTATTATCATAATTTATAAACACATCTTTACCAGTAAAAAATCTATATGTGTTATTAATGACTTTAGGGTAGAAACCATTTTTCATTTCTAATATTTCACTAACCGTCAGTATTGGAGTCAGTATTGAAGTTAGTTTTTCCGTCTGATACTTGGTAGCACCTGTTAACGTAATATCCGTATTATTATATGGTTGTATATCGTATACCTTGCTATAATTATTTCCAATTGGGTCATATGCATTTACATAATCAAAGTCGGTCCATATATCATCTAAAATATCACCGTTACCGTCTTTTTCTTGTTTGTAACGATGCCATATTGAACCATACTTTAATACCCATAGATAAGGTAATTTATGTATTGCAGCAAACTTACTAAGTCCCGCGAAAATATAATCACCCCATTTTGTTTCTGTCGTTCCATCTTCTCCTTCAGATTTACTAAGATATTTTTCACTTAATGTAGGGAGAGGTAATGAGTTAAGGTATAAATAACCTAAACCAACATATGGGTTGTCTACACTAGACGCTTCATTATCAGTCCCTTTTATAATGGCGTTCACAAAATAAGGTGTATTCAATAAAGACGTTGTTTGTTTTTTTGTTAGATTGTTAGTTGCAGTATCATAGTAACTATCGTAATCTAACAACGCTTCGGTTAAATAATAGTTTTTATATTCTCTATCGTCATAGTATTGAGTCACTTGTTCATTTGTTTCAAAAGATGTACTAGACCCACCAGCAATGTTCTGTGCTGGTAAGTTTGGTAGGTTTCTTTCAAAGTTAAAATAAGTAAAATACTTGTTTGTATATCGAGTATCGGACTCTGAATCTTCATCAAAAGTAGCTAAGGTCTTTTTAAGAATATTAAAACTCATAACATCGGTAGTCGAATTAGCATCATTAAAACTACCAACTGAATTACCTTTTGCTAAGTTTTGTCTTAACCATTGTTTATTATTAAACGGGAAAACATCTAAGAAGGTATTACCGTTAGATGAGGTTCCTGTAATATATTCCTCTAATTGTCCTGTAGAACTTGTTGTTGACTCAATTTCTGTAGAATCGGTTAATATACTATCTAAACTATATATTCCGTAATCTTTATCAACATAACCCTTAATGTATGTTTGAGTATAAATGTCTCTTTCTTTTCTTGAGAAGAAACTACCCTGTCCATTATTAGATATTGAACGTAGATAACTCAAAAACCCATCAGGTGTGAATTTGTATTTCTTTAGGACTTTGGTTAGTCCTGGACTATCCAATAGACCTTCTTTTATGTTTATAGTTTCAAAATCCGCAAAAACATTATAAAGTGTTTTTCTAAAGTTATTATTTCTAATAATTTTACTATAGTGAGCTCCGAGATATGTTCTTTCATATATCTCATACAAAAATGAAACATATTCTTCATTCACATAAGGCAAGTTATCAAACGGAAACTCAACCGCATTGATGCCCATATACTTAGAAATTCTTGTTGGATTATTATAATTGATATTAACCGATGGTTTATCTCTTTCCAACGAAGCGGTTAAATATTCTTCAACAAATTGAATTTCAGGCCATTTTCTATTATCCCAACCGTTTATTGAGTTTATAATTGATGGTTGACCAGGATATTTAATTACGTATTTCATGTCACCATTTTCATCTGGTTCTTGTTCAAAATATTGTGGCCACGGATAAACAATTTTAGTATCTTTAAGGGTTGTTCCCGCATCACCAACAGTGGCCTGTGACATCATATTTTTATAATCAACACCAAATGACTTATCATCAGGTAATATTGCTCTTAACCTATCAGGGTCGGTTCTTACATCCCACGCATTATCATGAACCTCATCCATCAATCGATAAAATGCTTCACCGTTAGCACAAATAACCGCCAATACATTATTAATAGTAGGGTTAAAACCTAAACCAACATCCGATGAAACTATTTTTTTAGCTAATGCTTCAGATAATCTTTTTTCGATTGTTTTTTTCTTTTCACCAAAACTGTCTTCTATTTTTTTTAGTTTAGCAAGAAAACTATTTACCTGAAAATTACCACCTTTTAAAACGTCTCCAAATTTTACTAACGTAATACCAACTTCAGTTTCTTCAATATCACCACTTGGTGATATTCTATATTCTTTATTGGTTAACTGAAATTCTGCACGTATTTTATTTTCAAATATTTCTAACTCTTCATCGGTAGGTTCACTACCTTTAGTTACGGTATACGTTTTTTTATAGTCAAAATCGTTAGGGTCAAATATTTGTTTTATTAAATTATTTGGTTTTATATTAACAGTAATTTGAGACTCGTATTTTTTACCTTCAATCGTATAATTACCAGGGTCATAGAATGTAGGACTTTGTTTTAACTTTTTATTACCACTTTCTATAAGTCCTTTTAACTCTGCTAACGCATCTTTTCTAGCGTTACCATCTAATTCTTTCTTAAAACCATATAGTATTGAAGATTTACCATCATTTAAAATATATTTGTCAGCTGGGTCGATATACTTACTAAACCAATTATCGGTTATATTCGGATATATCGTACTTCTATATGTTTTAATATCTCTTTGGAAATTAACGATGTCGGTTAATACAGACATATCTTCTTTTGAGTATGACTCCATTATGTATCTGTTAAAATACTCTAATCTCATTTTCATTTGATTAAGAGTTATCTCAGGGAAATTATCGTCAATTAAACCTTTAGACTTATAAAGGGAGTAAACCTCTTTGATTTTTTCCATCCCTTTAGTCGTTGTTTTTGTTTCAGTTCCAACAGTTCCATCCGCAGTTCCGTTACTGTTATTATCAATAACATAATCTTTAGGATACATGTGTGGTGTTGCATATAAATAATCCAACAGTGTATCCTGTAAAAAGGCGTGTGAACGAGCAATAAAGTTTGTGGTGATTTTATAACTACCATCAGATGGGTCAAATCTGGCGTTGAAATCTTTTAAGATTAACTCTAATTTTATGGCTTTACCATAATAACCTTTAAGAGTTAATGTAAAAATTGGATATGGTAATTGCATGAATACGGAATATGGTGATTGGTCCCCTCTTTCAAACAATACTCTACCTTGAATATCTGTCATTTCAATAGTTACGGTGGGAACGAATGCGGGATTCATCTTAACATTAATTCTTGTAATCCCTAACATTTGTGTGTCTACACCTTTACCAATACTAAATATATTACCATCACCATCATCTTTAGAGCTTCTATCATCTAGAGTTTGACCAGGTAAAACAGAATCGGTCCAATTAGTATCAAAATACTTATCATTAAATGTTTGGTCGTTCTTAAATTGAAAACTTTCCGTTGGAGTTCTTTGGTCTTCTTGTTTCCTACCTTGTAGAAAATCAACTTTCATTTGAGCAACACCAACATTTCTTACAGGGTCATCATAATTTGACCCAATAGCAAGTTTTGTTCTTGGTATTACTCTGGCTTGTAAATTTGCATAAGTGATTAAGTTTTCGTGATTAACCAATCTTTCTTCAACAGTGCCGTCAGGGTTAACAACCTTATTAGGGTCAACCACAACAACATTGTCGTATTCTGTTTCAACAAAAACTTTTTGATTTCCGTAAAATTCCTTACCTGCCATAATAGAAGAAATGGTTTTCTAACGCCGCTTTATAATCTTGTAACGTATCTGTTAATGGATACGGAATAAATAAAAGACTGTTATCAGGGATATTAGTTTCTAAACCACCATACTGAGGATTTGCCATTAATATTAACCAACCAAAGTAAGGCGTTTCATAAAATTCATAACTAATTTTATCCAATCTACTCTTTCCTGTTCTGTAAATATACCTCTTATCTGTAGGTTTTGAAGGGATTCTTACAAAAGGAACCACAGTTTGTTGACCATTTACCAAAAAATCATTATATCTATTCCAGTATCTCATAATTATTTAAATGATATTTTTCCATTAAATGTTTTATTAGTTCCAACATTAACACCTTTATTTAAACTAATAAAGAATCCTTCTTTGTCACTATTATTTTGACCTTTTGGTAATTGTGTATACTCAAAAACTCTTTCTTTACCTTCGCTAAATGGAGAGTAATCACTATATTTACTAACAGTTGGTTTTTTTCTCAAACTATCAATTTTTTTAGTAGTTTTTACACTTACATTGTAATATATATCCCTTAACCCTTTTACTGCAGGTATTTCTGAAGGTATTGTGTTCATACCTTCACTACCCAATATAAGTGGTTCACTAAATGGTAAGGGTTCTAGTGGTATTGCCGGTCGACCAAAGACAATTTTATTCACATATCTCACCCATTCAGGTTTTGATTTTAAATCCTCACCTAAAATATCATTAACAAAGTTATCGGAGTTGTTACTGATTTCTTTATAACAAACATGCATCAACCTTACAAATGCTGGGTCGTTTTTATAAGGTGTATCCAAAATACTAAACGTATAATTTGAATCGTATTTAGGTATGTAATTAAATTGGTTGGATAAAATTTCATTATAGAAGTTTTGTAAATCATTACCCAATACATTAATATCATTTTCCATTTCTTCGTAAGTGTTTGAAGGTGTTGGTGTTGATGAAATATCAACATTAGTACTACCTGTCAAATCTAGTAAAATGTTTTGACCTTTATCTGTTTGGAAACCGTCAGTATTGGTTAAAATAAAATTAACCTTATCAATGTTACTAATTAACGATAACTGATTTTTATTCATATCGGTAAACGATGAAAAATACTTAGTTCCGTATGATGCTTTTATCTGATTAATTTTTTGTGTTAGGTTGAATTTAAACTTTTTCTTATCTTTTTTACTAAAGTTTTGGTTTTCAATATTTTTAGTAAATGGTGATAAATCATTTTCAATATCACTAATAACTTCAGTAAACAAAGTATCGATTTTAGTTTGTAACTTATCCTCTTGAGGTTTACCGAATAGATTTATATCTAAAGTTGTTCCTGTATAGTAAGTTGGTGAACCGTAATATCCTAATATTTTACCTTCCGTATAATTTCGGTCAGAAGTAAAATAACTTAACCCATCAAATGAATATTGATTTGATATTTCAGCAAATGTATTAACAACAGTATCAACATAAGCTTTTGATTGTGTTGTCATTTCGTCAACAATAGTTTTATATGAGGTATCACCTGAATTTGTTATTTCACCATTAAATAATGTATCCTTTTCTGATGTAATCTGACCAATAGTAGTTCCAACATTAGGTTGGTTATCAACTAATGCTCTCTCGTCTTGACCTAAAAACACCAGATTATTTTCAATATCTTCCCATACTTTAGCATTTAGTTCTTCTCTTTGTTCGGTAACAACTGACCTATCATCATACACCTCAGTATTTGCATAATAATTAAATGATAATGCATTTTGTAATCTACTAACAGGTTCTTTTAGTCCTTGACCTCCAATAAAATAAAAACTCATATTAATGTCAGCCAACATTGGTTGAACACCAATACCTTCAGGATTCATGTCAAATGTTAGTGGTTCATAATTAATACTGATTTGGTTAATTGCAATCTTAGAGTGATAGAAATCACCAATTCTTAAAACACATATAGGTGGCGCACCGAATGATGTGTTGTTGGCGGTCATTTGTGTTGGTCGACCATCCTCTCCGATAACGGGTATAGTATCACCAGGTCTAATACATTGTTGTAAGAACGTTAAACGAGAATTTAATCCTTCAGGTGTTATAGAATGGAATGCCGGTTGGAAATATTTAATCTTTTCTTTAATACCACTATATACCATTGGGGATTCCTCTTTCATTAAATCGAAGTAATCACACTCAGTAAGTAACTTTTTAACTATAATTTTAGCAACCTCTTCTCTTCTTCTTTCTTTTGTTTCGGGTTTCTTATCAATCGGTATTGGTTGATTTTCATTTTTATTTACATCACCTGTTGTTCCTGGATATTCAGTAGAGTCATCTTTAGATATTTCAGGAGGTGTGGGTGGATTTTCGATAACATTTGTAATTCTAACTCTTCTACAATACATAGCATCTGTTGAGTAAATTTTGTCCATACCCGTTAAGTTTTTAGTACAACTAATTTGCCCATTTCCGGTTTCAATATTGTTTTCTTCACCTTTTGGGTCTTCTTTAATTGTTAATTTACCATCACTAATCCACTGTTCTAAAGTTTTAGTTCCCTTACTACCTTTTAATGGTAATAGATAGTCTTTTACACTATCAATTCTTCTTTTAGATAGGTCAACATTATAAGACTTAGTATTGGGTGATGATGCCGAACCTTGTAATAAAATGGTGAATTCAGCACCAGCTTCTAATCCTTGAACGATTTTATTAACCAAAGCATTTGTTTTAGTTAAAACATTACTCGTTGTTGCTGTTGATATGTTTTCACTAAAAAATTCAGTAACTGCGGACTTGTTATTTGCTCTTTGTATATATGTTCCTTCTAAACTATTATATAATGCTAATGTTTGAGTATAACCTGAATTGGTGGTTGTTTGTCTTGTATTAGGGTCGGGTATATCATTGTGGAAATAATAAGCAAACCCTTGGTAATCCGAATCTTCAACTTTTGGAGTATAGGTATCAGTTGTAGGGTCTTTATCACCAGGAATACCTGGGTCAACCTTATCAAATTCTTCTTTTACTATCTCAATATCAGGATAGGTTGTAATAATATCGTAAATGTCTTGATATGTAAATTGAGGAAATCTTGTCGCTAATTCGTATATATCATATTTTCTACAACCAGCGAAGAAACTATCAACAATACCATTAACTTTATTACTATCACTTTCTTTTGCCAATTCCTTATCAACAATAGCATTTAATATTGATGGATGGTCAACCACTATCTTCCAAGACAAACTACCCTGTCTTGTAGTATTACTATAGGTATAGATAGGTTCAGGTCGACCAACAAACTCATTAGCGTTCCAATTGGCACTATTAGTTTCACTAACTTTCATATCATAAGGTGGAAACCACATAATACGACCACCATTAGGTCCTCTTTCACAATGAGGTAAATCTTGGTAAGTTAGTCCCTTTCTTCTTGATGTTCTCCATGCTAAATTCTCTAATGAGAACATATACTTTTTAACCCCCTCACTACTAAAATCATTACCAGTAAGGTTTGTCGTATCATTACCCCTAATCGGAGCAATATTTAAATTATAAGTGTTATCTAAAACTGAATATGTAAATTTACGATTCGCCGTGGTAATACCCTCACCTTTTTGTAAATCACCCATAGAATAGTATGGAGTATCTTTTGTAAAGACTCTACAATATTCCTTACCCACAATTTCATCATTCTCATCAACATAAGCAATAACTCTAGAACCTTTAGTTAATTCTCGTGTTCCATCGTGAAATACTTTAGATACTTGATTTATAGCATTACCTACATGTTGTAACCTTCTTACGCCCGTAACTTCATCGGCTGAATTAATAAGTTTTTGTGTATTGTCTAATATTGAACCCTTAGTAAATTGATAATTACCCGCACCGTCAACAGACTGACCCGCTTGGAATGTATTTTGTATACCTCCTTCGGTCCAATCAGGGTCAATAGTTCCATAAAATTCACCCCCACGACCTACTTTTTGTCCTGCTTGGTCTTTTCTTTTTGGTGATACCCATGTAAATCCTCCTTGAACACCACCACTATCATATGTAGATACTTGATTTAAACCGAACTTAAAGGTATTATCTTTTTCTTCGTTTTCATAAATCTTAGCAACCTCATCATATCCAAATACCGGTGTTTGTGATTTATTACCGTCTTGGTCTAATGGTAATGATTGAGCAGGTGATACTATGTCCCTTAACTCCTGTTTTGAACTACCAACATAATAATTTTGTTTTGGAACCTCTGTAAATAAATCAGTTAAGAAATTTTTATTATAGTCAGGAACATATCTGTTTAATGATAACCCCTTAAATAGTCTTGACCTCTGACCACCACCTGTATTGTCCAAGAATGTTTGCATTCCTGTTTTTTCGGTAGGTAATTTAAGAACCCCTCTTTTATCAAATAAACCTGTTACTGCATTTGCTGCCTGATTTAAAAATAATTGTCGAGGTTCATCACTAAAATAATCGCCAGGAATCCATGAGTAGGGTGAATAAACACCCGTTATCCTACTTATAAAATCTAAACCTTTACCTATAATATTTTTTGGAACGGATATCTTCCAATCTCTTTCAATTATAGAATTATTACCGGTAACAATACCTAATAAATCAAAAGGGTCCGATAAGGCATCAATAGCGTTAACCCTACCCAAAGTTTGTTGGTATGTTTCTTGAGCAACCCTATATTGAAATTCAGATTTTAATGATTCCGCAGCAATTCTTGCCAAATCAGAATCTTGAGAAAGAGAACCGTTATCTCCTTGTGGGTCTCCACTTGTTAAAATACTAAACGAATTATAAGTAGAAGCAATAAAATCACCATAAGGTCCTTTTCCAACACTCGATACTATACTCGTATTGAATACATCATCAACACTTATGGGTTCATTAAACCCACCATCGGGTCCATAAGTGTTTTTAGTATATGCGTTTTTAGACTCTTCTTGACCGATAACCTCAACCTCAGTAGAATCACTAACCGATTGGTCATTAACGTAAAACCCAGTCTCGCCAGGTGAACTTGTCGGCACAAAACCATCACTATTGTATGGTTGTAAATTTCTAACCAACAATTTTTTTCTGAAGTTCTCAGTAGAGTTAAATGATAATGGACTTGGCATCTATATATTCTTTTTACATAAATAGATGATAATATAATTTTATATTAAGCACACTCGTTGTTAATTGTATTAATTAAGGCGAAAACAACAATTATCCCAGATAGAATCGCTAGGATTTTACGTTACTCTAAACCCATATCGACTATCCCAAGTATTAATATTATTTAATTGTGATTCAATAATACTCATCGCTTGTGGGTTTCTAACCAATAACTCTGCTATTGTTTCTTTACTAATATTAGAATTAGTTGGTAGGTCAGCTATCGTCAATTTAACTTCACCATTTATCTGAAATTGTGGTGTTTGATTATTTTGAGTTGACTGATTAGATTGGTTAAAATTATTAGCATTTGCAATATTATTAACCGCATTGTTATTAATAGAATCCATAACCATTGGTAATAAACTTTGATTCGCAGTCTGATTACCATTTGTTATATTGGCGTTTTGTATATTTAGATTTGCACTTTGAACTGATTGGACAGTTAAACTTTCCGAAACAACTTCTCTTTGAGGTGTTGTTAAACCTTGCGAAACTACTTCTCTTTGAGGTGTTGTTAAACCTTGCGAAACTACTTCTCTTTGAGGTGTGGTTTCTATATTAACTGTGTCAGGCCATAAACTTACATCAGTCACACCACTAAAGGCTGATTTGATATCTATATTTTTCAATTTATCCATTATATCCTTTAATTCAAGGCCGTCAGTTAATCTTTTTAATGCAGGTATTAATTTGTTATCAATTTCTTCACTAGCCCTATTAAGTGTTGAAATAGTCCCATTAACTATACTATCAGCTTGTTCATTAGTGAGTTTTAACTGAGTAAAAACTTGACTCGATGCAGTTGCAACACTTTCAGGTATATTAATTTCAGCTTCTTTTTCTAAAAATTTGTTAGCTAATAAACTATTGGCTTTACTTATGTTTTCACCAATTTTATTAAAGTCACCTGATTGAACTAAATTTAACGTAGTTAATTTTGTTATAGTATCTTGAGCGTATTTAATCTCCTCTAAATAACCCATAGATTTTTTAGCTACTTCCAACTCACCCAGTTTATCCACTTTCTGCATCTTTGCTAACTCCTTATAGTCTGTTTCAGTTAATTCATTAAACCCTTCACTAATTTTTCTAAGACTACCATCAGGCATTGTTATTTCTAAATTACCGTTAGCCCCTATCTTACCTAAACTTGCAATTAATTCTTTTTTATCTTCATCAACAGACGTAAAACCATCTAAAATTTTAAGTTTTTGTGTTCTCTGAGCCGCATTCATAGCCATTTGACTAAAATCTTCATACGAACGACCTGCCAATTTTGCAGCTTCCCTCATTCGATACATTTGAGTAACAGGTATATCAAATTCTCCTGTTTCCTTATTAAAGGATACAGATGCTGCGGACATTTTAACTAATTCGTCTTGTAAACCCGCCATATCGGTTTGAGCCATATGTAATAATTTAAACGGGTCACCTAGTGCTCCAATTTCACCACCTAACATTTGAAATCCTGCCGCAGTTTCAATAGCTTTACTTGGGTCTAACATATCTTCAGCAAACCCTTTAGTCGCAGCCATATCAATTCTTAACGCTTGTGCCTGTGCAACCATTTTAGATAAACCTTCAACACCACCTTTAAAGTTATACCCAACCATTAAACTTAAGTTTTTATTAACTTGGTCCATAAATTGTGAAACATTAAGACCATATGACTTAGCTTCTTCAGTCATATTTTGCATCATTATTAAGGTTTCATCGGTAGTATACCCTAAAGTATCAAATGAAGTGGCCATTTCAGCCAATTGTTGAGATGTTAAATTAGCACTAAAACCTAAAGCTTGAAATCTTGTAATTTGTTGTTCAGTAAAGTATGTGTTTCTTTGCATTGCAGTATTCAATGCACCAAATAATTCAATGTTTTTAGAAGCATCTATACCAAGAAGACCTGTTGATTTTGTTGCTTGTGCAATAACCTCTTGAACTTGATTACTAACAACTCTACTTTGACCTAAAGTTTGTCTTACTTGATTTGCGGTTTGTGAGTTGATTGCCGCCGCCTGATTAATAACCGATTGAACATCAGTTATACTACTCTTCATCTGTTTAGTAAATTCTTTTAATGAAATTTGAGCAAGAGTAATATTTTCAGCAATCTTCTGAGTATCGTTCTTTAAACCTCCGTCACTTTGAAAAAACATATTCTTCTTTTACAATAAATATCAATTAACGAGATTTATTTTTTTGTTTCTCGTATTCTTCCTCCCTTTTAATAAATTCTTCAGATAATTTATTTATAAAATATTTTCTTTCAAAGGTAGGCATAGACATCATATCCGAATAAGACATATTAACATGCTTACTCAAATAGTAGAACTCATCGAGCATAACTCTCTTGTAATCAGAAGAAAGGACGAAAAAACTCTGCCCCAAAAGTGATACGTACATTCACTTTTTCTCCTGACGGGGCTATAACAGTTCTATTAAGGTCTAATCTTGGTTCACAATCTGTCATTGTGTTTCTAATAAACTTAGAATCCATAATAGGTAACGTGTTCACAAATGTTGCAATATTCTCTCTGTTAGTATCTCCGTCAACGGCAACGATATGTTTTTCTAATCTACGTGTTACAATAGGAACTGTAACACCTTCAGGATACTCATCTTGTAGTTTACTTAACTCATTAGTATCACCAATAGTTAAAAGTCTACAAACTATATTTTTTCCTGTTTTAGGTAGGTTTAATTCAAAAAGACCTTCATTATTAGGTTGTATTTTAGGTTGTAAAATATCTAACTCATCTAACATAACATTCGTGTCAAAGTCTTTTTTTGTTTTTGGGTCTTTTAATCTAAAGTTATATTCAGAACCAAAAGCAGTATTTCTTAAAAAGATAAGAATGGCTTCAGCATCACCATCTAACATTTCATTAACATTAAAATCAGGTTCGTAAATTTTACTCTTAAGTAATGTTGTAACTAAATTTTGATTGTTACCTGCGGATAATAAAACATTCTCATCCTGAGCAGTTAGATAACCAACCTTTAAGGATTTCTTTTTATTTTGATAAAAAACTCCTCTTGAAGGTAGTGGAACCACATCATGTGGTAAGTTCATATTTATTTGTCCGTATTGTTGTGCTTGGTCCATAACTATTTTAAATAAAAAAAACCATAGAAGTGCAATGACCTCTATGGTTTAAATATATAGGTGATTGATTTTTAATCAATACTTTTTTATATTAATAAACCAAAATACATCTATCAGGACGTAGCGTTGCGGAAATTGTTGCAATCGCATCGTCACTATAACCTAAACTGTCAAAGTTAACATCAGTTAAGAATGTTCCTTGAAGAATCCATTTCTCCACTGCAACCCCTGTTGGGTCTAACATTTCTAAGTCAATGTCTTTTTTATATCCCGCAGCATAACCCATACGTCCTGTTACAGACTCTGAGTGTAAACGAACCCACTCCATCAATGCTTGTGATGCTGAAGGACCGATTGGGTCACGGAAAGTTACGTTTATGGTATTCCAAGTGAATCTACCAGCCACATATGTAGATGTGTTTAGGAAAGGAATTTCTGTTGCCCCGATTTGGATGTTTGGTCTTGATGTAGACTCAACATACCAAGAGTTAATCCCCAATGAAGAAGGAAATGATAGGATAAACCTATTTTTTCTTTTAGGTTCATAAGGAACGGGCATTTTCATTAATAAATCAGCCATAGTATTTTGGTTTTTCTGTTCTTACGTTTATTTTATTATAAATATCAACTACAAAAGTTTTTCTATTTACTTTTTATTTTTTTTCAGTAAGTTCCACTAGAAGATAATAAAAAATAGAAAATAATTAAATTTCTTTTTTATCTCCTCCTTTAGTTAAATAAGTTCTTACTGGTTTATCTTCATACTCTTTATCTAAAAATGCTTTGATTTTTTCAACATTTCCTGGGTCATCATCAGAAAACCCAATCATCGGTACGAAATTATTTTTTACATCATTTTTAAGGAACGCTCTTTTTCCAAGTCTCTCACTCATTTCTTTTACATAAGCAATAAATTCTCTTAAAGCTTTAATTTTTCCTTCTTCAGGGTTTGATGCTGACCCCTCTCCATATGTTACAGGATAATATTTACAAAGGTCCAAATACTCATTAATCATAATTTGACCATCCTTTGTTTCATCACCCGACATATTTCTATATTTTTTAAGATTATCGATAAGAATATCTTTACTGATGCCATTATGGTCGGTAACAATAAAATTATAGATAGATTCACGAAGAACTGACGGTGTGTGTCCTCTTGCTGTGATAATTGCAAATATTGAACCCCCGTTAATACATTCTACAAAATCGTCCCAAGAAGGACCAATAGATGCAACCATAGAGTCTATGATGAAAGCATTATCCCCACTTACACCGAAGTTTCTATAAGGGTCATTTGCATAACCAACAATCATTTCACCCTTATATTCAAAAGGTTCTTTACCAATCAACCCTCGGTAGTCTGCAAAATCCTCAGTAGACATACCAAGTTCTTCATCATTTTCAGTCAAAAGAATAATTTGTGTCGGCATCGTTACGATATTATCGTCCCAATCAAAAGCATAATACTTTAAATCAGGGTTACCTTCAATATCAAAACCTTCCTTAAGTTGTTTCTCTTCGTAAAATTCTCTAATGATTCTTTTAATCGACATTATTTTTTAGTTTTAATTTTTTCAATTAATCTTTCAAGTTGAGATTCAGAAATCACAATATTTTGTGGTTTTTCTGAAAAAGACTTTTTTCCGTCAGATTTCATCTCTAACGCTTCGTTAAGTGTTTTTTTTGTGAATTCCATTTTTGTATTTTTATTTAAACGTTTAATAAAGGCTAATGGGGACCACATGTAGTCCCCATATTATAAATATATCGAGTGATTAAATATCCTCAAATGATGCACCTGTCGGAGTAATTAAGAATTCAATATCGATGAATTCAAGTGCTCTCGTTGGTTTTAGATAAATTTTACCTGTTAAGGTATTTGAATCTAAATCTTCAGGTGTATTAGAAACTGTAACTCTAAAGTCAATCAAACCACGGTCTCTTCTGATTCCGTCTAAGATTGGGTTTACAGAATCTAAGAACTCTTGTCTTACTTGCTCGTCATTCTGTTCGAATAATAATCTTACTGCTACTGCTGAGATTAGTTTACGTGCTTGTAATAACAATCTTCTTACGTTAATTCTATCAAGTGCTGACTCTCTAACCTGTAGAGTTTTGTTACCCCAAATTACTGTTCCCACATCTGAGAATGTTGCAATTGGGTTAAGTCTACCTTTATAAAGAATATCTCTGTCTTCTTGAGTCAACTTCTTACGTGCTTTAACAGCGTTTACCAAACCTCTTGTGTAACCCGCTGATGCGAACCAAGGGAACGCGATGTTATCCGTAAGTGCTAAGTTTCTTACTACTTCCGCTGTTGGTGGTAAATAAATTTGAGTGTTATTTACTGTATCTCTTGTTAAAATCCAAGGATAGTAAGTTGCCGAATAGTTAGAATCAATACCCGTTTCCTCTAAATTATCTACCGCTTCCTCAGGGTAAATAAAGTTAGTGTCAAAGTCACCTAATGTTGGTGTAAACATTTGATAGTCAGGTGTAGTACAGATATAGATTGAATCCGCTCTATCTGTCTCAACCATATCAATAGCCTCTTCAATAAGATTTGAGTTATTAACGTAATCAATACCAGGTGTTGTAAACACATTAATATTAATTGCTTCAGGATTATGGAATGTATGTTGACCCCATAAGTAAGAATAGTAGTCAGTGTTACCCCACGTTAATTGGTCAGGTCCCGTAATTTGTTTAAACGCTCCCCATCCTGTAGAAGTAGGATAACTAATTGAAGGTGCAGCACCTTTTCTATAACCCGCAGCCCCTAATTGGTATCTATCACCGTTAGTTCTATATTCTCTATAGATGTCCCATCCATCAAAACCACCTGAAGGTGCTAATGTAAACTTACGTGAATTAAGTTTGTAGTATGGGTTACTTTCATCTTGCGGTTCACCTCTAAACTCAGCTACACCAACCTCAAATGATGATTGACCTGAAGTTACGTAATCCGCAGGGATAGTAACGATTGTTGCTCCTGAATCCATGTGGAATCCTTTTGTAAGGTATGCCCATGGTTGTGAAGACGTTGCAGTTTTTAAGTTTAATGGATTTTGTTTTCCCTTGTATTGGAAGAAGTCAGAATCGATACCCATAGTGTTAGAAACACCTAAGTATACTTTTCTTACTTTGTCACCCGCAGCTCTTGTCTCATTATCACTTCCTGAAGCGTTACCGAAAGGTGGATTAAAGATAACCTGACCTGGTCTGTAATACTCAGTCTTATATTCTAAGAATGGTGATTTAGAGCCTGAGTATTGTCTTGTTAAATACCCACGGAAACCACAAGGTAATGAATCTATTGGTGCGTCCTCATTCATTTCCAACATAATATATCTTGATTTTAATTCAAAATCACCGTTAGCCGTACCTATCTTCTTAGCGACAAAACTATTTTGGTTAGGGTCCATCGTACAGTTGGTGAATTTTTCTAACACTACTGGATTTGCATCAGTGTCAAAGAAATCACGAACAACAATATCAAATGTTCCGTTATTAAATGAAATATTAATAATTGAAATTTTTACTTCTCTATTTGCTGAGTTACCATCTGATACCGTTATAAATTTAAACATATTATATACCTGTGTTCCTCGTAATTCAGAAACAACATATGGAGTTTCAGGTGTTTGATATCTATCTAAATACCAACCAATACCTGTATTAGCAGTATCAGTTCTTGCACCATCTAAAGATAATAGGTCACAATCTAAACCTCTAATCATACCTTTTCTATATCCAATATTTAACATAGAGTAATACTCTTCCTCTAAGAATAATGGAACTTCAGTTCGTGGTTTTGCGAAGTTTGATTTACCAAATACTTTTGATATATAGTTAGAATCTGAAACGTTGAATGATGTTTTAAAATTAAATGTGTCACCATCATTAGTTATACCTGAAATTGCAAATGTTTCAAAAGGATTTTTTGTCACTGCTGAATATTCACCAGTACAATCCATTAATACATCTGTTAATCCTGATACTTCATAAACAGGACCGTCATCAGTTGAATAAGTTGCAATACCTCTTGAACGTAAAGTTGCAACAACTAAGTTGTGATATTCACTCATTGGTGAACCTGTATAGTTTGTTAAGTATACAACTGCAGTTCCTGAATAATCATCACCAACTGTATTTGTTAATCCAGTTACACCCATACCAAAACCAACACCACTATATACATTATTAGATTGACTAAATAATGCGTAATACCATGGGTCATTTTCAGATGCAGTTAAATCACAATTTTCAAATGAAATGTCATCAACCTCTAATACGTTAGTGTTTGCACTGTAGTTTGGTGTTGCACCTGTAACATCATCAAATGTAGATGCACTTACCGAACCCCAAAAATATGATGTTGAACCTGAAGATGATAGAGATACGATTTCACCGTAAAGTAAATCTTCCATATCACCCAATATTGTTGACTCACCACCCGTATAGGTTGTATAAGGGAAAGTGATTACATCTTCAATAGATGGAGGTAATGAGGTATAATTTGTCACAGAAATAGTTGTACTATCACCTGATGTTCCTGAGAACTCAATAGTAAATGGACCTGCAACTGAAGTTGCGGTTGTTCCTGAACTATCTAAGTTACCTACTGTTTTTATAGACCATGAAGGTCCTGCGTCATACCCTGATAAACCCAATACTCTCGTTACAAACAATTGATTTGATTGTTGTAAATATGCCTTTGCTATATAGGCAGCTTCGTACTTAGGAATTTGGGTGTTGACAAATTTTGTTGGATTTGTACCGCCAAAGTATGCTTGGTATTCATCATAGTTTGAGATGAAAATCGGCTCAAATGCTGGACCCGAAAGAGTTTCACCTACAATACCTAATGTTGTTACACCGACACTTTGTGCTACAAAACTTAAATCTCTTTCAGATGTATAAACACCTGGAGAAACGAATACTTTGTTTGCTGTCGCCATTGTTAAATAATTTCTTAAGTTTTATTTTTAGATAAATATTACTAAAAACATCAAAAAACTAATAGTGTGAGGTTATATTTATAAAGAGTAGGAAAAAAGTCTACCTTTTTTCTACCTTTTAAAAAAACACCGATGAGTAAAATAAAAAACATAAAAATTTCACCAGAGTCTCATGAACTACTAAAAAAATACTGTGAAAAACACGGTTTGAAAATGTATAAGTTTTTAGAAAAATTGATTGAGGAAAACTGTGAAGAAGTTACAGATATTTACGGTGAGTAAATACATGAACCATCATCTCTATTTGCACTAGGATTATAGTTAATAGCATTTGGGTCAACACAACCCGATATAACTACAGTCTTACTAAGAAGTCTTGCTTTACTAAATAAATTAGCACTTTTAGTCACATCATTTTTTACTACTTCAATTTTAATAACATCATTAGTTGATATTTTAATAACACTAACATCATCACCAATGTAGTTGTTATTTATATAAACAGAATAACTGTCAACATTATCAGTTTCTATAATAGATAAGTCTACTTCATATCTATATGTTTCAGACAACTCTGTAATACCCTGAGGAAAAACAATGTTTAAATCAAAATTAGTAGGGTTTGCAGGTTCTTTCTTAACTCTTCTTTTAACATTAAAAGTATCGACCTCTAAAAACGTTGCTGTTCTTGAAATTGCTGGCGACACTTCAAACTCTTCTTCATCTAAAAGAAATCCCATCATTAAAAATTCATAGTTTTGAACGTAGTATTTTCTTTTCTCAATATCTAATACAGACTCATCTGAAGAGTTGTTTAATATAATAGGAATATAATGTCCTTTAACATGAGTATACGCTTGACGAGATGAAAACTTTTGTAAAACCTTTTTATTAAATTCATTCAAGTGTCTCATCTTATTACAAAATATTTTTACATTATATGTAATATCTACAGGAACTGGTTGAGGTATTTTGTATATATCAACACCTTTTCTTTGTCCGTCCCATGTTGGAACTTTGGCATAATAAAATTGTTTCCTATTTGGAATTGTGTATTGTAACGATGGGTTGGTTCCAAATTTTACATCAGGGTTTCTAACCGTAGCAATAAATGGTGGTTTAATGTTTTTATCTAAATCTTGGAAATTCCAACTTTCAGTAAATTGAGCCCAATTCTGTGTTGTTATTATTAAATCTACTGTGGGTATTTTTTTACCACTAACCGTGGTTTCTAATTCTTCCTTTACAAAATCTAACATACCTCGGTCTAAATCTGCATGAAGAATTGACTTAGGTAAATAAGTTCCATCCTCCTGAATTTCTTCTAATAACTCCTCTCGCCTTTGTAAAAGAATTTTATCAGGTGTTAGAGGTAAATGTTTTTTTATTTTTTTAGGTAACGCCATTATCTTTTTATTTCACTAATAAAAAATACTTTATTTTTTGAATTAACCATTTCTACTTCTTTTGCATTATAGATTGGTTCTTCGGTGTCTTTCATAACAAATGAATCGTATTTGTATGGATTATAAGTTACAATATTGCTATTTGGTTCATCAGGCATGTTTTTACAAGGATAGTCACAATAATCAACTAACGTCCCAATAACAAAAGCATGGACATTTTTTGATTTCTCTCTTCTAACTTTACTCATACCCCCTTGTCTTACTCTAAACTCAACATCTTCTAGTTTAACAAAATCTGCGTGTTTGATAACTTTACCTTTGTATTGAATTGAAAAAGTATGTTTATGTAGATTATAGTAGACCATTACCTTTTTACCTATGTAATTGTCTTCCTCATTATTATTACCACACTTATGACAAATGTATGGGTCGTCACCACCATCACTTAAATCCCAAGACCATCCGCAGTTATCACATATAACTTTATTATCAACAATATCTTCACATAAATAAGACATTCTTTTTTTAATAAATTTTATTTCATTAATTAAACGACTCATATTCCTCTAAATTCTCCATCATTAACAGGTGCTGCGGTAATACTTCTATAAAAAGGTTTATACCCACCATAAGTATGTTTATTGTCACTTACCACTCTACCGTCATTAACAACAGAATAATATCTAACTCTTTTTTCAGTTTCGTAATATCCAATATAATCACCATATGAAATATCAATACCTAATTCATCTAACGCATTTTGATACACACCAACTTTTAAATTACCAGGTTCCATTTGTGTCATACGAGAATTTGCATAGTCTTGATTCTCAGGTTGCTCAATAGTTACATAACCCCTGAACTCTACAGGTGGTAAAAACTTTATACCATCATCTTCGGTTTCACCATACACATCGTCCGTCTTAGTTTTTTGACGGTCAACACGATACAACACCAAAGTGAAGTTCATATCACCTTCAAGCCATTCACGTCCCATTTCTTGCTCTAACGCAAAATCTTCGGACCCGAAAAACTTTTCTAATCTTGTAATTGGTATCTTTCTTGAGCTCATATGTTGATAAATAGTTTGATAATAGTTATATTATAAATATTTCGCTATGCAAAGTAATAAAGATAAATTATCAAAAATACCTGAGGTTAGAGCACAACGTATATTAGAAGACTACGAAGGGTTCAATAATTATATACTCGGTATAAAGAAAAAAAGTGTAAAACAAAAACACTTTAAGATTACTCGTGCCCAAGCGGATTACATCAACACTTACCACGAAAAGGTCCCTAAGATAGCAAGAAAGTGGGTTGACCTTGACAGTTACTTCGGTAAAAAGATGATGGAAGAAAAACTATTAACCAAAATACCTGAAAAAATATACGTTGAAAAAATATTGGTGGAAAAGGATAAATCATTCCATATTTGGGGTAAAGTTTTTGAAAATCAACAATTACATGATTTTTGGTTGCCAAAAGTTGCTTTAATACCAACACAAAATGTTAAAGAGGTTTCAATTGATTATGAAAAATATTCTCATCGACCACCCCTGTCTCACCAAAAAGAAGCAATAGAAACATTAGCGTCTCACGACAAATATATTCTTGCTGATGACATGGGATTAGGTAAAACCACATCTACTGTGATTGCAGCCTTAGAGTCAGGGGCGGAGAGGGTATTAATTGTGTGTCCCGCATCTTTGAAAATAAATTGGATGAGGGAGATTGAAAATTATACAGACAAATCCATTTCAATAATTGAAGGGAAAAAATGGGAATCCGCTGATTTTGTTATTATTAACTACGACATTTTAAAGAATTTTCACGATATCAAAAACAAAGAAGAATCAATCATTATGCAAGAAGGTTTTGATTTAGTTGTTGTTGATGAAGCACATTATATTCAAAATGTCCAAGCTAAAAGAACAAAGTTAATTAATGATATTATCAACAGAATCGGTAAGGTGTGGTTATTAACGGGGACCCCTATGACCTCACGACCAATTAATTATTATAACTTACTTAATTTGGTTGAGTCACCAGTGGCTTATAATTGGATGGCGTATGTTATTCGTTATTGTGAGGGATACCAATTTAATGTGGGTAGTAGAAAAGTGTGGAATGTAAACGGTTCGTCAAATCTTTTAGAATTGAGGGACCGAACAAAAACACACGTTTTAAGAAGACTAAAAGAAGACATCTTAGATTTACCTGATAAAATTTTGACACCTGTTTATTTAAATTTAAAGTCAAAAGAATATGAAGAATTGATGGGTGAGTATTATGATTGGATAGAAGATGAAAGTGAAAAGAAATCTCTTACCGTTCAATTTTCAAAACTTATGAAAGTTCGTCAGGTAATTGCGGAGAATAAAATAAAAGAAACTTGTGAAATCGCAGAGAACATTATTGAACAAGGTAAGAAAGTAATCATCTTTACAAACTTTACTGATACCTTAAATCAAATTGCTAACCATTTTGGTAAGTCTGCAGTTAAACTTGATGGTAAAATGAGTAAACCAGCTCGTCAACACTCTGTTGACCAATTTCAAGAAAACGACAAAATAAAAGTGTTTGTTGGAAACTTGAAAGCGGCTGGTGTTGGTATAACATTAACCGCAGCAGAGGCGGTAATAATGAATGACCTATCGTTTGTCCCGTCAGACCACTCACAAGCAGAAGACAGAGCCTATCGTTACGGACAAAAATCAAACGTGTCCGTTTTTTATCCAATTTTTGAAAATTCAATCGAAGGTATTATCTATGACATATTGTCTCAAAAAAAGAACATATTTGAGACAGTTATGGGTGATAACGAAGGGAAAGGTGATATTATGGAAGAAATCATCAATGAAATTTCAGTTAGAAGGTAAAAATTGATTCTCTGTGTTATTTATATAGAAAATAACAAATATGAAGTTCAGAAGATTAGAAGAAAAAATCTCATTAATTGAACATAAAATTAATCAAAGCCAAGACACTCAAACACTATTGAGAGAAATGTCTGAGCAAATCCCTAAAGAAATTTTAACTGAAATGAAAAAAATTGGTATTGAAAAATTGCCTTACTCCTATTCTGCCCTCGAAAGATTCATAGACGCAGATACTATGGACACACACTACAACAAACACTACAAAGGGTATGTAAAAAAATTAAATGACGCTCTTTCAAAAAGAAAAGACGGTGATTTAGAATTAGAACAAATCATAAAAGGTATCTCAAGATACAACACAACAATTAGAAATAACGCTGGTGGGGCGTTTAATCACGCACTATTTTGGAAAATGTTATCGCCTAAAAAACAAAGAGCACAGGGTGAAGTTTATGAAAAAATTGTTAAAGATTTTGAAAACTTTTCTAAATTTAAATCAATATTCAGTAATGAAGCTAAGAAAAGATTCGGTTCTGGATGGGTATGGTTAGTATTAACCAAATCAAATAGATTAAAAATTATGTCTACACCTAATCAAGATAACCCATTGATGAATATAGTTAAAGATGGTGGTTTCCCAATTTTAGGTTTAGACGTATGGGAACACGCATATTATTTAAAGTATAAAAATAAAAGAGATGATTATATTAGAAACTTTTGGTCCGTTATTAATTGGGATTTTGTTAATGACTTATATAAGTTGAGGACAGAAAAAAAAATTAATGAAGTAAAAAAAGTTAAAAGTATAATTAATGAAGGTGCAAGTGCAGGGTGTAATCGAAATCAAGTTCAGACATACCGAAGATTATTCAACACAAACCCTGAAATTAAAAAAAGATTTATGTTTACAATTATGGACATATTAAAAGAAGTTTTTGCTGACCACTGGTACGAAAAAAATCAATATAGTCAGGGTCAAATGTCGGGGGTTTATGATTATGAACAAAAAGGTCGTTCTGTTATAAACAAATTAAACACTAATTACACGGCATTTTGTACATTAGTTAATGACATAAATCAGTTCCTAAGAAATTATGGAATTGATGCAATTAATTTTAACAATAAAAATAATCATGCACAAGTTAAAGAAGTTGATAGATTAAACAAATATTTAGTAGAATTAAGATATAGAATATTTGATAGTCAATCTTCAACATTTAAAACATTAATGGCTGGTTTAGATAAGACTAATAAATTTGGTGATAAACGAGAAGTGGACGCGGTTGTTGGTCTTAAAGATATCTTTAAAACAGACAAAGTTACTAAAGTCGGTGAATTAGGTGGTGTTGATGATATGATTGGTGGTGTAGACGCAATTGTTGAACTACCTGAAGGAACTAAAACAATGCAAATAAAACCATATAACGATGTTAAGAAAGTTAATGGTAAAGTCACTGTTTACGGAACTGGTAATGTAAAACCGTATACTACTGATTTCTTAGTATTTCATAATAATAAATTAGGGACTATAGTATTTGACAACTCAAATACAAAAATTATTGACGGTCGATACGTGTTTGACGAATCCGCGGAGTATACAAAGTAAAGAAATGTTGTTTTCTTAATATTTATATAGAAAACACATTATGTCTGTAATTAACGAACCACAAAGAACAAAACTATTTACTCGTGTAAAACACCTGTTAGGTGCCCCTATTCGTAGTGTAGAAATCGAGGATGAAATGATGGACTCACTATTAGAGTTATCAATTCAAGACTATGCACAATATGTAAACGATTGGTTAATTGAATCTCAATGGACCTCATTATACGGAATGAACTTAGATGAACAATCCGTAACTCGTGCATTTACAACACGTTCTTTAGATTGGGAAACACAATACACCTATTCATATTCAAAAATTGTAGGTTTACAGGCTGGTGGTGATTACGTTCTTAAAAAAGACTATATTGATTTAGTTCCAGGACAACAGATATATGAGATACCAAAAGGTAGAGAACTAAACGAACTTCTGTGGTTTAGTCGTGCAGAATTAGATGCAGCTTTCTTTGACCCATTTATGGGTGGTTTTGGAGGTATGGGTGGTGTTGGATTAGGTGGAGGTGCTGGATTCTCACAAATGGGTACTACAGGTAATTACTTTGTAACTCCGGCATTCGACATTCTACTTAGAATGCAAGACATTAATGTTAAAAGAAGAATCATTTCAGGAGAGTTAACTTATCGTGTTACTGCACTTCCAGACGGTAAAAAGGCTGTACACTTAATGAACGTTCCTGGTGGTAAGTTTGATTTTGGTAATATTCAACACAATGAGTATCGTGTATGGTATTGGTATTATGAAACTGAAGACCGTGAAGATTGTTTATCTAAAAACCCCGATGTGGTAAGACTACCATCAGACATACCTATTGATGAAATGAAGTGGGATGAATTAAATAATCCAGCACAGACATGGGTTAGAAAATGGTTTGTTGCTTACGTAAAAGAAACATTAGGTAGAGTAAGGGGTAAATTTAGTGGTAATTTAAAGACTCCCGATTCGGAATTACAATTAGAATATGATTCATTACTAACAGAAGCAAAAGATGAAAAATCTAAATTGTATGAGGAATTATCACAAAGACTTGAAAGATTAAGACCTGAAAAAATGATGGAAAGAGAAGCTAACGTTGCGGAAAATCTTAACAAATCGTTACAGTTCCGTGCAATGCCTCGACAAATTTATGTAATTTAATTATGGGTATAGTGAAATCATACCCTGTAACAAAAATTGTTGCGGGTAAAGAAATAAAGACATCTGATAGTATCTTATGTACTAGTAACTATTATAAAACAAATGGTGAAAGTGCTATTGTAATTAATAGTAACACAGAATGTACATTAGTTTTAGATGAAACTACTACAGACCATGTTACTATTAAAGCCATGTCAGATGTTAAGGTCGTAACCGATAAATTAATTGACGATGAATTTGAAGAGATTTTACTCGACAAATATTCATCTGTTGAATTACGTTATATTGTTGACAGTTGGTATATTATGTCATCTGATGGGTTAAAGAACTCATAATATTCTGATTCTTTTTTACGTAGTCTTTATCTACTAAATCCATAGTCCCATCTAAATACATATAATAAGGGTTAATACCTACACTACCCCAAAACTTAACTTCCGTGTCAGAAAGAGTTAATACCTCATCTAATTCGTCTTGGTCACCATCTCTACGAGGATATCCTCTAACCAATTCGGTTTGTGTTTTAGTAAAGAATGGTCGGTCTGATGGGTCCTCAATTAAAATCTCATCACGGATATCAGGTGAAAAAACAACCAATAGGGGTTCTATTCTTTTATTAAACGCAGCTAAATAACGAGGAACATTATATTCACCTAACTTATCAGGTTCATTTGCAATGTCTTTATCATTAATTAAATAACAATTCAAAACAACTTCAACACCGTCAGGTGGCATAACAACTCCGTGTTCTGATTTATATTGTCTTTTCTCAGCTGCAGTTGCGTTCCATATATTTTTCTTTTGAACATCACCGTGAGACTTCTTTTCACCGTTATTTACATAATAAATGGTATCACCCAAACCAACAGGTAAATTATGTTTAATCGCAAGTTCCATATGAGCTTGACGAGACATAAGTGAACCTGACTTAGTTTTTTTAGTGATGTGGACTTTATACTCTTTTATTGATTGTTTTACTCTTGCCTTATTTGCAATCTTAGAAATCGGTATTTGTTGATTATAAATCTTTTCAGCATATTCATAATAGTAATCTAAGAATTCATGACCTTTACCATCTAATAACAATCTTAATCCTTTATCTAAGAATTCAGCAACATATGTTGGTAGTTTCTTCGACTTAATCGTATTACCTGTAAGTTTTACCTTTCCTGAGTCTGTAAGAAGTGCATAGTTCTTACGAGCTACATTAATAGTTGACGGCCACACACCATCAGTATCAAGACCCATCTCACCTCTCATAAACAAATCATTATACTCGGCAACATCGGCTTCAGTTCCGTGATATGTTTTACCTTCAACAACCAAATCATTTAACCCTTTTCCCACATAAGTGTGTTCCTCACGACCAGGTGGTGATGAGAAGTTAACACCATCCGTATCCATAACGAGTGGTTTATATCCCCTTTCCATAAACCACATAATCATCTGACGAAGGTATTGACGACCAGTACAAGTAATCTGTTCACCCATATCCATATCACCCCACGGGAATACCTGTGGTGCGGATAACGAACCGAAGAATGCGTTAATGAAAATCTTAATTGGTAATTGTTTACGTCCGTACTTCTTAGATTCTTTCGGGTCCGACTCATACAGTTCACCGGCAAGTTTTTTGTATTTGATACGAGTATCACGGAAATACTTCAACATACTCTTCATTGCACCTGTGACATCACACTTAGGGAACACATCGTGAACCAACTGAATAGAGGGATAAAGAGACGAGTAGTCAAGTTTTAATACATTAGTTGAATACCCAACAGCAAGTAGACGAGAAAGTCCACCAGTGAACGGTCTTTTTTCACCTTTTTTAGGGATTGCCAGATTATTCTTATACGACCATGATGCCATAATCATTTTCCATAAAGTTGCAGTTCCCATCGTAGATAATCTTTCATATGTAGTTGGAACCAATTTTGATAGAAGGAAGTTAGCTTGATTGAACTCTTCATCAACAACCATAGTTTCCCAAATATCATCATAAAGGTATCTCTCGATAATGTATTTACCTCCAACCTTTTCAAATGCACCTGGAAATCTTTCCATTAGGTTTTCAGTTCCTTTTGCTCCAACTTCTTTGTAACCACCTGATTTTGGATTGAAGTAGTAATCCTTATTATCAAAATAGATTTTACCAATCTTATCACCCTCAACATAAACACGGTTTTCCTTTTCAGCTCCGATAAATTGAGTAATGTATTTAAGACCCCAACTCTTAATGTCTGAGTTAATGGCTTGTGCTCTACGAACTGCATGGGCAATATCCACAATGTTATATCCCCACATCATCGTCTGAGTATAGGGTTCCATTTCGTTTGCAAGTTTTAACATACCCTCTTTTTGTCGTAAAGACTGTTGGGGGTTTAGTGTTTTTGAAATTCTTTTTATATTAAGCCCTAAGATTTCTGCTCTACGTAAAATAAAAGGAAAATCGAAGAAAGCTGAGTTATACCCACCAATAAGAGTTGGTTTAAGGTATGCGATTGTATCGAAGAAGTCTATGATTACTTTTCGTTCTTCTTCGTCATTTTCACAAGCAATAACTTTCTCAAAACCTTTGTTATCTTTCATTCCGATAAGGAATATTCTACTGTCCTCAGGTGATAGACCTGTGGTCTCGATATCGAATACAAATCGGTGTATTTCATCATATTCTTCAAATCCTTTGAATAGTCGTTTGTTTTTCTGAACGAGATATTGTTCTGTTGGTGGTAGAATCATAATGTGGTCTGAACTTTCTCTACCCCAAGGCTCAAGTCCACCACCTTTAAAGAAGTTTACTAAATTACTATATGATTTTGTGGTCTTAACCAAATACTTAAGACCTTTTTCCATTCTTTCATCACCGTGGGTATCAAGTTTTTCAATGATAATACCATGCTCTGACATCGCTTGTTTCTGTGCTGCTTTTGAACCTCTATAGAAGTTAATACCCCTAAGGTCTCCAACCCACGCAAATGGAATAAATGTGTCTGATTTAATTACTTTTCCCTGTTCGGGGTGTTGAATAACTTTGAATATTTTTCCTGAGGCGTAATCATATTCTAACGCCACAATATACTTTTCAGGGTCCTCTCCGTGAAGGAAATCTTCAATTTCTTTTTGTGATACCATAATATTTGTTTTTTCGTCCGAGACATTCTACTCACATCATATTGATTGTGATTACTCTTTGACATGTGAACAAATAATAAAGTAGATTAAGGAGTTTGTCAAATGATATTGATGTAAAGATTTTCCCTAATCGGGGCAATTAACTCACCCATCGAGTTTACAATATGGAACTCACCAATGAAACGACCCTTGTTTTTTGTATCACGTTTACTCCATTTATAATAAATGTAATATTCTTTTGGTGCATCAGGATTTTGTTGAATCTTTTCAGTAATATATGCGTTATTCATCAAAACTTTTGGAATACCATTGCTCTCATCTTTCATAGTAAAACGAATAGTTGCAGTATCGAGGTCAGCGTCAAATATTTTATTAGCATTTGTTCTACCGTCTTTTACTACTTGCATCTTTAAGATGGGTAACTCACTATTTTGTTTAATAAAAAATTCCATATTCTATAAATACATTATATTAAAGTAACAGTAACATATCCATTACCTGTGTTATAAGTTCCTAAATTAGTTATTGTATTACCGTTAAAAGTCGAACTTAAATTATATTGTCCGTCTGTTGTTGCAACATTTGTCATACTTGAAACAATGTATGAACCTCCACCTCCTCCACCGTCAGAAAGAGGAGAACCATTTCTATATGAACCACCACCACCTGTGTATCCACCACCACCTCCACCACAGATTGGGGAACCTCCACCAGCACCACCGAATCCACCATCCGATGCTTGAGACCAAGTCGACGCACCTGCACCACCAACTAAACCATTGGTATAACTACTACCTCCTTGAGGGGCTGAACCTGTTGCCGTTGTTCCGTTTTGACCATTACTGTTAAATCCTGCCCCCGCACCTGAATCGTATTGGTTTGCAGATACTGTTCCTACATTATTAATATGTGTTAAACCACCCTCACCAACAGAACCTGAAGGGGCTAAGAATACTGATGTAGTACCGCTAATATTAGTAACGGCATCATTACCATTATAAAGTGTTCCTGACTCGGAACTAGTGTATGCTCCATCACCACCACCTCCACCGGCAATGATTAATGGTGAACCACTTAATACTACGAATGAACCACCACCACCTCCTGCTCCGTTGAATTGTGTTGCATTGGTAACCTCATCACCTTGTTGTCCGACAATAATTTCAACAACATCACCTCTATTGAGTGAATAACGACCTCTCATGATAACACCTCTACCACCTGTAGAAGAAGAAGGATACATAGCTGAGGCAGCCTGACCACCCGCAACTTCAAACTCATAGGTGCCTGTTTGAGGTACAGTCCAAAGTTGATAACCCTGAGTAGTCATGTTTAAGTTTGATGTGTTCTGTGTCCATGTTTCGGCACTATAAGCGTTTTGTATATTTGTTAATGTTGGTCCTGTGGCTCCGTTTGTTACACCACCACTGGTAAATGTAAATGCACTAAATGAGTATAAATTAGTGGGTGTGGTTGATGGAGTTGGTGTTATTGATGGAGTAACGCTATTTGATGGAGTGATACTCGGAGTTATTGTTGCTGTAGGTGTTACCGTTGAAGTATTCGTTGGTGTTGGTGTTGCGTTTGTTGTTGATGTTGGCGTTGGCGTTACATCGGCAGTTGACGATGGTGTAATCGATGGTGTTGGTGTGTTAGTTGGAGTTACCGATGGTGTTGGTGTTGGTGTTATACTTGGACATGTTATAGTTTCAACACTAATATAAACAATGTCACCAATCACCCATTGTGTTGATGCTGATTGAACTAACTGTATTTGATTATTACCATCACCTCTAAAGTAATATCCCGTTCCTTCAGTACCTCCTGTCCATCCTCCGTATGGTAAACCTGCACCTCCGACATCCTCTAACGTTCCGTCATATATCGCGGTACTACCATTTTGAGAAATCGTCAAACGAACACAATTACCCACAAAAGACGAATAATAAGAATCTCTATCTACACCATCCTTATCAATTGTATTCCAATATATTCCATCCATCTGAGGACCATCATTGAATGAGTTTGGATTAGTAGAACCACTAGATACACCACCGTTACCATTACTAATAATTGTATTACCTGAAGTTGGAACCTGATATGGTGTTGATACTAAATTATAACCATAACCTGTTGTCGGTACTGGCGATGGTGTAACTGATGGAGTTACTGATGGGGTAACACTCGGTGTTGATGATGGTGTTACACTTACAGATGATGTAGGTGTTACAGTATTTGTTGGTGTAACTGATGGAGTTAATGTTACCGATGAGGTAGGTGTTACAGTATTTGTTGGTGTAACTGAAACGGTAGGAGTTACTGATGGAGTTAATGTTACCGATGAGGTAGGAGTTATACTATTAGTTGGTGTTATTGACGGAGTAGGTGTTTCTGTAGACCTCGGAGTTGCAGACGGTGTTGGGGTATTAGTTTCCGTTGGTAAAGGAGATATTCCTGGTTGTGGAGTCGTGTCGAAACAGAGCAAGTTTTGTTGGTGACAATTTACTGGTGAGACACTAACAGTTCCCGAAACGTAACTTACCCCCACAATCCAATAATTACCAACAGGTGCATTTGTAAAACTGTTTACAGTATAAGTTGCAATTTGATTACCTAATTTCACATCTAGTGAGTTACCTGTTGTTAATGGGAATAAATTATTAATGTCATATCCACTACATAATATATCTGACAAATACCACTCAGTAATCGATGACGGAGTTGCACTATTCGCGTATGCAACACCTGTTGCTGACGAACCAGGAATTGCTCCCGTTCCGTACCAGTTATAAGGAATACAAATCTCAGAGGACTGAGGTTCTGTTGGTGACGGACTTACCGTTAACGTAGGTGTTGGAGTTGGTGTTTGTGTTTGAGTTGGTGTTTGTGTTTGAGTTGGTGTTGGACTAACCTCAGGACATGGGTTATCAATAATACAAGTTGCACAATCACGATAAGTTTCTTTTACCGCGAGTGGACCACCAGCCGGTGGATTGATTAAAGTTACCTGGTGACACTGATTATTATAAATCAAGAAATCCCCAACGATGATACTGTCATAAGTTGTTAAAACTACATCTGCACCGTCACAACATCTTGTTGTTGCCGCTCTTGTTAAAACTGATGGTGTTGATGTTGGTGTAGGTGTTGGTGTTTCTGTCTGTGTTTGTGTCATCGTTGGAGTAGGTGTTGGGTTACAAATACAATTACCATTTGTGTATGCACCACCTCCACAACTTGGGTTTGTATTAACAACACTTAGTGCACAAATTGTGGCACTATCGTATATTCCGACAGTAATCTCCTGATTAAGACCATCGCAATCGACATATGTAAACGTTGTGCCTGTATCACAATTCATACCACCATATAATTCCCAAGTATCACAACATGGTGTTGTCGGAGTTATTGTTGGAGTTGGTGTTTGAGTTATATCAGGTGTAGAATCTGGAGTGGCTGACGGAGTGTATGTTGGTGTTTGTGTCAATGTTTGAGTTAACGTAGGTGTTGGTGTTTGAGTTAAATCCGGTGTTGAATCTGGCGTAGTAGATGGAGTCTGAGTTAACGTAGGTGTTGACGTTTGAGTGACATCAGGTGTTGAATCTGGCGTAGCAGATGGAGTATGTGTTGGAGTTTGTGTCTGTGTTTGAGTTAACGTAGGTGTTGTGCTAATACTCGCACCAGGAGTCTGACTTACTGTTATACTTGGAGTTTGAGTTGTTGTAACTGTAGGTGTTTGTGTCAATGTCGGAGTGTGAGTTGGTGTAATAGATGAAGTTGGTGTGTTAGTCGGTGTTAACGATATTGTTGGAGTGTTAGATGCTGTTACGCTTGGTGTTGGCGTATATGTAGGAGTTACACTCGGAGTTGGCGTGTTAGTTGGTGTAACTGATGGTGTTGAAGTAATTGTTATACTTGGAGTCGGCGTAATAGTTACTGAAGGTGTAATTGAAGAACTAGGTGTTATACTTGGTGATAGAGTAATTGAAACACTAGGAGTTACTGAAGAAGTAGGTGTAATAGTTACTGAAGGTGTAACTGAAGATGTGGGTGTAATAGACGCACTAGGAGTTACTGATGAAGTGGGTGTTGGGGTAGAATATAGTGTGTTTGATGGTGTCGGTGTTATAGTGTTTGTGGGTGTAATAGATGGAGTTACAGTTACCGATGGAGTTACTGACGGAGTTACTGAATGTGTAGGTGTAATAGATGGAGTTACAGTTACTGACGGAGTTACTGAATGTGTAGGTGTAATAGATGGAGTTACAGTTACCGATGGAGTTACTGACGGAGTTACTGAAGGTCTAGGGGTTTCTGAAGGTAAAATTACATCACTATTACCTCTATTTGGTCTACAACATAAATCAGGGATACTTATCGAATCTCTAACGTTTATAAATAATTTTTTTCTTAATGGTAATGTAATTTCTCCTTGTTCGTTAGAAATTTTAAACTCAGCAATATAACGACCAGGATTACGTGTTTCATGAGATGTTAGTTGGTAATAAACATAATATTCAACTTCAGGACTATCACCTGTAGCCTCTTTTACCATAGTTCTTGCTGGTTTATTTACAACATAGTATCTATTGGTTTCCTCATCCCACATACTAAAAGTAATAGTCGAGGTGTTCGTTAAGTTATCAAACTCACGAAAATCAACTCTTCCATCTTTTACTACCTGTACCTTTATAATTGGTAGTGTACTATTTTTCCTTATAAAAAACTCCATTACGTAATTATATCAAAATTAGGGTCACAATCAGGTTCTGAAATATTAAAACCAAAATCACAAGTTATTTCATTGGATACAAAATCAAAGTTACATGCCGCCTCTTCAATATTAAAGTTAAAGAAACATCCCAATAAACATGGGTAACAATTTGAACACCAAAAATCATATAAGTCAAATTTACCTTTTAGGATTCTTGCATTGTGTTGTATCTGTGGCGTACTTAAAGGTTCGGTGTACATCCTAAATTGAGATATACCACCCATGAATGTCCCTCCAAAATTTGGTTCCAATAAAATATCAGTAGTTAATCCTGAAAGTGAAGTTCCTGATAAAACTTCATTCGGCATTGATTCAGGGTCTTGTATATAAGGTCCTTCAGTCGCACTACAACCACTAAACATTAAACTTTCTCTAAGACCTTGTGTTCCTCCACCCCAACTAACATTAAAAGGAACCCCTAATTGCTTTTCTTTTTGAGTATTTAACTCACGAGGTATGATTTCTTCAAAGTCTTCAATAACCATAAAGAGATAACCATTAACATATAATTTTAACAATCCTTTTCTCTTATCTCTTTCTCTTAACCATTTACGGTTAAGTTCGGTAATGTTTGTTAACTTTTCTTTTGATGAACCTGGATGTGTTTGTGGTGGCATAATAAGATTCGGAGATGCACCGTTAATAGATGACGGATATAATAATTCCCTAATATCTCCAAGACCTCCCCAATTAATTAAATCACAATCTTCAAGGGTCTCATATCTTTCAAAAACTGCTGATATGGTTACCCACCTTTCTTCTGTGTTTGCTGTTAAACACACTAAACTATCATAACCACAATCGTCATATATACCTCTTACTGAACATATTTCATTCACACAATACCCTGACGAGTATGTTAATCCTGTAGTACCACAACTACCCGTTGTAACACAATCACCTGTTAATTTTATGTATTTAACACAAAGGTGTGGATTTTTAGGGTCACCACTTAACCTAATCGCCATCGCATTTGAAAACACATCTTTACCTGGGTCTACAGGTGGATTAGTAACTTTACTGTTGTAACTATTACAATTACCAATATTATGTTGAACTGTTGTAGATGTTGTAGGAAATACATTAAAACAATTTGAATTGGTTACTCCTGTGTCTGAACACGCACAAGTTTTAATACAATTACTTAAACCCGATGTCACTCTATCATAAGTCCAACCTGTTACTTCACCAATAACATCAATACCAAAATCACATTTAAATGTGTTAATACTTTGTACATCACCTGATGCGGGATGGTAATACTTATTTTCAGCCCTCGCACCAAAGAAAAAGAACATACCTGAATTATCAGGATATACATCATTCAAATAAACCTCAGAAGGTTGAATTTCATACTCTTCCCTTTGTCTAGGTTTGATGACAGTTTCCATGGTCCATCCTTTATTCACTCTTTCAGGAAAAACTTCATAATCGTACCCATATAATTTGTAGAACCCTTGATAGAATCCTCCGTACAATTCGTTATAGTAACCTACATTGTCATCATTTTTTGAAACAATATTGTATATCGTTTTTGAATTCCCTGAAAACCTATGATTAGGGTAATCGGCATATGACGTAACTGGGTGAAATTTCATTCTCCTATCGTAGTAGTGAGGGTTAAACTTTTCAAAGTCATTAATACCCATAGTAAATGTAATGGATTCACCCGTCATTTTGTTATATAAACCGTTGTCAGTGGCGGTAAGACCTATATCACATAATGTAGTTGCAGTATAACAACTTAAATCTTCATTATTTGGGTTATAATAATTTTTTGATACTAAGGTGTTGCCGGTGTAATTGACATTCCATAATAAATCTAATTTTTGATTAGATAAAAAAGAATTTAAATCAATACTAACAGGTAGACGGTTACCATCATCAACACCAATAATATTGTTAGAGAATACAACTTCTTCATCATAGTCTCTTTCGTCTGACGCTAATGTAAGGTCAAAATAACTACTATAATCTAGCTTAATGTCGTATCTGTTAAAATAATAATTATTGATATTCTGACTCGGCATACTTGTTTTTATAGATAAATACTTTGTTTGCAGTATTTATAGTAAAAAAGAATCTATGAAGTCATATCTTTATAAAACAGAAGAGGGTGCAAAGAACGCCGCAAAAGAGTTAGGTTGTAGAGGATTTCACAAACATAAAAGAAAAACTTTTATGCCTTGTGATTCACATAAAGTGTTTTTGAAAAAAACAAAATCACAAAAACCTGAAGGTGAAATAGACGAATTAATCGATTATGATGGAACAATGTTAAACTCTAAAGTTCCTATTTTGGACCCACATGTTACCGCTAAAGGTGACGACACCATGGATAAGACAGTAGCCATGACTCGTATTACTCAAGACCCACTAATGAGAGGTTATCGAGTATATTACGGAGAAGGTGTTGAACCTAAGTTTATTTCTGAAGAAGATATGGAAGATGCCTTTGGTTTTGAAGAAACCAAATTTATGGATGCTGAAGAAACCATTGAATACTTTATGGATGAATTAGGATTTGAAGAAGACGATGCCGAAGGTAGAGCAGAAGAAATGGGTAAGGACCCTGAATTGGATGAAACTTCACCTTATAAAGATAAGAAAAATTTTGTAATGAAGGGTCGTCTGACAGAGAAAGGTAAACAATTAAGTAAAGAAGAAATATTAAAAATGGCTGAAGATTCACTGTTATCAAAATCAGATGACCGTGAATTAAAAGTAGACCAAGAGGTATCTCCGATACTTAAGAGAAATATAAAAGCCCTTAAAAAATTAGCAGTAATGGATGGAGTATCCACCAACGAACTAATTAAGATGTTAAGAGATGAATAAAGATTTATACGACAAAAAAGTTAAATTACCTGATTCACTTAAAGACCATTTAAATAAAAGTTTTGAAATGGTAGAGGCGGATAGTAATACTGAAGGGTTTAACCGTAATAAAGAATTGCGAGAAACAGGTATTATGAATTACCAACAACTTAAAAGAGTTAAAAATTGGTTTGATAGTTATCAGGGAGAAAAAGAAGATGCACCTTTCATACTTAACGGTGGTGAAAGAATGCAAAAGTGGTGTAACCATGTTTTAGACCATTGGAGAAATACCTTAGAAAGTGGTAAAAAAACAAAAATGGAAACGGGTATGGAAAACCAATACATAGATAACCACACCAAAGATGGTATTGTTGTTAATCCAGGTGATAAACATGAAAAAGGTATTAACAAATACGACACAGCCGTAACGGAACAAATTAAACAAATAAACTCAATAATGAAAACATTACTATAATGGCAACACAAAACGACAAATTACAATTTGACCAGCCAGACAACAACTTGTCTGCAATTGCTGAAGCTGAAAGAGGGAAATTATTTCCTAAAAATGATTTTTCACCAAAATCTGATTTGTATTCACCACAACACCCTGACGCTATGGCTGACGGTGATGCATTAGGTAGAGGAACTGCAAAATTTTTAGATGTGTATAATGAAAACGCAGGAACATCAACAGATATTCAAGAAAGAATTGGTGATATTAAAATCAATAAATTTAATTCAAAGAATACATACCCTAATTTCTAATGAAACTTTTGGAAACATTTCGTGGACTCCTTAATGAGGTCGCATCTCTTAATGATATACAAAAATCAATAAGGGACCGAAATGTTACTACCATATATTATGATGGTGATAACCCAGGTGGGACAGGTTTAAGAGAAATAGAACCTGTTTGTGTGGGTTATAGTAAAGCAGGAAACTTAGTTTTAAGAGCGTGGGACCGTGAAGGTGCGTCCCACACCGCCACAATAGGTGAGAAACCTTTACCAGGTTGGAGATTGTTCCGTGTGGACAAAATCTTTACTTATAAACCAAGTCTTGATAACTTTAATGAACCTAGACCCAACTACAATCCAAATGGGGATAAAAGTATGACTAGAGTAATTTTAAACGCAAAATTTAATACATAAGAGAATGAGTGATTTAATGCAAAAATTAGCAATATCAAAACAGATAATGGACAAACATAAAGAAACGCCAAGAGGTCAAGCACAAGGTAACATTAACCTAAATGAAAATGTTAATGCCACTTACAATATACCTCAAGAAGTGATGAACCAAACACAACAACCTGTAGTTCAACAATCGGTAACAATGAACCATCCAGTATCAGAGGACGCAATTAAGAACTCAAAATTACCTGACGACATTAAAAAATTAATGATGGAAAACCCAATAACTCAACCACAAATGGGTGGACCTGTATTGTCTAATGAGATAGTTGAAGGGGCAACAAGACTTATGAATCAAAATGGTGTAAATAATCCTGTTACAGAATCAAGACCAAACATACCACAAAACACAACAACTAATAATTCCGATTTAAAACAAATGATTAGAGATGTTGTTCGTGATACAGTTAGAGATGTAGTAAAAGAAGAATTACAAAACGCGGGTCTTTTAAGTGAATCATCACAAAAAACAAATGAGACATTATCTCTTAGAGTTGGAAAACATATCTTCGAAGGAAAGGTATTGAAAATTAAAAAGGTAAAACAGTAATAGACCTTTTCTTATCCTATTTTTTTACTTATACTTTGTCTAAAACTTATTAAGTATATGGCAAAGATTAAAATATTAGTATTACCCTCAGACAGGACGGGGGTTGGTAAGTTTCGTTCCGTTGAACCACATATCTTCTTACAAAACAAATATCCTGAAGACTTTCATGTAGATATAGACTACGAACCAAAAATTGATGACGATAATTATTGGAAGAATTACGACATCGTTCATTTCCACAGAACAATCACAAAAGATTACGACAGCACACCAGCACTTATTGAAAAATTACATAAGTGGGGTATCGTAACTGTTGGTGATATTGATGATTATTGGTTACCAACAAAAGAACATCCAGCATATGCGATGATTCTCAACAACAAACTACACCAAAAGATTACCGCTAATCTAAGAGCGGCACAATACATCACAACAACAACATCTATTTTCGCTCAAGAGATTAAAAAACTTAACAAGAACGTTATTGTATTACCAAATTCAATCAACCCTAATGAGCCTCAGTTTCAGGCTAAGACAGAACCATCAGATAAATTACGATTTGGTTGGTTAGGTGGGTCATCTCACTTACATGATTTAAAATTATTAGGTGGAACTTTTAATCTTCTATCATCATTAAAAGACCAATATGATTTGTTCTTATGTGGTTTTGATGTTCGTGGTAGTGTGACAGAAATAGACCAAAGAACAGGACAACAAAGACAAAGACCCATCAGACCCGAAGAAACTGTGTGGGCTAAATATGAAGAAATCTTCACATCTAAATATAATCTAATTGATGAGGATTATAAAAAATTCTTACTCACTTACAAACAAGAACCATATCCGAACGAAAAGTTTTATCATAGAGTATGGACACAACCTGTAACTTCATATGCTAAGAATTACACTAAATTTGATGTATCGTTGGCACCAATTAAAAATCATTTATTTAATAGAATGAAATCACAACTTAAAGTTATTGAGGCGGGTTTCTACAAAAAGGCGATTATTGCTTCTAATATTGGACCATATACCATAGACTTGAAACATTCATTAAAAAATGGTAATTTTGTTGATGGTAATGCACTGTTAGTCAATGAAAACAGAAATCATGGTGATTGGGCTAAGTTCATGAAAAAACTAATTAACAACCCAACATGGGCAGAAGATTTAGGTGAGAGACTTTATGAAACAGTAAAAGATACCTATAACTTAAATAATGTAACAGATACAAGAGCACAATTTTATAAATCCTTAGTATAATGATAAACGTACCGTTAAACAAACTTTTATTTTTCGACTTAGAAACAGTTGGAGTTGAAAAAGATTTACCAACATTAAGAAAAAACAGACCTGAACTCGCAAGATTATTTGAAAGTTATTTGGATTGGTTTGTTAAAAAGTATCCTGAACAAGAAGGTAATACACCCGAAGAAATATTCGTGAACAAAGCAGCGCTTGTTTCTGAGTTTTCAAAAATCATTGTCGCATCTTTTTCATTTATAACACCTAAAGGTGATATTCATACACAAACCTTCGCAGAAGACGATGAAAAAGATTTATTGTTACAGGTTAGAGATTTATTAAATAAAGTTGAAAAGTTAGATTTTTATCTATGTGGTCACAATATTAAGTTTTTTGACATACCAACATTAGGTAAAAGATTTTTAACACATGGAATACTACCCCCAAAAATTCTACCAAGTTATGAAACAAAACCGTGGGAGATTAAAGCTGTTGACACCAAAGAAGTATGGCAGTTCGGTAACAATTTTGGTATATCATCATTAGATTTAATGTGTGTATCCATGGGTATTGAAAGTCCAAAGACTGGTGAGGTTTCAGGTAATTTAGTTCACGACACATATTGGAATGCAAATGGATTAACACCAATTGCCGAGTATTGTGAAAAAGATGTTAATGTTCTTGTTGAATTAATGAAAAAAATATACAACTTAAAATAAAATATGTTTGAAAAATTAAAAAACCTAAGAGACGGAATGTCTCAACTAAACGAATTAAAAGAAAAGCTGGAATCTGCCGACATGACAGACCCAAAGTCAATTGCGGATTCATTTGGTATTGATTATGAACAGTTAGAAAAAGATTTTGAATCTCAATATCATAAAACACCTGAAATTGAATATGTTTATAAATCAGTTAACCCTGAACCAAAATACCATTATGGTAGTGATTCGGGTTTTGATTTAAGAGCAAATCAAAATCTAACATTAGAACCTTTTGAAAGAAAATTGGTTCCAACAGGATTATATATAAATGTTCCTGCAAGACACGAAGTTCAGGTCAGACCTAAGAGTGGTTTAGCTCTTAAAAAAGGACTTACGGTTCTTAATACACCCGGTACTGTTGATGAAGGGTATACGGGCGAAATAAAAGTTATTCTAATTAATCTAAGTCAAGAAACTCAAGTTATTGAATCGGGAGATAAAATTGCACAAGCGGTAATTTGTCCCGTGGTTCAAGGAAGAGACGTTATCTTGAAAAGAGTATTAGAAATAAAAGAAAAAGACAGAAACGAAAATGGATTTGGTTCAACTGGAAACTAATACAAGTCCTGTATTAGCAGACGGAAGAAAGAATTATTTGATTGACATTGACGGCACAATAACAGACGATGTGCCCAATGAAGAACCTGAAAGAATGGAAAGTTGTCTTCCATATTCAGGGTCCATTGATATTATTAATGGATGGTATGAAGAAGGTCATATTATTACTTTCTTCACTTCTAGAACTGAAGAACACCGTGAGGTGACAGAAAATTGGTTCAAAAAACATGGTTTTAAATACCATAATTTATTAATGAATAAACCACGTGGTGGTAACTATCATTGGATAGATAATCATATTGTTAGAGGAACTCGTTATAATGGTAAATGGACACCTTTAACAGAAAAAGAAACCACGATACAAGTATTTGACGATTAATGATAACAATAGGATATAGCACAAAGAAAATAGACCCTGAATTTAGAGAGTATATCGAGAAATCATGTGGATTAAAAAACGTTGAAGTAATCCCATTTGAAAACCCTGGCACTCATTCATTGACCGAAGCATATAATATCATTCTTGAGAAATCGAGCAATGATATTGTCGTTTTATGTCATGATGACATCTACTTCGAGAAAAATAATTGGGGTAACAAAATATTAAAACATTTTAAAAGAAATCCTGAATACGGTATTATTGGTGCTGCTGGTTCCAAATATATGCCGAGAACGGGGATGTGGTGGGAAGTT
>Ga0209555_10000078_pt1 | contig 78103 bp, 79 predicted proteins | sample SaaInl85LU_5_DNA_FD_184643 | JGI IMG/M metagenome (GOLD analysis project Ga0209555, IMG submission 184643) | Marine microbial communities from expanding oxygen minimum zones in the Saanich Inlet - ESP_85LU_5_DNA (SPAdes) (version 2) | ecosystem: Environmental > Aquatic > Marine > Intertidal...
CCGTTTGTTTGGAAGCGGAGTTTGGAGCCGTTCGATGGTTCGATGTGAGTTCATGCGGCCACGCAGTGGAGAAAGTGTTCGTTGCGCTGAGCTGGCGGAGCACGTGGCATGCGGCGCACACGGAGCATTGCCTTACCGCAGCGCGGACAGGTGGGTTCATGCGGTGCGGCTGCAGTCGCTTCCTCTTTGGGCTGGAGGCGGGCATCGAGGATGAGCCGCAACCATTCGAGGGCGGTTTTGCCCCGTGCGTGGAGGAAGCCGCGGTAGCGGATGCGATGGAAGCGTGGAGGTGTCCAAAAAGTGGTCAGTCCACGTTTTCTTGATTTTATTTTTCGGTGGTCGGATCCACTAGTGTCCGGACCCTATTTGCTCCTTACTGACCCAGTTTGCTCCGTATTCTTTGATACTACATACTGCCACGGAATATTATAGTCGTCATGGCAGCGAAAAAGAAATATCAGACCCGAGGGCTAGCTATTGCCAAGCGCCACATTGGTAACCAAGTTCGTAACGATGTCCGGACCCTCAGAGCCAAGCTCGCGCCTTAAGCGCAACCTCCTACTGTTGACCATACCAGCAGTGCTTTCAGCGACGACGGTTTTCATACTCTGGCAGGCGCACCCCGATCTCGCATATTGGAAAGACTTAGTCCTCTCAATCTATGCATTTCTCGAAGCTCGCCCATGGGCGCTCGTGCTCGCACTTGCCATATTACCAGGCATGGGCTTTCCGATCAGTCCACTATTCATAATGGTCGGTGCCGTGCTGGGCCCCATCTATGGGCTACCCATCACCTGCCTCATCGCTATTGCTGCGCAAAGCGTATGCACCATGTGGACCTATCTCCTATCCGCAGGACCCTTAAAGGGAATTCTCAAAAAGTATATCTTTCGCACTCGAACACTCCCCGAGTTTTCAGACGCAAACGCACTGCGCTTCGCGCTCATTATCCGCATCACGCCGGGGATACCCTATGCCGTGCAAAATGTGGCGCTCGGTGTCGTCGGCTTAAAGCTGAAGCCTTATACCATCGTTTCCATCCCCATTACCGCACTTTGGACCATCGGCTTTGTGACCACTGGGGGCGCTATTTTCGAAGGCAGCGCGGGTATGGCAATCACTGGCATTTTACTACTCGTCATTCTCATATTGGCGACACGTATGTTGCGCAACCGGACAAAGGACTATGCTGGATGATCTTCTTAGACCCGCACCCGATCAGGTGCTAAAAGTCACCGAGCTGACTCGCCAGATCAAGCAACAACTAGAAGGCAACTTCCGCCAAGTCTGGGTGCAGGGTGAAGTCTCAAATCTACGCCGTCAAAGCTCTGGGCATGTTTACTTTTCGATCAAAGATGCGGGCAGCCAACTACCTTGCGTGCTCTTTGCTCGCGATGCAGCGAATCAAAGTTTTCAGCTCGAAGACGGCATGGAACTCCAACTTTTTGGCGACCTTTCAGTATACGCACCGCATGGCCGCTATCAATTGATTGCAAAAATCGCCATTCAAAGTGGCGAAGGCAAACTACAGATTGAATTCGAGCGACTAAAGCGAAAGCTTGCCGCAGAAGGTCTCTTCGAAAAAGAGCGCAAACAAACCCTACCGACGCTGCCGCAACGAGTCGCAGTGATCACCTCTCCTACGGGTGCCGCATTGCGGGACTTTCTGCGCATTCTCCACCGCCGTAAATATACTGGTGAAGTCGTCATTTTCCCTGCCCGCGTGCAAGGAAGCGGCGCCGCTGCAGAAATCACTGCCATGCTAGAACATGTCCAAGCCAGCCATGGCTTCGACCTCATCGTCATCACTCGCGGTGGCGGCAGCATCGAAGATCTTTGGGCCTTCAACGAAGAAGCACTGGCTCGTGCTGTCGCCACATGTCGACTCCCGATCATCTCCGCAGTCGGCCATGAAATCGACAACGTCCTCACCGACTACGCCGCTGATCAACGCGCAGAAACACCATCGGGCGCCGCCGAACTTATTTCATCACTCTATTTAAACGCCGTGCACAATCTAGAGGCGGCCGCACAGAACCTCGCCTATTACGCGGACGACGCGATCACCGCTCGCACGCGCAACTTGCGTGATTGCAACGCACGCCTGCGAATCATCGCACCTGACCGCCAGATCGAACACCTTGGCATGCGACTGGATGACCTCGAAAATCAACTCGGCTACCATCTCCGCGAGCGACTTAGAGCCCATAAAGATGTGCTCAATGCACATGCGCAGCAACTCGCCGAGCACCACCCAAAGGTGCAACTGCAGCTTGCCGCCCAAACACTCAAAAACCTACGGCAACAATTGAAGCAATCGGTAAAGATCAACACCTCAAACAAGGGCGAGCACCTCGCACACCTCGAAACCCGCCTCGAGAATGGCAGCCTGAATGCCACCTTGAAGCGCGGCTACTCCGTCATCAAAAACACACAAGGCGAGATCATCAACAGCGCAAAATCAGCCACGAAAGCCCAAGAACTGAGTGCACAATTTCATGATGGTTCAGTGGATTTGAAGGTGCAGGACAGATAGCAACCAACACGCACCCCTCGCCGATCCCACTTTAAAACGATCCTCTTAAAGGAATAATCCAAATAGAACGAAATCTTGAGGCTTTTGAGGAACCAACTCTAAACACTCGTGTTTAAATACAATAAGTTCAGTATTGAGTTAGTTAGGGTTAACATACGGTTAGTGAGAGGCTCGTTTCTTTTTTAGGGGACGAGCCTTAATCTTTGTCGAGGATTGAGTTTGCCTGCACGCATACGCACACTAAGTTTTAATCTATAAATATGAGTGATGACAGTAAGGAAACACGCCCTAAGCTAAAATTGACCCGCGACACGTTACCGCAGGAACCAGAAGCGGCTACAGAGGCAAAGCCAGCAGCCCCAAAGGCACCGTCCGCAGACCTGCCTCCAACGGAACCACCCATAGCGCCAAAGCCAAAGCTGCAGATGCCAACTAGCGATGACTCCTCTAAAGCGCCCGTGCCTCCACCGCCGCCGGTTCAAGCTGAGGCCACTGAAACGACACCGCCTGCGTTGCCACCGAAGCCTGAACAAGAAGCCGCTCCAGAAGCGCCCGCTACAGAAAAAAAAGCAAAAGCAGACAGCCCCATGCTCAGCATCGCCATCATTTCGGCCCTCTTTATCATACTCGTTGTGATTGCCATCGGCATCTGGCTCGTGCTACGCCCTGCAGGGTCAGAAGCAGAACCCATCGCCGAAAGTTCCGCGAAAATACAATCACCAGCCCCCGAGGCAAGTGATCCAGTTACCGAACCGAGAGCAACGATGACGAGTCAAATCGCAAGAACCAAAGAAACCATTGCGAACGTCCCCGTAATGGAGGCACTCCCAAGTATGTCCGATCCACTGCCAGCAGTCGAAGCAACTCAGCCAAGTCAAGATGCCCCAAGCCCAGTCATCCATATGAAATCAACTCCGGTGGCAGTCCCACAGGAAACATCGCACACAGCACAAATCAACGCCCAACAACGAGCCGCACTACAAAGTGCCGCCGCCCAATATCTCGCTCAAATACACATCGATGGGCTCCGAAGTGGCAGTAAACCCAAGGTCATGATCAACGCAGAGAGCTATACGATCGGCGAAATTGTCAACGAAGAGACAGGCCTGAGCTTTGAAGGCATCAAAGACGGCAAAATCCTATTTAAAGATCGTAACGGATTCTTTTATCTTAAAAGCTTCTGATTGCACTTTATAAAAAAATCATTTTATTACAGCACATTATGACAGCGAAAGTATCCATCTTCTCTCTTCTTGCACTCATCACACTGCTCTTTTCCGCCTGCACAACGCCGGTAGCCATCGATCCAGTGAGCGGACAAGAGCAATCTGCAAAATATCAAGCAGGTTTCTTTTATGCTCCTATTGATGCCGCACCAGGCGCGATCTTTCGCACTGCCATCCGCGTCCTTGATGAAAATGGCTACTACCGCACAGGCGAACTTCACAAAGAGACCGCTATCACCATTTACGCACGTAAGGTGGGTGACGAAAAGATCACTGTTCGCATCAAGCAACTCGCCGACGGTCAGTCCCAAATGTGCATTCGCGTAGGAAGACTCGGCAACCTCGCGGAATCGCAAACAATCTACGCGAAGATTCGCGACGCGAACTAAACGACTTACATTCCTTTCCAAAAGCCGCCTTTCCACTTGGATTGGCGGTTTTTTTGTATTTGCTCACTCCAAAACAAACACCTCTTACCACAAACATATGACCACAGCATTCACACTCCTCGGTATCGGCAGCCCCATCGTCGATACCATCGCACAAGTCGACGACAGCTTTATCCAACAAATTGAGGGAGACAAAGGCGGCATGGTCTTAGTCGATGCTGATGCGATCAACGCGCTCATCGCTAAGGTGCCAAGCGATACAATCGCCGCCCCAGGAGGCTCTGCTGGCAACACGCTCTTTTCACTCGCCCGCATGGGAGCCTCCACAAGCTTTCTCGGTAAAATCGGCAACTGCACAGAAGGCCACTTCTACCGCGACCGATTTGCAACGCTCGGCGGCGATACCAGCCGCTTCAAAGTAGGCTCGATTCCCAACGGTCGCTGCGTCTCACTGGTCACACCAGACGGCGAACGCACCATGCGCACCGACCTCGGCGCCGCAATGACGCTCAGTCCAGATGAAATCAGTGTGGACGACTTTAAGGGCTGCAACCACGCCCACATCGAAGGCTACCTTTTATTTAACCAAGCCTTAATGATGCGCGTGCTCGAAAGCGCTCAAGCCGCTGGCTGCACCATCAGCCTCGACCTCGCTTCCTTTGAAGTCGTCAACGCGACCAAAGGCATACTCCCCAGCATCCTGAAAGACTACGTCGACATCGTCTTTGCCAACGAAGAAGAAGCCGAGGCCTACACGGAGATCGAAGGCGACCATGCCGCAATGGCAATGCAACTCGCCACACTCTGCGATATCGCAGCCGTAAAGGTCGGCGCACACGGTTCCTACGTCGCCCAAGCGGGCATGGTAGAAAAAGTCGAGCCCATGCACGCCGCACACGTGATCGACACAACGGGCGCGGGTGACCTCTGGGCAGCAGGCTTTCTTTATGGTTGGTCGCAAAAGCGTCCGCTTGCGGAATGTGCCAAAATAGGTTCCATTCTCGGAGCAGCCGTGGTCCAAGAACAAGGCAGCGTCCTCCCCGAACACGTCTGGCAAGACATCCTCAGTAATATTTAGCGATTAAGAATTAGCTATTCGCATTCCCTCATCATGACTTCCGAACAAATTTCCGAACTCGTTATCGACATCGCACAGCGTGCCCGCGCCGCTTCGCTCGAGCTCGCCACCCTCGATTCTGATACTAAAAACAGCTTTCTAAATCTGCTTGCCGAACGCTTGGTGGCACATACGGACGCTATTTTAAGTGCAAATGCCCTCGACCTCGCTGAAGCAAAAACTCAGGGGCTCTCCGCACCGATGACTGAACGCCTGACTTTTACACCCGAACGTATCGCAGGCATGGCCGAAGGCGTTCGCCAAGTCGCCGCGCTCCCCGACCCTGTCGGCGACGAAATTGAGCGCCTCGCTCCACCGAAAGGCTTCGACCTACGCAAGATTCGCGTCCCCATGGGCGTCATCGGAATCATCTACGAGTCGCGCCCAAATGTAACTGTAGACTGCGCCATCCTATGCCTTAAATCTGGTAACGCATCAATTCTCCGCGGCGGCAAGGAAGCTTTCCATAGCAATATGAAGCTCGCCGAAATCATTCAAGAATGCCTGCGTGAAAGCGGTATTCACGAAGATGCGGTGCAGTTCATCCCCACAACCGACCGCTCCGCACTCAATGTCTTACTCAAACAAGACGATGCCGTGCACTGCATCATTCCACGCGGCGGCGAAAGCCTAATTCGCTTCACCGTCGAGAATAGCCGTATCCCCGTGATCAAGCACTACACAGGCGTCTGCTCGGTATATATCGATGCCGCTGCCGATCCAGATATGGCCGAAACCATTCTGATCAATTCTAAATGCCAGCGCCCCAGCGTCTGTAATGCGGCTGAGAATTTAATTATCCACCAAGACGCGGCTGCACAACTTCCGCGCCTCGCGAAAGCACTGCATGATGGTGGCGTTGAACTACGCGTCGACTCACACGCAAAAGCCCTACTCTCCGCAAGTGGCCTACCGCTTGTCGATGCCACCGCAGAGGACTTTGCAACCGAGTATACCGATTTAATCATCTCGATCGCGATCGTTCCTGACATTAAAGCCGCGATCCAACTGATCAATGCCAACAGCTCTGGCCACACCGAAAGCATCGTCACCGAAGATACGAAGGCAGCACAACAATTCCTAACAGGAGTCGATTCCGCTGCGGTCTTTCACAATGCGTCGACACGCTTTTCTGATGGCTTCGAGTTCGGCTTTGGCGCTGAGATCGGCATCTCGACAGATCGCCTACACGCACGCGGCCCGATGGGACTGAATGAGCTGTGCACCTATAAATATGTCATCCATGGAACTGGCGAAACACGCTAGCCCTTGATTGAGATTCGAACATGAGCGCACTTTCTTTTCTCCCCAAACACCTCAGGCTGGTTCTCTTCATCTGCTTGATCTACCTGTTTGCATGGCTGAGCTACAACGGGCAAATCACGCTTGGAGAATACATCAGCCATGAGGACAGCCGTGCACTCTCTGGCACTCAATCGAGCGAATACATCACCCTCTATGGTAAGCTGATCTCGACCTTCAGCTTATTCACCGACAACGAGGCCAGTCGACTCTCTCTCACGCGCACCTTAAATGGTTTGGCCTTCATGCTAGCCGCCTTCTTTTGCGCCACATCGGCAGGACATTTCTGGAAAAGCCACCGCGCTGCTTGTGCAGCCGCACTGTTCATAGGCATGAATCCAGTCCTCGTCTTTCGCACCAGTCAAATCACACCGACGAGCCTTGCGGTGCTGTGCGTTGCCATTTTCCTCTGGCGTATTATACCGTGGCTACGCCAAGCAAAAACAATCGACAGTTTCACCATCGGATCTGCGCTCGCCATCGGCGCGCTATTTGAAACCAGTTTAATCGGGATCGCTCTCATTTGGCCCGTTGCCGCCTTTCTCTACCCCACCCGACACAAAACGCTCCACCTCATACTCGGAACCATCCCCGCTGCCACGATTTTTGCACTAGTCGCCGTATCCGACCTACAACTACATCAGCCACTTATACTAGATCCATCAAATATGGGAGCAAAGCTATATGGCTTTGTTAGTAATCAGGAAGTGGACCACGGCATCAGCTATGACATCCACAGCAAGTTGCACATGCTACTGCTACTCAACCCGATTCACTGGGGGCTGCTCTTGCTGGTCGCTGCAGGCGGTTTCTACGCGCGCATAAAAGACGGCCACAAAGGCTACAGTGTCTACACAGGCATCATAGTCATAACTATTTTCTGGTTCACTTATGCACTCATCGGCGGCGAAGGGCAAAATCGTCTAGCGCTCACCCCACTACTCGCCGTCTTCGCCGCAGGCAGTATCACAAGCATGCCAAGAATCTGGAAGCATGCTGGCACACAAACCCGCCGAAAGATCACCATCGGCGCTGCAACTCTCGCACTACTGACCTACACAGGCTACTTCATAAACAGCCCGTCTTCAGAAACAAAAGAAACCAACTATTCATATATGGCGGAAGCCTGCATTGAGCTAGGTAAAAGCGAGACCGCAGTTACTTGGGCAGAAAAAGCTTTAGAGACCAATCGCGAGCGCCTAGACATGCGCAACATCATAATACGCGCACAATTTAATGAGTGGGCCACGGTTTCAAAGCCAAAGCCACTCTCTATTGAATCCGTCAAGTCACTCCTCGAGGCGATTGCTTCGGCAGATCCGAGCGACCCTACGATCGCCAGCATCAAAGGCTTTTATCTCTGGAAATTAAAGGACCAAGAGGCCGCCACCGCCCTCTGGAAAGCAAATGCGAGCGCCAGCGCGCTCGCTCAAGTCGGTATCCTATGGAGCCAAGATAAAGAGACGGCATATACATTGAACCGTCCGGTTGAAAGCACACCTTATTATGATCTATTGAGTATCGCCAATCAGGTCGACAGAAGTGCTCTTACCTACACTAAAGAAGAGCGATTAATCGACAACTTATTTGCCGAAGCCCACTAGTTTACGACTCAGGAGCCACAAATGGGCTACTCGGCTTAGCCTCCGCTTCCGCCATCGACCGTTCGGTTTTCAGGCGTAACTGACCACAGGCCGCATTGATATCATGGCCTTTCTCGCGGCGGATCGTGGTCGAAACGTTCGCCTTGCGCAGCACATCCACAAAGGCGTCTTGGCGGCGCACACTTGGGCGCACCCATTCAAGACCTTCGACTTTATTATATGGGATGCAGTTCACATGCGCGTGGAGTTCTTTGGCGATTTTTGCCAACTCGTGCGCTTGCTCTAAGCTATCATTCACGTCTTGGATCAGGATAAACTCCAGCGTGAGCATGCGGCCATGACGCTGTTGAAAGGCTTTCGCTGCGGGGATCAACTCTTCAAGTGGATACTTTTTATTGATCGGCATGATCTGGCTACGCACCTCATTAGTCGCACCGTGCAGTGAAATCGCTAAACGCACCGCAACCCCCTCTTCAGCAAGCTTCATAATCTGCGGAGCCAGACCCGAAGTAGATACGGTAATACGACGAGCGCCAAAGTTGAGCCCCCAATCTGCATTTAAAATTTTAATCGTCTGCACCAGCGTTTCGTAATTCGCCAATGGCTCTCCCATCCCCATGAACACGATATTATCAAAGGAAGCGATTTCCTCTTTCGCGCGCTGCGTGTGCGCATCCTCCCGTCGACAAATGTGCATGAGCTGCGAGACCACCTCAGCCGCCATTAAGTTACGCTTAAACCCAGCAAGCCCCGAAGCGCAGAACTTACAGCCATAGGCACAACCGACTTGAATCGACACGCAAACCGTCTTGCGCGAATCCTCCTGGCCGACGCCCTTCTGCGGCGCACGAATCAGCACTGTCTCAATCAAGGATTTATCCTCTAGCTCCAGCAGCAGCTTCTGCGTCACATCATCCGAGCGCTTATCAATGACGGGCGCGGTCGGATACAGGATGTAAGTCTCATCCAGCCAAGCGCGAAAATCCTTCGGCAGATTCGTCATCTTATCCCACGAATCGACCCGCTTCTTATACAACCACTCCATTACCTGCTTCGCACGAAACGGCTGATGCCCGGCCGCAACGACCTGCTCTTTCAAGCTATCCAAAGTTTCGCCAAAGAGGCTCGGTTTCTGTGGTGCAAATTTCACAAGTGGGAACTTGCACGCATTTTTTAGAATCTCCACAGAAAAGTGCGAGGCGAGACCACAGAATCTCAGCCTAGCACCTTTTTGATTGCACGACCCAGATAGTGACTTAATGTTCACCTATATGAGTGCCCACTATTCCAACACTCGCCGGATCAGAGACATGGTCGCGAGCGAGCGCCCGCAAGAGCGGCTTGAGAAACACGGCCCGCATGCACTCAGCGCCCGCGAACTCATCGCAATGATTTTACGCAGTGGCCCGAAAGGAGTGGATGTCGTCTCGATGTCTGGGCAACTCATCGACAAAGCGGGCTCCCTAACTAATCTACTGCGTTGGTCCGCCGAAGACTTTCAAGAAATTCATGGCATCGGTAAAGTGAAGGCGCTGCAACTGATTGCAGTCATGGATCTCGCCAAACGAATCCTCAAAGCAGACGAGACTCAAGCGACATGCTTTGACGCCCCAGAAGTCGTTGCGGAGCACTTCGCCACCGTCACCCCGGGTCTGGAAGTTGAGAAATTTTGGGCACTCTGTCTCGATCGGAAGAACCGACTCATTCGTCGCGCCGAAATCACATCAGGAACGGCTACCAGTGCACTCGTCCATCCACGCGAGGTCTTTAGAGAAGCCATCAAGCTCAGCGCATCAGCCCTCATCGCGGTGCACAATCACCCCAGTGGCGACCCCGCTCCAAGCCGCGCCGATATCCAAGTCACTCGCCAACTCCGCGAAGCCGCCAAAGTCATCGGCATCGACCTACTCGATCACATCGTAGTCGGCAACAAGGCCAGCGATCCTCAGGGTTTAGGCTACTACAGCTTCAACGACGCAGGACTGATTTAAAGTTAAATGTCTTAATCTTACTCCTAATCCTATTCTTAATCTATAGGCCGTATAACACACAGCCGTTAAAATAATAAAGACTCATTCCGGCTTCTGCACCACCCAGAAGCGGCAATCATCGGCAAAGTCTTCCACCTCTTTGGGTTCTTTAGCCAACTCGCTGCGCATCACCGTCGCCTCGATTCGGAAACCGACTCGCTCCAACATACTCGTCATTTCATCTACCGTCGGCACATGCATGAAATGCGCACCATGATGAGTGGCTTCGGTGCGATCTCCATAATCGTCGAGTTCCTCCTTCTGCTCACCAGTCGCCCAGCGAACCTGTTCGCGATGCCAAAATTCCTGATGCTCTGAGCGCTCACGATCATGCGAGGTAAAGACCAACCAACCTCCCGGCTTCAACACACGAAAGATCTCGGAAAGCGCCTGCTCGCGATTCACTGAACCGGGTATTTGCATGAGTCCATTGAATCCAAAAATCACACCATCAAAGACCGCTTCCTCGAATTCCATCTTCGTGGCATCACACACCCGCAACGGGATGCGGTATTCCAAGGTCGTCGCCAATTGACGCGCCCGAGTCACCATCGAATGGGAATAATCGGTCGCCAACAACTGCCGATAGCCAAGCTCATACAAACCGATCGCAATACGACCAGCCCCACAGCCCAACTCCAGCAAGGAATCCTCAGGCTGAAACACGCGGGTGAAAATCTTCTCCTCCGAGATCCATAAACCTAGCTCCGCTGCCGCTTGGGCGTAATAATCCACTACCCCATCAGCATCAAAATACGCACGCACCTCTTCAGATTTCATATATTGATGGTATCCATTCAGTCGGACTAATTGGCAAATGGATTCTTTGTCTATTGCAACGGGAACGTTTCTCTCCAATTTCAGACTAAAGCATCATTCATGGTCCCCGTCATCAAGACCCTCGCCTTCTGTTTTATCGCGGCAATCCTTGCAGCGAGTGCATTATTGGTGCCCGCGCACATTAGAACGGTCGATTCAACTGTCTTGGTTCTTGCAGCCGAGAAAGGGACAACGAATAGCGACACCATCCGCATCGAACTCAATTCCGCACACCCCGGCTCAGCCGAACGTATCGCCGCTGCCACCCAAACGAACCAGTCAAACTTTAGCAGCGACTTTGAGCGACTCCTCGGCAAATCCCCGCAGTTTGCAATTAGTGGTGGAGCCGACCGCACCTTTGAAGACTTTCTTGAACTGGTTCAAATCACCAAAGCCAAATCCAATGCGGTCGTGCCATTGCTCCTACCTCGCAGCGAGCGGGCCTCACTCAGCGGAATGCTCGAAGCCTCCAGTAATGCAAATGTCGGCGCACTGCTCGACATTCGCAATCTTCGTGGACTCATACGCCTGCACCCTGGCGACCACGCAGCCGGCGCCCCCTACGACTCCGGCGTGCTCACCCTGGCCCTACTCATCGAAGGCGGACATTTCCTACCGACATTGGCACAACAAATCGGCGCACTCGCCACTCAAGCGGACCTCGGCACCTCAGCCGCCGTGCTCGCGTGCGAAGACCTCGTCATCGCCACACTATCACTCGGTCGACAATTGGATTATCGCTCGCTGGCCAACCTCGCCGCCATCACGGAGACCCCGAGCGACTGGGCACAAATGGCCACCATGTTTCGCGCACAACCCGACCGCATCAACCAACTTTACACGGCCCTGCGATTCTCCAAACAATCCGCCGCGGTTTTCAACTACCTCGCAGCCCACTCCGAAACTGGCACTCGCGATTTAGATCAAGCCCTTCAGCTCGGCGAAGGCGCGGTCAACTATCTCCTCGATAACGAACAGCCCATTTACCGCCCATCGCCAATGGCAGCCAAGACATTGGACCTCATTACTCCCCTCCGGCCGCAGTTTTTCGTATCGATGACTCATCAAAGTAAAAACGTCGGACTCGCCACAAAATTCGGCCTCTTCTTTCTCGCGGGGCTGGCCTTTTCGTTTGGCATGGGTGCTGCATGGCGAGCCAGCCTTGGCAAGGCACAGCCGGCAGTTTCAAAAACAAACCCGGTGATCTGGGCGCGTGATGCGCTGCTTGGCCTTGTCGCCGCCATGACCATTTGGACTTTTTTCGAACCCGACCTTTTAAAATCAAAAGACACTACCGTCGACGCCGGACCTCGTATCGAGTTTGCCGTTGCCGACACACTTTCATCTCTAAAATCACCCGTTAAAGCCATGCAAGAACTCAACCAAGCCACCCTCCTCGTGCTCGCGCTGTTTTTCGTCCTACAGCTCGTCATCTACTCTTTCTGCCTCATCAAGCTTCGCGAAATCGCCAAGCAAAAGCTAAGCGCGTCGATGAAGATCAAGCTTCTGGAAAACGAAGAAAACCTCTTCGACTTCGGACTCTATGTCGGCCTTGGCGGCACCGTCCTTTCGCTCATCCTCGTCGCGGTCGGCGTCGTCGAAGCAAGCCTCATGGCGGCGTATGCTTCCACCCTCTTCGGCATCCTGTTTACCGCACTGCTCAAGGTCATGCACCTGCGCCCCTATCGTCGCACACTCATCATTGAGGCAGGCACACAAAACGGTGAAAGCGCAAGCACCCTCATGGGCGACATTAAGCTGTAGATTTAAAGAAGCTAGAAGTTAGCTACAAAAGCACTAATACATTAAAACCTAAGTCCTTTCTCCTAATTCCTATCTCCTTTCCAGTATGAACAAAACCCTAATGCTCGTCATCTGCGACTTCCTGCTTTTGAGCATGTTGGCGCTGGCACGCTTTGATCCACCTGAAGTAACACCCGAAGCTACGCTCGATGCGACGGTATCTTCTGCGACCGCGGAGGCCGAGCTCATCGAGCTCCTTGAGGAGTCACTGGAATCGGAACTGACCTCACGCACAAATCTTAGCGAAGACCTCGCCGACACGCGCGAAGATCTGCAGGCAAAAGCACGTGCACTTGCAGAACGCGAAGCCACACTGGAGGAAACGCAACAGTCGCTCGAAGCCAAAGCCGCCGAGGCGGAACAACTCGCGAAAACCAAAGCAGAGATCGAAGCCGAGAAAGCACGTTTGGCTGCCGAAAAATCAGAAGTTGAGGCAGATCGCAGTCAGCTTGCGGAACGTTTTGAAGACACCCGAACCAAACTGGAAAAAGCCAATTCCGAGCGCGTGCAACTCGCCACCACTTTAGGACAACTCAAGGAAGAAAGCTCCGTCGCTAAGGAACGTCTCAGCCAGGCCGAGGAAGAGCTCGTCGCCCGCGAAATCGCACTCGCTGAACGTGAAGCCGCACTGAAAGCTGCCGAAGAAGAAAAACAACGTCTCGCAAAACAGACCGAAGCACTCAACAGCCAGCTGCAAGTCGCCGAGGCCGAACGCCGCATCTTGGAACAAAATCTCACTCAAGAACAACGCGAAAAAGCAGCCGCCCTGGCGCGTGCAGATCGCCTCGGCGAAAATGTTTCAGAACTGGGCAAGGGCGTTACTCAAATTGGCGAAGGTGTCAGCACTATCAAAGAAGCCTCCGATAAGATCCAAAAAGAAATCGAAGCCTCTCGCCCACAAACGATGAGCCAAATCTTCACCCGTTTCCAAAAGAACCGTGCCACCATACGCTTCACCTCGATGGAAAAACCACTCATCGGCTCACCCGTCCAGCGAACATACGAAAGCAAAAGTATCCTAATTACGGATACAGAAGGCACCACTTACTTAGTCACACATACCGACGATACACCTTTCGCATTTTCGAAAAACCCAAACAGCATATCAGCAATCTCACTCAGTATCGAAGTCGCTGGCCGCCGCTTGACAATTAATCAAGTCGGCTTCCTAGGAACCGACCCTCGCCTGCTCTTTATTCCACTCCCACAACAGGTGGTCACCAGCACCGGACTCGAAACCTTCCCCTTGGCACTCCAACCAGAACGTTGGGAAGAAGCCGTGCTAGTTAAAAACGATGAGAGCAATTTCGGCAGAACAGACTTCCGTCGCCTCACGAGTAGCGACCGATTTCTCAAAATGGAGCGCCCCACTCTCGGCGAACTATTTGCCGATTTCGCCTCATCACGAGGAGACTTAGCATTCACCAAGAACGGCCAATTCATCGGAGCGCTCACCGACACAAATCACGCCGTCGTCATCAATGGCTTCCTAGCCGCAGCAGTTGTCAACATAGGCAACAACTACAAAGCAAGCGATCATGTAGACACCATAGATCGGCTCAAGGATCGCGTGCGAAAATTACCTAGAGAAGTGCAGTAGAAACGCTCCGAGCGATACCCGTAGGGGCTTCATTTATGAAGACCGCAGTGCTTCAAGCCTCGGCATATTCAACGGTAGAGCCAATCAGCCACTAGCAAAACACAATCGACTCTGCTTGGGTAAGGATCTCCAACCATGCCCCTTTCATTCAAGCAGTTTAGTGCCCTACTCGCGGGACTCTCCTTTACGACACTTGCTTTTGCAGACGGCAACAATGTCTTCATCATCCGATTCTGGCATAACCACCAGCCGATCTACTGGCCGGAGTGGAACACCAATGGCAGCGAAACAAGCCGTATCGAATATGCGTGGGACTCAATCGTGCTCAAAGGCGGACGCTCCTATAACGGCTCCACCGCTACGGGCATACAAAACTTCTATCAAGTCGAGTGGGTGCAATAGGTGGGGTGCGACTTGAAGCCCAACTCTGGAATATTGCCAACGAACTGCGTGGCGAAATGGATGCCGATGGATTTCGCGACTACATCCTCGAATTCATCTTCTACAAATACCTGTCCGAAAAGCAGTATCTCTACGCCAACCAGCTACTCGAAACGGAAACGGTCACCGACTATGCACTGCTCACCGATGCAGAAGACATCGAAGCAATCAAAGGCGAATCACTCACCAAGCTAGGCTACTTCCTACGCCCCGACGAGCTCTTCTCGGCAATCGCGAAAAAAGCAATGCCGACACGGAGGACGAGGGCAACTTCATCCTCGAAGACCCACAACACTTGGACGAACGCTTCGAAGCCATCGTCGCCAACCCTCCCCTCTCCGCCAAATGGAAGTGCAAAGACAATCCGGAGTTCTCATGGAAGTTCCTAGACGAGCAATTCCCTCTAGATGGCCGTATCCGCTATAGTTCGGCATTTTTCGAGCAAGAGCCTGAAACCTACGAAGTCGAGCTGGGGGACTACATACTCGATAAAGAGGAGGAGGAAGAGTTACTACTAGAATGACCTCGCCCTGCCCATTGATTGTAAAATTTTACAGAATATTGTTTAACTTTGACAATTCTTAGAAATTCTAAGATAGCTGAGCCTACCTATGAACCTTCAGCAACAGATTAAAAAAGCCCCTCAAAAAGAACTGATGCAGGTGCTCGGACTCTCACGCCCTTTGATTTCGGACATACAAAACGACAAGCGAGCGCTCACTCCTGAGCAAAAAACGACCTTGGAGGACTATTTCTCCGCGCAGCAGGACGGGGACTCGATTCGCATCAACATCCCTCAGAAGCACCTCGAAAAGTTTAAGCAGGTCTTCCTCTACGTGCTGCAAAAAGTCGGCGCAAAGCCGAACGTGGGAGAAACGGTGCTGTATAAACTGCTCTATTTCATCGATTTCGATTTTTACGAAAAACATGAAGAGCAGTTGATGGGCTTGACCTATATTAAGAATACCCACGGACCAACTCCGCGAGAGTTCAAGGTGGTGGTGGATGAGATGGTCAATGAAGGCTTAGTCGATAAGGCGAGTTCGAAGCACTTCACCTATACACAGAAGAAGTATCTACCTGTGGTAAAGCCAGACCTCAAACTGCTCAATGCTGCCGAGCTGGCCATGGTGGACTCTGTGCTGGAACGCTACAGCGATCGCTCTGCGAACCTGCTATCACAGCTCAGTCACGAGGATACACCGTGGCAAATGGCCGAAGATAAGGAGAACATTGAATACGAATACGCGTTCTATCGCTCTGAACGATTCTCTGTGCGTGAGTATGATGCGCTCTAAATTTTGGACATGGAGATCATTCAGGGAAATTCCTTTCAACGAGAGCTTAAGAAGCTCAAAAAGCGCTATCGCTCGCTACCAGAGGACTTAAAGATTCTAGAAAAGCTAATCCTGAAGTTTCCAGAGGGCGAAGATTCGAGGCACTGTAACGCGCTCAAAAAGAAAGCGCACATGCGTATCTGCAAGCGCCGCATGATGTGCCGCGCCGTAAAGGGTTCGGAATTTCGAGTAATCTACTTCTACGATGGCAAGGCGTTTGAGCTGCTGTATCTGGAAATTTACTTCAAAGGAAACAAGACGACTGAAGACAGCAAACGTGTCGAAGCCTTCTGGAAGGAGAAGCTAGAGGCGGATCAATCAACCTAGAGTTTGTGAATCATTTTACCTCCATTTCGATTCACAAATGAGTTTGAGCGTCATAAGTGAGCGACATACGGGTTTGTGAATCACACACTCCCCAAAGTGATCCACAAAACGCCCTAGCCATAACACCATGTCTACCGAATCGGAACAAACGCTCGAAAACAATCTCATCGCTCAGCTGGAAACACTGGGCTGAGCGAAGGTGTCGATTGCGGATGAGGCGGCTCTGCTGGTCAACCTCAAGAAACAACTGGAAATCCATAATCGCATACTGCTCTGCGACTACGAATTTAAGCAAGTGCTTAACAAACTGGCGCGGGGCAATATTTTCGAGAAAGCCATGATCCTACGTGATCGAATCGATTATACGAAAGACGACGGAAGCGTCCACGGTTACGAGAGCATAAATCCATCGCTCAACGAATCATTCTAAAAATAAAAGAATTCGTTGAGACCTACATTGATGGGGTCGATTAACGAGCCCCCTCTAAATACTAAAGCTCTCGCCGCAACTGCAGCTTGATTTTGCATTGGGGTTACTGAACTTAAAGCCACCGCCGACCATCTTGTCGGAATAGTCCAAATGCGTGCCTTTCAAATACAATGCACTCTTGGTATCGACGAGCACTTCTGCCCTCGACGAACGGACCATGATGTCGCCGCGTTTCGGCTCAGCCACGAACTTCATTTTATAGCTCAAACCGTTGCAGCCACCACCAGTAATCTTCACGCGCAAGTAGTGCCCCTTTTGCTCGCGCTCGATCAAAGAGTTTAGCTTCTTACCCGCGGCTTCAGTCACCAAAATGAGCTTTTCATTGCCCAGTCGGATGCCTTCGGGGAGGTCTGTTGCACTATCCATACCCCAAAGCGGTATCCAAAAGCAGTCTGCGCGCAACTCTCAAAAGCAGGATTTTAATCCATCCCAAAGTATGTAAAACGGCGGCAGAGCCTCGCCACTACAATGTGAATCCAGACGAATTCCAATCTCGCCTCACAAAATACAATCTAACAAGCGCGCTTGCAGTTAAAGAAGAGGGAACTTTAACTGCCATTAAACTGACGAAACCAGACATACTTATGAAGCTTTTCCACTCTCTTTTTTTCGCCTGCTTAGCGACTTATTGCTGGGGCTCCAGCACACTACCTGAAGGCATCGAACACGTGCAGACCCTCGATCAGATCGAGGAATATCGTCTAAGTTCAAATGGTATGCGGATCTTGCTATTGCCAAAGGAAGGGCAACCAGTTTCCACGGTCATGGTGACTTATCAAGTCGGCGCTCGCAACGAAGTAGCAGGCACGACTGGTGCCACTCATATACTTGAGCATATGATGTTCAAGGGCACCGACCGCTTCAATGGCGCGAAAGGCAACGACTACTCCAGCGTGATGGAACGTATTGGTGCACGCGCCAATGCCACGACCTACTTTGATCGCACCAACTACTATGCCACCCTCGCGAATGAACATGTGCCGCACACCATCGAGCTCGAAGCCGATCGCATGCGCAATTTACGTATTCGCCAAGAAGACCTCGACTCCGAGATGACCGTAGTTCGGAACGAATATGAGCGCGGGGAAAACAATCCAGTGCGCACACTCATCAAGGAAATCTACGGCACCGCATTTATTGCACACCCTTATCAGCACCCCACGATTGGCTGGCGATCAGATATCGAGAATACCTCTCCTGAAAAACTCCGTAAATTCTACGACATCTACTACTGGCCAGAGAATGCAGTGTTATCGGTTATCGGCGGCTTTGATAAAGCCGCCACGATTCAATCAATCATCGACCACTACGGTCCGATTCCCAATGCACCAAACCCAATCCCAATGGTCGATACGCTTGAACCTGAGCAGCTAGGCCCTCGTCGACTCATCATCGAACGCGCAGGTCAAGTCGGCGTCGTCATGACTGCCTATAAGGTGCCAGAAGGCACTCATAAAGACTGGGCGGCGCTCACACTACTTCAGCAAGTTCTGGGTGCCGATAAAACGGGCCGCCTCTATCGGGCATTGGAAGATAATGGCAAGGCTAGCGCGACCTTCACCTTTGGCCCCAAGCTACACGACCCCTGCTTGTTTATCTTTGGCGCCTACCTCACCCCCGAGGCAACGCATGAAGAAACCGAAGCCATCATCCTAGAGGAAATCCAAAAGCTCATCACAGGCGGCATCGACGAAGACGAACTGACGCGTGCAAAGTCAGTGATCAAAGCTGAAACCGTTTACGGACGTGATGGCACTTATTTGATTGCAGATCAAATCAACGAAGCCATTGCCATGGGAGACTGGAGCAGCTATGTAACGCTGCCGAAAGCGATTCAGGCTGTCACCGCAGAGGAGCTACAGCAAGTCGCCGCTAAGTATTTCCAGTCAAAGAATAGCACCACAGGCTGGTTCATCCCAAAGGCAACTCAAAACGCAGCCCTTAGTCCCAATGCACTCTATGGCCCGAACTATTATCGCGACCCTGAAGTTTTTGGACTTGAGCGTCAGGCTGAAAACACCCCTAAGGAAGCGGACCCAAAGGTCACAAAGGAAACCAGTATTGTTAATTTCTCTAAGTCAATGCAGCGCACTCGCGTAGCTGGCATCGATATCATTGCCATCGACATGCCTATCGAAGATGTCGTGTCTTTTGTGGGTAGCTTTGCTGCTGGCGACGCACTGAACCCAGAAGATGCGCCCGCTCTCGCAGGACTCACCGCGATGATGCTCGATAAAGGCACAACCAAGAACGATCGATTTGTGATCGCGGAACGCATGGATACGCTCGGCGCCAACCTTAGTTTTGGCGTGGATACCCATAGCCTCAGTTTCTCAGGTCGCTTTTTACGCAACGACGCTGGGACTGTAATGGAACTGCTCGCCGAACAACTTCGACTGCCTGCCTTCAATGCAGACGTTCTGGAAACCGTGAAAAGTCGACAAGTCGCTAACCTGCTTCGCGCCGCGGATGACCCAGACTACGCGGCCGACGCTGCGGTCACGCGTATCCTTTATCCAGCAACTCACCCTAATTACACGCCGCCAATTGATGCGTGGGTCGAAAACATTGAAGCCACTTCAATTGAAGCGATACAGGCCTTCCACCAACAGCACTACGGCCCCAAATCAATGACCTTGGTCTTCGCAGGCGACATCGATTTCGAGCAACTCACAGCTGCCGTCGAAAGCGCATTTGAAGGCTGGACTGGAGGCGTTGACTACCCAAGTAGTGCACCGACTCAAATTGAAAACAGCAAGCAGAACGAACGTGTTTATATTGCCGACAAAACAAGCGTCTCACTTCGCTACGCCTTCAAGACTGGCTTGCGACGCACTGACAACGACTACCTGCCATTCTTATTAGGTAACTACATCTTGGGCGGTAGTTTCGAATCGCGCCTCATGCAAGAAGTGCGCAAAAATAAGGGGCTCACTTACAGCATACGATCGCTCCACCAAGGAGATCTCCTTACGCCTGGATATTGGCAACTAAATGCCAGCTTTTCGCCCGCAATGATGAAGCAAGGCATTGAGGCGACCGAAAATGTCGTCAATGAATGGTTCACTAATGGCGTGAGCCAGAACGAAGTCGAAGCCGCAATTGAGACACTCAGAGGCTCCTATATCGTCGGGCTCTCAACCACCAATAGAGTTGCCAATCAAATGCATAGCTTCATTCAGCGCGGCCTTGATGCCAGTTATATCGACGAATATCCCAAGCGCCTGCAAAAGATCAATGCGGAGCAAGTGAACCAAATAATCAGACAGTATTTCGACCCGTCAAAAAGCATCCAAGTCGCAGCAGGCTCGATGAGTGAAGCAAAAGATGCGCTCAACGAAGCTAGCACAAATAAGCAAACCATCCAAGTGCGCCTCGACACACCTGATGCAGGCTGGTCGCTTTCCATCAAAAATGTCTTCCAGACAAGCGAAAGTATCGTCGTGATTTCCCAGCTTGAGCACCGCGCAGAGTCTGCCGCACAGGTCATCACGACGGTTTCCGACACGGTCCACATCCCTGCAACAAACACAGAACTGCCGATCCGCTACTACATCCTCGGTAAAACATGGAACTGGGGCACGTCACCAAATTATACGTTTATCGATTCGATGAATGCATTTGGCACTGCACTCGATGGCGCAAAGCTACTGCTTGAACAATAATCTAACGGGACAGATCACAAAATACTTCCAAAGACTCACTTTTAACTATCCACTGCTGCTATGCCAAAGATTGATATCGAAACCTTAAAGTTCATTCTACAACGCAACGAGCCGGACATCCGCAAGATCAACGCCGTGATGCAAGAAATCGAAATGGAACTCAAAGCCGAAGAGGAAGAGAAGGCGAATCGCCCCCCGCCCATTAAAAAGCAATTTTCGATTATTCTATCAGATGCGGACGGCTCATTGGCCGACAAAGACATCGTCGGTTGGGTGGTGCAAATCCCCGAAGATGACCCTGTCACGATTGCCCCAAGTAAAATCATTCAGGCTGCATACGAGTTTAATACCACGCCCAAAGGCCGCCGAATGCCTGTCGAAACCATTGGCGAAGCTTGCGAAGCCGTCAGCGCAAAGTTGCTGAAGGAGCAAAATGTATGGGTAAAAACCAAAGCCCCTGTCTTTGCAGTTCCAGTCGAAAACAAAATCCCGACCGACAAGTCCGAATAATTATTTTAAAAAATTCAAAAACACCGCTTGACTTAGGAAATTCGATTTCTACTGTCTGCGTCTTCTAACTTTTAGGGGTAGTAGCTCAGTTGGTTAGAGCGCCTGCCTGTCACGCAGGAGGCCGCGAGTTCAAGTCTCGTCTATCCCGCCATTTAGCGGCGAATTTCTTCGGAAGTTCGCCGCTTTTTTGTGTCTATTTTAAGCGCCAATTGAGACTTTCACTCGCGCGAGTGGTCCGGTTCGCTACGCGCCCGGTCTTGTCGTCACTACGCGCCTCGGAACAAGTCTCGTCTACCCCGCCATTTAAATGGCGGTATTCGTAGGTCAGGCACTCCTGCCGGACTACCTCCGCGAACGAAACCTTATCCACAAATAGGTCAGGCAAGAGTGCCTAACCTACAAATACTAACTTTCACAGCGATAAAAGTGAGACTACCCCAACAACCGAGTCCGGCGATGCTGCTGAGGGAACTGTAAGGTGATCACGGTTCCCAAATCCTGACGTGACTCTAAGTTAATATGCCCGCCATGCTCGCGCATAATGCGCTGAACGATCATCATACCCAAGCCATGCCCTTCCTTCTTGGTGGTGTAGTAGGCTTGAAAAACTTTCGACAAATCCTCATCCGAAATCCCCGAACCGGTATCCATAAATTGCACATAGACAAAGTCGTCATCCTTGCGGGTAACGACACGCAATTGCCCCCCCGCTTCCATCGCCTCCATGGCGTTCTTAATCAGGTTAAAAAAGACCTGCTTGATTTGTCCACGGTCTCCAAGAATTGCCGGCAGCTCAGAATCCACTTCGACATTCACATCCAGATTTCGATCGCGCAATTCGGCTTCCTGCACACGCAAGACCTCATCGACGAGTCCTACCAGATCCAACTCATTCAACTCCGGTTTCTGTGGACGCACCGCCTCTAAGAAATGCGTGATGATGCCATCCAAGCGCTTCACCTCGCCCTGACAGACTTCAAGCGACTCCGAAAGTTTCTTCCCATCATCACCCAGCCCAAGCTTCTTCAATTTTCGCTCAATCAGCTGCAAGTGAATAGTCAGTGAATTCAAAGGATTGCCTAGTTCATGAGCAACACCCGCAGCAAGACGCACAATTGAGGAAGTGCGCTCGCTCTCGATCATCTCCTCCATCGACAATTTGTCCTCGGTGATATCCGAAATCACGATCACGTAACCACCGCTATCATCATGCCCGACCTGCGCATCAATCGGCACCATATACAGACGCACAATCCGATGTTCGGGATAATTCAACTCTACTTCTCGAGAGAGCACCGGCGCCGCTTTGCGCACCCCTGCAACGGTTTTCTGATCGATCGACTGCGCGAGATCAGGCACCATCTTCCACAATCGAGTCACCCCAATGTCGCCGTCTTTTAAACCAATAATACTCGAAGCGGCATCATTTGCGTATTGGACCACACCATCCGAATCGATCACCAGAATCCCATCATGGATGGTGTTGAACACCGTCTCTTGCATCTTCCGCTCACGAGCAAGACGCTGGACCAGCACCCCAAGATTCACCGAATCGAGCTCTTCGATCCGCCCAAGTATTTTGTCAAGTCCTGTGTTTTTCATGCAGTCTTAATCTTAATTTTAGAGGTATTGAAGTAAGAGTATGATTAAGACCAGCTATGACATCGTCGGAGTCACCAATTGAACCAACTCCTTAGCAATCGCCGCCTTCGTCGTCGGCCCGAGTTTCGCGCTGCTGCCATCGGCGGCGATCAACAACACTTCATTCGTGTCCGCTGCAAAGCCTGCGCCCGACTCGCCGACTTTATTGGCAACGATCCAATCCAAGTTCTTTGCCTCTAACTTCTTCTTTGCATATTCGACCACATTGTTGGTCTCCGCCGCGAAACCGACCACGGTCTGGTGCGCTTTGCGCTCACAAACCGTCTTCAAAATATCAATCGTGCGCTCAAATTCGATACTCATGGAAGCATCGCCCTTCTTCTCTTTTTGCGCGTGCTGCGTGACTGGACGGAAATCACTCACCGCGGCCGTCATGATCAAGATGTCACAGGCATCGAACAGTGCATCCACCTGATGATACATCTCCTCAGCGGTCACCACCGGGTAGAGAATCACATCGTCTGGCTCCGGCAAAGATACCGGCCCAGCTATAAGGTCCACCGTCCAGCCGGCCTCAACGGCCGCCTCGGCAATAGCAAAGCCCATCTTTCCCGTAGATGGATTACTAATAAAACGAACCGGATCGATAAATTCACGAGTCGGCCCGGCGGTGATTAAACAGCGAATAGTGCTTGCGTTCGACATAAGTGCGCAAAGCCTAAGCGAACTCATGAGCGATCCGCAACCCAGCAGCACACCAAATTCAGAAAATTCTACCGCTTCCGTAAAACCGGAAGTGAAGAAAGAAAACACCTTCCTAAATCTTGGCTTCAACATCCTTTTGCCCATCCTCATTTTGAACAAGGGCAAGAAGTGGTTCGGCGAGCATTTGGAGCCTCACTTCGACAATGTCGCCGTGCCGATCCTCATCATCGCAGTGCTGTTTCCGGTCGGCTATTTCATCTACGACTATTTCAAACGTTCGAAGTATAACATCTTTTCGATCCTCGGTCTGATCAGTGTGCTCCTCACCGGCGGCATTGGCATTTTTGAGATTCCAACCGAATGGTTTGCCGTTAAGGAAGCGGCAATCCCGTTTCTTCTCGGACTCGCCGTGATCATTTCACTCAAGACACCCTACCCGCTGATCCGCACGCTCTTATTCAATCCAGAAATCATGGATGTGGATAAGGTGCATGCCGCACTGGCATCCCATGGTAAAGAGACTGCATTTGAGAAGCTCTTGGTCAAATGCACCCTACTGCTCGCAGGCTCATTCATTCTAAGCGCAGTGCTCAACTTCATACTCGCTCGCTGGATTGTCGTCAGCCCCAGCGGCACGGATGCCTTCAATGAAGAAGTCAGTAAAATGATGGCCTGGAGCTGGCCCGTGATCGCAGTGCCCAGCATGATCATCATGATGGTTGCCCTATGGATGCTCCTCAAAGGCATCAAAGAAATGACCGGTTTGACCCTCGAAGACGTCATGCACGGCGCCGAGGAAAAGAAGAAGGAAGCTTAATTTCTTGGAGGGTTGCGCCCCGTCGGAACCGCATCGTCTCTGCCATCCGCTCAGCAGTTTACCGGCGGCGATGACAGAGCATCGGCCTCCAATCAACAACACTGCCTGTCCGCATCAAACCTTGACCCGCATCGTCGAAACTCCATCGTCTACCGCCTAATGACAGCTTCAGCATCCAGTGAAACTTTGATGGAAGATATCGTCGGCCTTTGTAAACGCCGCGGTTTCATTTTTCAGTCCTCCGAAATCTACGGCGGCTATAACGGGTTTTACGACTACGGCCCACTCGGCGTCGAACTTCGCAATAACATCAAACAAGCTTGGTGGCGCGACTTCGTGCAACGCCGCGATGACATGGAGGGGCTCGACTCCACGATCATCATGCATCCAAAGATCTGGAAGGCGTCTGGCCACGTCGATGGTTTCTCCGACCCGATGGTTGACTGTAAAGAGTCCAAGCTCCGCTACCGCGCGGACCAGCTGTTTTTCGCACCGGTCAATGTTGAGGGCGAGACCATCGGTTACGTTTCCGTGGTCGAATGCATCGACCAGCAGGAAGTTGCTGAAAAGGCTGCTGCTGAAATGAAGCGCAAGATGGCGAAGCAAGGCGAAATCGACCCCATCGAACTGAAAGAATACACCGAAGCCAAGCCGGAGGAATACGCACTCATCCCATCCCCAGCGACTGGCAAGCCAGGCTCCCTGACCGAGCCGCGTGAGTTCAAGCTAATGTTCGAAACCAAAGTCGGCCCACTTGCAGACGATTCCGCTACGGCCTACCTTCGCCCGGAAACCGCTCAAGGCATCTTTGCCAATTACAAGAACATCGTCGATACTGGTCGCGTGAAGATTCCTTTCGGCATCGCCCAAATCGGCAAAGCATTCCGTAACGAGATCACGCCACGTAATTTCATTTTTCGCTCCCGAGAGTTCGAACAAATGGAGATCGAATACTTCATCTCTCCAAACGCAGACTGGAAGGCACTCCACCGTGAGTGGATCGATACCTGCACCAACTGGCTCGTCTCGATCGGCTTGCCACGCGAAGGCATCACCGAAGACATCCACCCGGAAGACAAGCTAGCGTTCTACTCTCAAGCAACGACCGACCTTATGTTCCAATTCCCCCATGGCGAACAAGAACTCTGGGGTATCGCTTGCCGTTCCGACTACGATCTCAAGCAGCACCAAGAGCACTCCGGCAAGTCGATGACCATCTTCGACGAGGCAGCTAAGGAAAAATACGTGCCACACGTCATCGAGCCATCACTCGGCGTCGACCGCACACTCCTCGCCGTGCTCTCCGCAGCTTACTGCGAAGACGAAGTTGCCAACGATAAGGGCAAAGTCGAGAAGCGCACTGTGCTCAAGTTCAGCCCAAAGATTGCACCCGTCAAAGCCGCGATCTTCCCGCTCCTCAAGAACAAGCCGGAACTCGTCGAGCGCGCACAAGCACTCTACAAACGCCTGCAGCGCCGCTGGAATGTCTTCTACGATGCTTCCGGCGCGATTGGCCGCCGCTACCGTCGTCAAGACGAGATCGGAACTCCCTTCGGCATCACGATCGACTTCGACACCATCGAGAAAGACGACACCGTCACCCTCCGCGATCGCGACACCTGCGAACAACGCCGCGTCACCGAAGACGAGCTCATCAAATTCCTCGAAGAGCAAATCGACGCCTAAGCACAGTCCATTCAAACATTTCAAAATCCCGCAGACCAAGTGGCTGCGGGATTTTTTTTAAATCGATTTCGCAGGATAACAGAATGCTACGCTCTCAACTGGCGTCGTAGATCGAGCGTATAGCGAAACTCTGGAGCCAGTTTCGGCTCTTTTAAAAAAGGATTCTCCTCCAGACTCGGCCCTCCGAAAGCGAGATGCGCGCCGCCCCCAGTGCCATGCACCGCGCCATTGAGCTGCAGCTTCGTTTGCTTTAAGCCTACCTCATCGGCAGCCGCCGCTGCATGCCCAAGGAAACAATCGTATTCCTGCCATGTTGCGGCAGGGGGTAGATTGATTTCCAGCACTCCTGGATCGGCTGCAAGTCCATACTTTAGAAGCTCATCGCCTGCTCCCTTAGGCGCGTATCCACAGAAAACAAGGTCACAAAAATCAGTCGGCGTAATCGTCTCACGAAAGAATTCAATCAACGCCTGATACCCCACTGCCCCTCTAAGGCGTCTTTACCCATTGCTCGCAGCTCTGCATTCGGCGTCATACCGCCGGTGCCGCGGCCACCGGATAGCGCTGCTGTGCTAGTCACCCCTTCCTTCAAACCTTGCGCATACGAATCGCGGCAGTTTGGACATACTTGGCGATCACCCGCAGGAATCAATTGGTCTGACGAAACTTCGGCACCACAAGTTGGGCAACCCGTCACAGCTCCAGCGACCTTAAAAACTGTCGAGTAAGGAGCCCAGTCAGCCATCCCCTGACGCCAAACTAAATTTTGCTCTTGAATCTCTCCAGAAGCAATCAGTCCCTTCAACGCATCCTCAGATACTGGGCCTGATTGCGTGCCATTTTCTCATAAAACCATTCCATCGTGTGCCTATCGTTTAGTTAATAAAGGTAAGAATAACAAATGACTAACGGAATCATACAGGAATACGAACTAAATGTTAGGACGCGTCCACGAATGCTTTTATCTCCTGATAGAGCTTCTCGAGTTCAGGCATATTCGCGCCCAGTGATTGCCCACGCCGCAACGGCTCACCCCAGATCGACTCGACCTCAACGGCGCGACCAGCCTGATAATCAATTAAAGAAGATGGCTGATACGCCCCCATCTTTTCGGTCACATCGAACTGCCCTTGGATAAAGCTATCCGCAATCTCGTGTCCTGCAAGGGTCGCAGCAGCGCGGAGCTCTTCCATCAATCGACGAGCCCGGCTGGCCAGTTTTGAATCGGCTAAAATCAAATCGGTGGTGATGCCTCCCGCAGCAATGGACAGCCCATTGAAAGGCACATTCCAACACAACTTTCGCCAGAGCGATGCCTCAAAAGAGGCCGACTGCGAAGTCCGAATGCCTGCGGCTTTGAAGACCTCGACCACAGCACCCGCATCTGCCGACCACTCATCGCAAAGCGCGCCGATCTCCACGCGACCGGGCAGATAGTTCTCCACCACCGCAGGCTTTGTGCGATTGGCACAAACAAAACAGAGCCCCCCTAAAATTGGACTGTTCGGGAAGTGCGTGGCAAAATACTCCGCATTGCCCATACCGTTTTGTAAAGTCAACACCACCGTATGCCGAGGCTGAATCAAGGCGTGCAGGCTTTCGATCAACTGGGCGTTCACGGTTGTTTTCGCGGTAATAATCACACAATCCACCACGCCGATTTCGGTAGCCTCAGAAGCGACTTGAGCGGGCGTGATTGAATATTTCGCATTTAAGACCTGAGTCGCTGGATCAATCATTCGAATCATCAGGCCATGCTCGTGCATAGCCGTATAATCAGAGCGGGCGAGCACATGTAGCGCACACCCCGACTTCGCCAGCAAACCACCATAATAAAGCCCGATAGCTCCAGGACCGACCAATGCATAGCGACTCGTTGAACTCAGTGATGACATGCTCCCGATTAGGAAGAAGGACAAAACAGCCGCAACGGGAAAATGATCGATGAGCTTGGAAAATCAAATGTAGTCACGGCGCGCGGCGACATCCAGGAAAGTCCACCAACTCGGAGGTAACATGCCGCTTCAGCAGACGAACTTTGCTCCAACCTAAGGCAATCGTTTGCTGAGGCGGCACGCTACGATTGATTTCGCAAATTGCGCAGTTGCCCAACCACGCATATGCGGTGCATACATACCTGCATGAAAGCATTTTTTCAAAGCTTACTCGGATCGTTGACGGCGTTTATTATTTTGGGCGTCATTAGCTTGGTCGCCTTCTTCGCTCTGATTGGAGCGATTGCCACTATGAGCGATCAACAAATCGTCGATGTGAAAGCAGGCAGCGTGCTGGTTTTTGACTTAAATACCACGATCAAGGATGCGCCTCCCATGACGACTGTTGATGCGGCACTACAAGAAGCGCTCGGCGGCGGCAGCTATTCAGCAACCTACCTACTCAAAGTCCTAGACGCCATTGATCGCGCCAAAACCGATGAGGATATTTCCGCGCTACTCCTACATGGCAACCTCCTACAGGATGGCTACGGGTCTGGCCTCGCGGCAATCTCTGAAATCCGCAACGCGCTGATCGATTTTCAAAGTTCTGGTAAACCCATCTATGCCTATCTCATCGATCCGTCGCAAAAAGATTACTACTTAGCTTCAGTCGCTGATGAAATCTGGATCAACCCTTTCGGCATGATCTCACTCAATGGTCTAGCCACGAATGGGCCTTTCCTAGGTAACACTTTCGAAAAATATGGCATCGGGGTGCAAACCACTCGCGTCGGCGAATATAAGTCGGCGGTTGAAATCTTTACACGCACTGGCATGAGCGCTCCCGACCGAGAGCAAAAGACCGTATTGCTCAACGATCTCTGGCAGACACTACTCGCTGAAATCAGTGTCGCCCGTGCAATCGACCCACAGGAGGCCGTGCAACTGAGCAATTCGAGCGCCTTTTTCACAGCAGAGGATGCGCTCGCGGCAAAGCTGGCCGATAAAGCTGGTTACCTAGACGAACTCATTGAACACCTCGTAGCTACCTACGACTATTCGAAAGCGGACGAATCCTTCCAACAGGTCGACCTCGTTGACTATGCCAACGCGCGCGGCTTTGAAATGGACACCTTTATGATTGATGTCAGCGATCAAGAGCGCATCGCGGTCGTCTATGCCGAGGGCGAAATCATCGACGGCGGCTACTACCCCGACTACGTCGGCGGTGATTGGCTAGCTTACGAGCTGCGCCGCTTGCGTAAAGATGAAGACGTCAAAGCTGTGGTGCTGCGTGTAAATAGCCCGGGCGGCAGCGCAATGGCCTCGGAAATCATCCAGCGCGAAACGCGTTTGCTTGCGGCGAAGAAGCCGCTCGTGGTCTCCATGGGGAGTTATGCAGCCAGTGGTGGCTACTGGATCTCCGCCTATGCTGACAAAATTTATGCACAGCCTTATACGATCACGGGATCGATCGGAGTCTTTGGATTGATCTTCAATATTCAGGAGGCCGCTGAGGGCTTTGCCGTCAATTTCGATGGCGTGAAGACATCACCCTTTGCCGACATCTACACAGTCACTCGTCCACGCTCGGAAAGCGAAATGACCTTGATCCAAAAATTCACCGACGAGATTTACGATGCCTTCATCGACAAAGTCGCTGAAGGTCGATCGATCGATGCTGTCCAAGTGCGTGAGATTGCACAAGGCCGAGTCTGGAGCGGCTTGAGTGCGAAAGGCCTTTCACTGATCGATGAGATCGGCGGACTTGATACCGCGATCAACGAAGCAGTCAAACTAAGCGAGCTAAGCGAACTCACCATCGAGCAAATACCCGCACCATCCACATTTGCCGACACTCTTGAAATGCTCTTAGCCGAAACCGGTGCCGCGCCCGTCGCCAAAATCTCTAGCCCACTCAATCGAATCGCCGCCGAACTTGAAGCGCTGAATCGTCAACTACGCGCCCTGAATGATCCGCGCAGTGTGTATACCAGAATGCCATACGGACTAGAGGGGCTGTAGGGGCTTCATTTATGCTGGTCAATTCAAACCCACTCCAGTAAGCAAAGATTCACACATGAAAAAGGGTCTACAAATATTGCTATCGATCAGTTTTTTAGCGCTGGGTGTCGCAGTGCACGCGGCATTCGTGCCGACGGATGACGGCATCTACGCGCAGTTTGCGGTGACACACAACAGCACCGCTTACGAATTCACAGCAAGTTTGCACTACCAGGAAGCGCCCGTGACAGTGCTCAATTTCATTGAATTGGCTGAAGGAAGCAAAGACTGGTTCAATTCCGTAGGTTTCTCGAAAAATCACACCCCTTTTTACAACGGAGTGACCTTTCACCGTGTCATTTCAGGATTCGTCATTCAGACTGGGTCGAGAAACGGACTGGGATCGGACGGACCAGGCTTTCAGTTCCCAGATGAGATGGATGCCAGTTTGACTCACTCGGGACCAGGAATCCTTTCCATGGCCAACTCGGGCGCAAATTCAAATGGTAGCCAGTTCTTCATCACCTTGGCAGCCACCCCCAATCTGGATGGCAAGCACAGTGTGTTCGGAGTGATTGTAGACGGTCTACCCGATGTGACAGCTCTAGGAGAAGTCCCGGTGGATGGGGATGATCGGCCCGTTTCCGATATGACCATCAACAGCGTCACCATCATTCGGGTCGGCACTGAGGCCAACAATTTCTCCAGCACTGGATTACTCCGTCCACAATATCGACAACTGGTGCAAGCAGAAATCATCACTGCCGCTGGACCTGCATATAGGATTCGAATACCAAATCGAGACACCACATACGGTCATCAGCTTTACGGCACAAATGATTTAGCGAGCAACAACTGGGGTAATCTTTTCTACGCCGGCCCCAACTTCAATGCCGATGCGGATTTCGACATCTCCATCAACAGTCTACTTTCGACACAAAATAAGTATTTCTTTAATGTCGTCGAATCAGAAGTTGGCAGCCGAGTCGACGGCACCGGACTGAACTACACCTTTAGCTTGGTCGGGTTCCCAGACATCGTGCTGAACCTGACTTCTGCCACCGCCGGCACCTACACTTATAACGGTGAATCTGGAGCACTCAACTTCTATGAGCTGCATGATCAGGGAGGACGCTACCAGCTTTACTTCCAGATGTCCGGATTTTTCCCGTTTCAGGTGTATTTTGAAAAAGGAGTCACCTCAGGCCCTGTCTTTGCTCATATAATCGCTAACTCCGAGTTTAACCTCACAGGCACCTTCACCAGTCCGTAGTAGGAAACTGGGCACTCAGCTCCCACACGAAACGATCCGCGGAATGCCATACGGGCTGTAGGGGCTTCATTTATGAAGACCGCAGTGTTTAAGGCCTTTGCTCGGCGGGCTTCATAAATGAAGCCCCTACTAGATCCATCGATGTTCTAAACACTCACTTTTGAATCCACCAACTGCTCGCTCTTCTCGGGGAAATCCAAGGTGAAATGCAACCCGCGGCTCTCCTTGCGCTGTAAAGCGCAGTCGACAACTAGGCCGGCAACTAAAATCAAATTACGAAGTTCTAGGAGACTTTCATCCACTTTGAAGTCCCAATAATACTCGTTAATCTCACGCTTTAAGGTTTCGATACGTGTGCGGGCGCGTTCTAGGCGTTTGGTTGTGCGCACAATACCAACATAGTCCCACATCGTGCGTTTCACTTCGTCCCAATTGTGCAAGAGCACGACCCGCTCATCGGAATCGCGCACGTCACCATCCACCCAGTCGGGCAGCTCGATTGGGTCCGTTTTTAAATTCACTAAGTATTTCTCCGCAGTCGACGCCCCACGGTTCGCCATGACAACAGCCTCAAGTAATGAGTTACTGGCGAGTCGGTTCGCGCCGTGCAGTCCTGTGCTCGCCACTTCGCCACAGGCAAAAAGTCCAGGGAGCGTAGTCTCGCTATTCAAGTTGGTCTTCACCCCGCCGCAGAGATAATGGGCGGCAGGCACGACTGGTATCATATCACGCTCAAGGGCGATGCCCTGCTTGGCGCAGTATTCGTAAATATTCGGAAAACGCTCGTGCAACTCCTTTAATGAAATGCCGCGTGTATCCAGCCAGACATGACGCGAACCTGACTGTTTCATTTCGGAATCAATCGCCCTCGCAACGACATCGCGCGGTGCGAGCTCTTTACGCTCATCGTATTTCTCCATGAAGGCCTCGCCCTTCAAGTTTCGAAGAATGGCACCTTCGCCGCGCACGGCTTCGGAAATTAAAAAACGATCCGATCCGGCCCCATAAAATGCGGTCGGATGAAACTGGATGAATTCCATGTTGCGCACTTCCACGCCGGCGCGATACGCCATCGCGATACCGTCTCCGGTAGCGATAAATGGATTCGTAGTAAATTGATAGACCTGCCCGATCCCCCCAGTCGCCAACATCACGGCATTTGCAGAAAAAGTTTCGACCTGTTCGCTAAAGGTATTGAGCGCATAAAGTCCAAGCACACGATCGTCACCTTCCGGCGCGGAGTGCCCGAGCTTTTTTAGTTTTGAGGAAGTGATCAGCTCGATCGCGAAATGATGCTCAAAGGTGTCAATATTTGGCGAGGTCTCAATGCTATGCACCAGCGCATCTTCAATCGCTTTGCCCGTAACATCTTGAACGTGTAAAATACGGCGTTTCGAGTGCCCGCCCTCTTTACCCAGCGACACACGGCCGTCATCTAGTTGAGTAAATTCCACACCACGACGTGCGAGCTCCTCAATTCCAGCCGCACCATCCTTAAGTATTTCACGCACGACGGCTTCCTCACACAGTCCGTCGCCGGCAACCAATGTGTCGCTAACGTGCATCTCCACATCGTCGGTCTGCGAAGTGACCGCAGCGATTCCACCTTGGGCGTAGTTGGTATTTGATTCAGCGGAATTTTTCTTCGTGATGATCGCCACATTGCTGCCAGCCTCCGCGACTTTGAGCGCAAAACTCAAGCCAGCAATTCCACTGCCGACAACGATGACATCATACGATTTAGACATTTAGTAAGGAAGTTAGAAGAGAGGAGTCAGAAGTTAGAATGTGGCTACAACGCGGAGGCTGCTTGGCGTTTCTTTCTCAGAAAGTTACGCACAGGATTCTGATTCTCAATCCTTATATTTTCATAGATCAGTCCAGTCGAAGGGCCTCCGTCTAGGTTGAGCGCGCAGTCGATGCTTGGTAGCTTTACCTTTAAGAGGCGAGCTAACTCAAACAAACTGACCGCTGTTGTCGTGATAATCAGTATCTCGCCTTCCTGCGTCTGTGCAACCACTGTGCGCTTTGCAGGCAAGCCGCTTTCACTGCGGATTCCAATCTGGGCACCAGGGTCGATGATGAACGGTCCAGCCTGCAGAACCGACTCTGGCACTGGATCAGGCAATTGCTTCCAATGAAGGTCTAGCTCTCCCGAAGCATCCAAGCTTAAATAGCCAGATAGCTTAGGTGCATGGGCTTCTGAAATTATTTGATCCCCAATTTTGCAGTAGCCAACAGGGTGCAGGTTGCCATCAAAATACCCACCGTTGACGATTAAAAGATCAGTTTCTTCATTATAAAAATCAGTCACTGACAATCGATGCATCGATTTCACTCCATCAACAAGTTCAAAACCATGGTTCTCAGTTGCAGCAAATTCGATGATGTGCACTTGAACCGTGCCTTGCTGATTCGAAATTTTATATGCGCGCTCGGCGAAAAGTGTCATGCCGAGCGCTGAACAGCACATGATAATGAGGAAACACTTTGTCATTTTCACATAAAGTTAAGGTGCTTTATCGAGACAATACGCAGAACTACATTTGGAGAGCAATCCTCCGTCATTGCCTCGGAAACACCTAAATACCTCAAACTATCGGCGGTTGCGACGGAGCGCAACCCTCCAGAATAAAACAGCGCCAACTGATCGTCTTCATCCTTTGTATCGCTGCCGGATTTTTCTTTTTACATACACTGGAGGGCGGTGCTCCGTCACCGCCGCCGACACACCCTTGACGATCCGCTTGCACGGACGCGGTTGCGACGGAGCGCAACCCTCCAGCTTCTTACCCAACATTTTCTCTAGTTCGTGCCATCCGGGTCAGTCTGAATTCCACGAATCGCCTCAAGGCACTCGATTGCATGGGTCATGGCAATTAGGTGCCCTCCATCAATCCCATACTGCACATCCTTAGGATACGGTATCACCTGCACAAATCTGATGCGCTTCAATTATACTTTTAGCGATGTCCGTAATCGATCTCTCGCCACACCAAGTAGGCCAGTCGTGAAACTCACCTTTGACCGCTTCCCTCCAAGGCTCGCCATACATCGCGGACGTTGCGCCCATCCCAGGGTAGAAGTGATTCATTTACTGGATGATCAGATCAAAATATTATCAATCAAGCGGGTTTGCTCGACCCAAACAGCGACGGTGATGACTTGCTTGCCTGGGAGAATTTCGCGGGCGGGTTTCATCGTGTCGCGGTCGACGATTTGCACGTAAATCACGCGAACACGACGGGAAAGCGAGAGCGTATGGGTGATCTCTGCGATCACTCGGTCGACGCTGCGAACGCCTTCATCGACCATCCCCTTTGCGATGGTGAGCGCCTTGAAGATACTGAGTGCTTCGGTGCGTTGCAGCGGAGTCAGGTAGGCGTTACGCGAACTGGTCGCCAAGCCGTCTTCGTCTCGAAGTGTCGGTCCAATCACGATCTCGGCGGGGATGTTTAAATCGCTTACCATCTTGCGAATCACGGCGCATTGCTGAGCGTCCTTTTGTCCAAAAACAGCGATATCTGGCCGAGTGATATTAAATAGTTTCAAGCAAACTGTAGTGACACCGCGAAAGTGTTGTGGGCGGGATATACCGCAGAGCCCATCAGTAATGTGGTCTTCGTCAACATAGGTGGAATAACCATCGGGATACATTTCATTCAGTGGTGGGTTGAACACGATGTCTGCACCACGCTCGCGACATTTCTCAATATCAGCCTCCAACATACGAGGATATTTGTCGTAATCTTCGTTCGGCCCAAACTGGGTGGGGTTGACAAATATCGAAACAATGACTTTGTCTGCCTTCTCTTTGGCAATATCAATCAGGGAGAGATGCCCTTCGTGCAGGCAGCCCATCGTGGGCACCAACGCGATGAGTCGACCGCTTGAGCGCAAGCCGATGGCGTGAGATTGCATTTCGTTGACCGATTGAATTATCTGCATAATTAGGTTTTCGCATTGATTTCGTAGCGCTTACCTACTTTTTCACAATACTATTCATAAATCAACCCAGACCAACTCTTAGCCACTAGCTATTAAAAATTAGGCTATATCATTATGAGCGATCCTTACATCCAAGAACTTTTCGCCGAGCGCATCGGCGGCAATCAATACGGCAAATCCACCGCCATCTATAAGTTTGAGAAGATCAAACGCGCGAAAAAGGCAGCTAAAGAAGCCAAGCCTGACGTCGACCTCATCGACATGGGCGTGGGCGAACCGGACGAAATGGCCTTCCCCATCGTGATCGAAACACTGCAAGCGGAAGCGGCCAAAGAAGAAAACCGTGGCTACGCCGACAATGGTGGTGACGATTTCAAAAAAGCTGCCGCTCAATACATGGCCGACGTCTTTGGCGTCAACGACATCGACGCAAACACCGAAGTGGTCCACTCCATTGGTTCTAAGACTGCGCTGTCCATGATCCCTGCCTGCTTCATCAACCCAGGCGACTACGTGCTCATGACCGTGCCTGGCTACCCAGTGCTCGGCACACACGCCAAATATCTCGGTGGCGAGGTTTACAATATGAAGCTTGAGGAGGCGAATGACTTCCTACCCGACCTCGATGCAGTGCCAGCCAATGTGCTCGCCAAGGCGAAGATCATGGTGCTCAACTACCCAAACAACCCAACTGGGGCATCCGCGACACTTGAGTTCTTCGAAAAGGCAGTCGCCTTCGCCAAGGCTAACAACTTGATCATTCTTCAAGATGCCGCCTACTCATCCTTGATTTTCGAAGGTGAGCCCACATCGATCTTCCAGGTCGAAGGTGCGAAGGAAGTCGCCATCGAGCTCCACTCGCTATCGAAGAGCTACAACATGACTGGCTGGCGTATCGGTTTCGTGGTCGGCAACCCGCTCATCGTGAAGGCATATGCGGACATGAAGGACAACTCCGATTCCGGTCAGTTCTTGGCGATCCAGAAAGCTGGTGCAGTCGCACTGGCAAACCCGCAAATCACTGAAGAGATCGCTGGTAAATACTCTCGCCGCATGGACTTGCTCGTTGAAGCACTCAACAGCGCAGGCTTCTCGGCTAAAAAGCCAAAAGGCAGCTTCTTCCTCTATGTGAACGCTCCAAAGTCCGCAACCATTGACGGCGTAACCACTGAGTTCGATAGCGGTGAAGCGTTCAGCCAGTGGCTCATCACCAATGAGTTGATCAGCACAGTGCCTTGGGATGATTGCGGCAGCTTCGTCCGCTTCTCTGTAACCTTTGCGGCAAAGGGTGTAGATGCTGAAAAAGCCATCGCTGCCGAAATCGGCCAGCGCCTCGCGAAGTATCAGTTCGCGTTCTAAGCGTCTGCTGGATCTTTAAACGACAAGGCCGCCTTCATTTTCGAGGGCGGCCTTTTTTGTGTAAACCAAAATTTGTAGGGGCGCAACTTGATGCGCCCGCCATCATTCGATACACCGCCAGACGAACGGCAGACATAGAGGTCTGCCCTCCAGAAAAGAAGGTAGCGGCGCGCGTCCCTGCGCGCCATTGCAGAGCACAGGCCACCATAGGTAAAACAGGTCCAACGTGTGGCGCGCAGGGACGCGCGCCGCTACCTCCAATTTGAAGGACCCAATCAATCCAACATATTAAAGCTGATCCTTATCTCCTGCCCCTTGCCAGTGGGAGTTGGCCCTGCGGTGCGAATCTTCGCAAACGCGGCTTTCACAGATGTGTCGAATGCCGCATTTCCGGACCCTGGTTGAAAGCGTATGTTACTGATACGACCGGATGAATCGACGTAGAAAATCGCGACTACCTTGAGATCACGTCCTGCGAGACTGCCTGGTTTCACCCATGCACGGTTCAACATCGCGGAGATCTGACCGACATAGCGCCGTATCGCATCTTGCTGTTGAGGCGACATTTGTTGATTCGACTGTGAAGGAATATACGTATCTGGAACGCGGAAAACATCCGGCTTAATCTCAATTTTCTCAATCGGCTTTCGAGTCGGTGGTTTCGGTGGCTTCGGCGTCTTGATTGGATTTTGCTTTATAAACTCCTCATAGCTCATCGACTGATCCTTCGGCTTAGGCGGCGCGGGTGTCGGCGGTGCAGTAGGCTCTACTGGCTGGGGAGGTGGCGGCTCTGGCGGTGGAGTTAACGCCGGAATATCGGGCAAATCCAACTCTGGTTCTTGCATCTCCTCTGGCACATCGAGTGGCGGATTCGGTTGAGCCACATTCTGACTCGCGGGATCCACCATTTGAAAAACATGCAGCTCTTCTTCCTTAGGCTTTAAGGCCTCAATGATCACTCCGAGCAACAAGGCAAACAGCACCACAAGGTGAAGAATCACCGAGGTCCAGAAAGCTTGATTTTTGCGGATGTTCATGGCTTCGCTATTCGACCTTAGTATCGAGACTAATCTTAGACAGTTTACGTTGCTTAATCATATCCACCACGGTGATGACCTTTTGATACGGCAAATTCGAATCGGCGCGAATGCTCAACACTGGAGGATCTGCATCCATCGCCAGTGTATCCAACAAATCACCGAGCTCCACAATGCTCACCTGATTCTCGCCCCAATAGTAGTCACCCGCTTTATCGATTGAAATACTTTGAAAATCGGCGCGTTCTTCTGGCTGCGCTTTGGCACCCTCGACGGGAAGATTCACCTCAATCGTCTGTTCCAATAGCGGCGTGGTGATCATGAAGATAATCAACAATGCAAACGCGAGGTCGATCAACGGCGTAACGTTGATCTCAGTCAGCGCAGAAAGCCTGTTTTTTCGATGAAATTTACGAGCCACGGTTTTTAATAGTTAATGAATAATGGCCAACGTATAACCTTAGGCATCCGCAGCGGCGGCTTGAGCTTCGAGCTCGATACGGTCAGCGACGGTGCTCGCAAAGTTCTCCAACTCGACAACGGCGATCTTCGTGTTTTGCAGCAAGTAGTTGTAGCCAAACACCGATGGAATCGCGACCACGAGTCCCATAACAGTAGTCAACAAGGCACCAGAAACACCTGGCGCAAGACTTTGCAAACTTGCCGAACCCGCACCTGCCATACCGCCAAAGGCATCCATCACACCCCACACCGTGCCCAGTAGACCCAAAAATGGAGCTCCTGTAACAATCGATCCAAGTAATACCATCTTCGTTTCGTAGCGAATTATCTGCTCAGCAACCGCACGTTGTAGGGCATTTTCGACATGCCCCATACGCAAGGTGGCGCGGTGCGTGTCGCCATCAACTTCAGCGCCACCGTAACGATAAAATGCCTCCAAGGCCTCGCGCACGATATTGTAATACAGGCCACTCCCCTTACCCGGGCGTTCCGCATCGAGTGCAAGTAAGTGCGCCTCTTTACTCAGCGCACGCTCATAGCGCAAATTCTGCGAGCGAAGTTTCGACAGATCGAGGTGCTTACCGAGCATCACTGTCCACGCCACAATACTGAATACCGCTAAGATCAGTATAACGATTTTGCCCGCAAAATTGGACTGACCAAAATACGTGAACACATTCGGACCAGAGGCAGCGAAAATTAACAATGAATCGAAGGCGAAAGGAAGGCTCATAAACTATATACTAAAAGATGTTTACTGAATAGACAGCTATTAACTACAGGCGTTCAAGTCCCTGCCAGCAAAAAACCGAAAAAGCTTTTCACAGCCTATACACAAATGGTTTGCGGCCCTAGCGACAACTAACTACAAAACCTCTCGAATACATTGATAAATGGATAACATTAGCCTCACTCTTAGCGAACTCAAAGAGAACGCCCCCCTCGCAAGCAGTAAAAATGCGCTCGTCGGCATTGACGGCTTCGTCGACAAAATCGTGCACCCCGTCGACAAGCGCCATGGTCCAGGCGATCAATTTGAACGCATACAAACCATTTCCGAATTTGGCGCCCGGATCAGCTCGGCCGCTGGTAAAAGCGCCAATATCGAGCTCGCACCTGTCGTCGAAAAACTCGGCGGTAATGGGCCGATCATGGCAAACGCTCAAAGTGCTCACGGCATCCAAGTGCGCTACCTCGGCGCACTCGGCAAAACAGTCATTCATCCAGTCTTCGAGGAATTCGCACAGAAAACCAATGCCATTTCCATCACCGATCCTGGCGTGACGCATGCGGCAGAGTTTACCGATGGCAAAATCATGCTGGGCTCAATGGCGAGCCTCGACGAAATCAACTACGAGCACATCGTATCCGCAGTCGGCACCGACGAGTTGATCAAAGTTTTCAATGAAGCCGACAGCATCGCGATGGTGAACTGGACGATGATCCCCTTCCTCTCCGACGTCTTCCGCGACTTTCTCGACAGACTCCTTCCAACCGTAAAGCCCAATCCGGATCGCATCTTCTTTTTTGATCTTGCCGACCCTGAAAAGCGCTCCGAAGCCGACTTATTAGAGGTGCTCCACCTCTTCAGTCAATTCGAGCAATTTGGCAAAGTCATCCTCGGTCTCAACCTTCGCGAGGCAGAGCAAGTGGATAAGCTACTCGGCTTTAGCCCACTCGAGAACACTCCAGAAAACCTCCAAGTCATCGCCGAACGCATACGCACCAAGCTAAAACTCAACACCGTCGTCGTGCACCCAACACATGATGCCGCGTGCGCCACTCCTGAAGGCACTGCCTACGTGAAAGGCCCCTTTTGCGACAAACCAAAGATCACCACTGGTGCGGGCGACCACTTCAACTCCGGCTTTGTCACCGCCCAAATGATCGGACTCTCACCCACAGCAGCGCTGACCGTTGCTGTAGCGACCTCAGGCTTTTACGTCCGCACCGCAGTGAGCCCATCACTCGTTGAGCTGCAAGAATTCATCGGCACCTGGTAAACGATCGTGGCTGGTTTATTCATCACATTTGAAGGCGGCGAAGGTTGCGGTAAATCAACGCAAATCCGCCTGCTCTCCGAACGCCTGCAAGCCGAAGGGCACGCCGTGGTGCAAACTCGCGAACCTGGCGGCACCCCGCTCGGCGAAGCGATCCGCAACCTGCTTCAGCACGACGACGCCGGCAAAGGCATGTCACCCGAAGCGGAACTACTCCTCTTCACCGCTAGCCGCGCACAACACACACGTAAACGAATCCAACCCGCACTCGACGCGGGCGACGTCGTTCTCTGCGACCGCTTCATGGACTCGACGACTGTCTACCAAGGCGTCGCTCGACAAATCGACAACGCATCCGTGGCGGGGATCAATCAATTTGCTGTCGGCGACACCCGCCCGGCACTCACCATCTTAATCGACCTCTCCCCAGACGTCGGCATGAGCCGAGTCCGCGCCCGCGGCAATGGCGAACTGGATCGTATGGAGCAAGAAGCCATCGAATTTTTCGAAGCCGTCCGAGCTGGCTACCTCAAACTAGCCGCATCCGAACCAGAACGCTTCCTCGTGCTCGACGGAAGCCAAAGCATCGAAACCCTACAGGCCCAAATCTGGGTAGCCGTATCCCAGCGCCTTTCGTAGGAGAGGGTTGGCTATGTAGTAGGTTAGGCACTCTTGCCTGACCATCAACCGAACAGAGCCAGACAAGAGTGTCCGACTTACGCTAAGGCAAAATAAATCCGCTATGCCACTGACACTTCAAACACCAAAACCTTAGCGATCCCTACAGCTCGCAGCGCCAAGCCATCTACACCAGTCAACGCCAGCGAATCGCCAGCTTGCATAGTTTCACCACCAGTCTCGACCGCGCCCTCGACCACAAATACCCAGAGGCCACGACCTGAAGCCACTGCCCCATACTCGATGGTAGCTCCCGCGCCCAGCCGCACAGTGCGCAACTCTGCATCTTGGCGAATCGCCATAGAGCCATCGCGACCGTCGGACGACAGCATTAGACTCCATTGATTGTCCTCAGCACCGACCAAAGGCTGATCAGCATAACGCGGCTCAAGGCCTTTCTCACTGGGCTCAACCCAGATCTGCATTAAGTGCACTGGCACGTCTGACGAAGGGTTCAACTCACTGTGTGTCACTCCAGAACCTGCGCTCATGTATTGAATGTCGCCCGCTTCTATGATACGGCCATTGCCCATACTATCTTTGTGCTCCAACCGTCCTTCCAATACAATCGTGACAATTTCCATATCTCGATGCGGGTGCGGCGCAAAGCCAGCACTCGGGGCAATGCGATCTTCGTTCACGACGCGTAAAGGCCCGAAGCCCATGCGCTCTGAATCGTAATGTCCGCTAAACGAAAAACTATGCCGGGCATCCAGCCATTCCATCTGCGTCCGCATACGCTCCTCCGAGCGTGTTAATTGTTTCGTATTCATAATCTGACTCCTAATCTTAATCTTATTCGCTAAGCAACGGTTCGACCTACGCTTTAGCCGCCAATTTCTGGTCGACCGAAAGCGCCCCGCCACCGCCGATCGCGAGCGTCAAACTCTCCAGCAACAGCATGAGCGGGTATTCCATACCACCATTCGATGCGAAAAATGCATCAGGATGTGCGGTCACAATTGCGATGAACATCGTTCCCACAAGTGCCGCTCCAGACAAACGAGTCAAAAAGCCTGCAATCAGCAATAAGCCACCAATGAACTCAGTGCCACCAGCCATTGCCGCCATGAGCACACCAGGCTTTAAGCCTAAATTCTCCGCAAAAAATTGCCCCGTTCCCTGTAGCCCATAGCCGCCAAACCAGCCAAACAGTTTTTGAGCTCCATGCGCTGCCATGACGACCCCAACCCCAAGCCGAATAGGCAGGAAGGCTAAGGTATTTGATGTGTTTAGGATGATTTCTCTAGCTTTCATAGTGTATCTTTCTGTTTAGTTTTGATAATTATCTTGATATCAAGATATATAAATAAAAGTATTAGCCATTCAGCAATACGGCGCGCTGTCCGACCTTGCGCATCAACGCTGCAAACTGCTCACGCTCCGTTTCGTCTAAGGTGTCGAAGAGCTGGTCTAGGTTCGTCGAATGCGCCTCAAAGGAAGTATCAATTAAATTTCTGCCATCCTCAGTCAGCTGCACCAATACGACACGAGCGTCTTCTGCGCTACGCTCGCGACGGACCAAACCCTTTTTTTCTAGACGCTGGACCGCTGTAGTGATCGATCCACTGGTCAACAAAACCTTCTCCCCGATTGCATTCACGGGCTGCGCCCCCTTATGCAACAAAACCTCCAATACCACAAAATCAGACAGTGAGGCAAATCCAGCCTGCTTAATACTCGCCTGATCGTAACGCATCACTGCATGCGACGCTTTCCAGAAGAGTAAAAACAAGTGTGATCCTGAATTTTGATAAATCTTTGCCATGGGCAGCACGATCGCACCCAATTACCTTGATGTCAAGATAAGTTAGCCTTTTTATGACCATTATGTATAAGAAACATTATTTCTCAGCCTTGCAGTGCCCCCAAAAGGCTGACTGAATCAAAAAAAACGTTAATAATAGAACACAATGCCTACCCTCTTTAAACTTCTTGAACGCAATCGCGAATGGGCGGCGCAAGTCGCACAAGACGACCCTGACTTCTTCAAGATACTCTCGGAGCAACAGCACCCAAAGTATCTCTGGATTGGTTGCTCCGACAGTCGTGTTCCTGCGAATCAGATCACGGGCCTCATGCCGGGCGAAATTTTCGTGCACCGCAATATCGCCAATGTTGTCGTGCATACTGATTTAAACTTACTTTCGGTTTTAGAGTATGCGGTGGATATCCTCAAGGTTGAGCACATCATTGTATGTGGTCACTATGGATGCGGCGGCGTTCGCGCAGCTGCACAAGACGACCATATAGGCATCATCGACAATTGGCTCCGCCACATCCAAGACATTCAAACGCTACACGCCCACGAGCTAGAGCCGCTAGACAAAAAAGCGCAAATTGACCGCCTCTGTGAGCTGAATGTAGTCGGCCAGGCGAATAACTTAAAGCGCACTGCAATCCTGCGCGAAGCATGGAAACGCGGCCAGTCCATCGAAATTCACAGCTGGATTTACAGCCTAGCAGACGGTCGCCTTAAACCACTGCAGGATATTATTAAGGGGTGATTTGGAACGATTAGAGTTCTGCATACCGGAAACAGTCCGTGGTATGATCATTCACCATACCGACCGCTTGCATAAAGGCGTAGCAAATGGTGGTGCCGATAAATTTGAAGCCTTCCTGTTTGAGTGCTTTAGCCATAACATCTGACTCTGGCGTGCTCACGGGGACTTCTTTAAATTCGGCCCAAGCGTTTTGTATGGGCTGCCCGCCAACAAATTGCCAGAGCCAAGGCGCAAAGGCACCCTCGCGCTCAACGATTCGCAGATAGGCCTTCGCGTTGCCAATCGATGCCGCGACTTTCAAGCGATTTCTCACAATTCCAGTATCTGACAAGAGTGCGGCGACTTTCGCAGCATCATAACCCGCAATCTTCGCTGGATCAAACCCATCATACAAGCGACGATAGTTTTCACGCTTCTTCAAAATCGTAATCCAACTCAACCCCGCTTGCGCACCTTCGAGTATTAAAAATTCAAAGAGTAGTCGGTCGTCCCAGACTGGAACGCCCCACTCCTCATCATGATATTTCTGGTAAAGTTCCGAGTCTCCACACCATTCGCAACGTTGACACATACATACCAGCAAACCATCTAGCGGCGCAATTGCAACCGCAGCTTGCAGCTTGGGCCCTCGCGACTATTCGCGCAAGGTGCCTGCCGCTTTCTCATCCAAAAACGACTGGTAGGCCATGGTGACACCTTGTTCGATGGGAATCTTTGGCTCCCAACCGGTTTCCTTGATCTTAGAAATATCCGTCAGCTTACGCGGCGTGCCATCTGGCTTGCTGGTATCGAAGGTCAATTCACCCTGATAGCCGACGGCGTCTTTGACCAAACGGGCCAGATCACCAATGGAAATATCGGTGCCGCAACCAAGATTCACCCACTCGGGCGGATTTTCCAGTTCGAGTAAATGCAAGATGCCCGCCGCCGCATCGTCTGCGTGCAGAAACTCACGAAGCGGCGTGCCAGTGCCCCAAATCGCGACTTCTGGTGTGTTGTTTTCCTTCGCCTCATGGAAGCGGCGTATCAACGCAGGCAATACATGTGAGTTTTGCGGATGATAATTGTCCCCTTGCCCGTAAAGATTAGTCGGCATCGCGGAGTGATATAGCACGCCATACTGCTGACGGTAGTGTTGGCAAAGTTTCAAACCCGCGATCTTAGCGATGGCATACGCCTCGTTAGTTGGCTCAAGTGCAGACGTGAGTAAAGACGCCTCCTGCATCGGTTGCTCCGCAAATTTCGGATAGATGCAGGTGCTCCCCAAAAACATCAGACGTTTCACACCCGCCTGATAAGCCCCTTCAATCGCATTGGCGGCGATCATTAAGTTCTTATAAATAAAATCAGCTGGATAGGTGCTGTTTGCATGAATCCCACCCACCATGGCCGCGGCAATCACCACTGCATCTGGACGATGCTCTTCCATATACGCATGTGTTTGCGCCTGGTTAATCAGGTCAAGATCTCGGCTCGTGGGCTCTAGAATATAACTGTAGCCTCGTTGCTTAGCAGCTCGCACAAGTGCAGAACCGACCATCCCACTAGCTCCGAGAATGAGTAACTTTTTCATAGTGCGCTAAGGTTCGTTATTTAAGACTCAAAGGAGACCGCAACATTATAACCATGCAACTCCAAGAGCGCATGACGCTTTGCGATGTCCAGATCATTAGCGACCATCTCTGCGCACATTTCCTCAACGGTAATTTCAGGAACCCAGCCTAGTTTGGCCTTCGCCTTGCTCGGATCTCCGAGCAGTGTTTCGACTTCCGCAGGGCGGAAATAACGTGGGTCCACCTGAACAATCACATCACCCACGGAAACCGATGGAGCTTTCGTTTGATCTACGGCCGTAATCGTCGCGATCTCTTCAACGCCTTCGCCTGAAAATTCTAATTCAATGCCAGCCTCACGAGCCGACATCGTCACAAACTCACGCACCGATATCTGCTTGCCCGTGGCGATGACAAAATCTTCGGCTTCTTCTTGCTGAAGCATCATCCACTGCATACGCACATAATCCTTAGCATGCCCCCAATCGCGTAACGCGTCCATGTTACCCAGATAGAGACATTTTTCCAAACCTTGGGCAATATTCGCCAAAGCCCGCGTAATTTTGCGAGTCACAAAAGTCTCACCACGACGAGGTGACTCATGATTAAAGAGAATGCCATTACACGCATACATTCCGTAGGACTCCCGATAATTCACCGTGATCCAATACGCATACATTTTAGCGGCTGCATACGGAGAGCGCGGGTAAAACGGAGTCGTTTCCTTTTGAGGAATTTCCTGAACCTCACCAAATAGTTCGGATGTAGAGGCTTGATAAAATTTAGTCTTCTTCTCCAAACCAAGAAAACGAATTGCTTCTAGTAAACGCAGTGTGCCAAGGGCATCCACATCAGCGGTATACTCAGGCGATTCAAATGAAACAGCCACGTGCGACTGCGCTCCAAGATTATACACCTCATCGGGCTGCACTTCGCTAATTATTCGAGTCAGATTAGATGAATCGGTCAAATCTCCATAATGGAGGTGGAAACGAGCATTCTCAATATGCGGATCTTCATAGATGTGATCCACCCGTTGCGTATTTAATGAGGATGCCCGTCGCTTAATGCCGTGAACTTCGTATCCTTTTTCCAATAAGAATTCGGCGAGGTAAGATCCATCTTGACCAGTCACTCCAGTAATAAGCGCTTTTTTCATAATAAGAGTATAATTTATAAATTTTCTTCGGCTCAGCGATCTCTAATCAAAGATTGATTTTAGATGACAAACAGGGTGAGAATGAAAGGTCAGAGCCTAGTTCAGTCGAGTAATTTCTTAGAATGCAATGAAGCAACGCCTTAAATCGCTAAAATAGGACGTCTCGGGCATTAAAACGCCACTAAATCATCGGGTCTACGTATCTGGGAACGAAACCATGTGCGCTGCTTTTTAACGAGATGATTGGTATTCTGAATGATGGCAGGCAACAGCGCCTCGCGCGCAAGCTCGCCCCGTAAAAAGCACAATGTCTCCCGGTAGCCGATCGCCGAAGCAGCACTGGGGTTGGCTTCGATTCCACACTCCCTCAACTGTTCCACCTCCTCAACCAAGCCCTGATCTAGCATCTGTTCAGCTCGACGCGCTATACGCTGCTTCAAGTTCTCCTTGTCACGCTCCAACAACACATAGTGCTTAGTGAAATCAGCATAAGGCTCTGGGCGAGCAGCAAAATCAGCTTGTAGGCTCGGCAAGTCTTTGCCTGACGCAATACACCGTTCGAGCGCACGCAAGACGCGGCGTGGATTTTTAATATCTAAATTCCCATAACCATGTGGACTACGACGGCTCAGTTCAGCAAGTAAACCCTGCAAGCCCTCCGATTCATGAAGGGCCGCCACTTGTGCACGCACCGTATCACTGACTTTGACCACGTCGATTACTGGCGCAAAAAAACTCTTCAAATAAAACCCACTTCCACCCGTCACCACGACGGATCGACCTCGCGCAAAAATATCTGCCACTGCGGCCTGGGCATCACGCACATAAGCGACAATGTCGTAGGGCTCATCGACAGGATTCACATCGATCAAATGATGCGGCACACGTGCCATCTCTTCCCTCGAGGGCTTGGCCGTGCCAATATCCATCCCACGGTAGATAAGCGAGGCGTCGCAAGAGACAATTTCCGCGCCATATTCCTCGGCGTAACTGAGTGCAAACTCAGTTTTGCCCACAGCGGTGGGCCCCGTGATAATGTGTAATGTTTGTTCCATTTGTGTGACGTAGACGATCTCGACTTGTCTATCCAGAGGCTCTGCCGAACACTTGGCAACCATGTAGCGCAGGCATCCCACAACCTGTCACCCATAATTATTATGAAACTCTGCATCGTCACCGAAACCTATCCACCAGAAGTCAATGGAGTTGCCATGACACTCCATCGCATCAGCAGCGAACTCCGCAAGCAGGGACACCGCGTGTGTATCGTGCGTCCACGCCAAAGCTCCGAAGCACCAAACGCCATCTATGCGGATGAAACGATCGTCAACGGCCTGCCTCTCCCTGGCTACGACGGCTTACGCTTTGGGCTACCCTGTCGCCGAAAGCTCAAAAAACTTTGGTCCTACGATACGCCCGACATTATCTACGCAGGCACTGAAGGCCCACTCGGCCAATCCGCCATCCGCGCTGCCGAAGATTTAAACATCCCCATCGTATCTGGCTTCCATACCAATTTTCACGAATATATGAGGCACTATAACCTACCCATTCTAGAAAAGATGGTGAAAGGCTTCCTACGTAAAACCCACAATCGAACACGACGCACCTTTGCGCCGTCGAAAGACGTCATCGCCAAACTAGAAGCAATGAACATCAAAGGCACACGCCTTCTCGGCCGAGGCGTCGACACCGAGTGCTTCAACCCAGTGAAACGCGACCTCCAACTGCGCCAGCGCTGGGGCATAACTGACGACAATAGTATCGTGGCCCTATTCGTCAGCCGCCTTGCTGCCGAGAAGAACATACCACTCGCCGCCAAAGCATTCGGGCAGATCAAACAAAAGCACCCCGATGCTGCCTGTGTTTTCGTCGGTGATGGCCCGGAGCGCGCCAAGCTCGAAAAAGCTCACCCCGACTACATATTCGCAGGCATGCAGACAGGCGACGATCTCGCACGGCACTATGCCTCCGCCGATCTCTTTGTATTTCCCAGCGCCACCGAAACCTTTGGCAATGTCGTGACCGAAGCCATGGCATCGGGTCTCGTCACACTCGCTTACGACTACGCCGCTCCTGGTCGCTACATCGAGCACGGCACCAGCGGCTACCTAGCAAGCTACAACGACAATGCTGCATTTATGCAATCGCTAGACGAAGCGCTCACTCATCATAAACAATGGCCCAGCATCCGAAAAGCCGCCCGGCAAACAGCCGAAACCCTCAGCTGGGAAGGCATCGTTGCCGGTTTCGTTAAAGACCTAGAAGAAGCGATTGCAGAATAACAAATGTGGCGTGCGAGCTTGCTCGCGCCCCCAGAGCATCCGTGCCACCAACCCGCAACCGTTGCTGACGCAGGCCTGAGCAAGCTCAGACGCCACAAAAGAAATCATCACCGAGTGAAGTCACTGAACTTGCCTTTATAGCGACGTGTAATTTTCTCGATTTCATCAGCGGCTTCGGCTTCGACTTTAAAGCCGATAAAATGAATCCGTGGCTGAATACCATACTCACGAACCAAATCACGCAGGGCCTTCGCCACATCATCCCAAGGCACATCGCCGCCACGAACCTTTTCGGTTTTCGTGCGCTGAAAATCACCATCCGAAATGATAAAGATCACTTCGGGCTCCATTTGAAACGCAACGGCCAGTGCTCCTTGAACCCCATTCACCTCAAAAGGGAGCTGTGTTGACTTTCGCGATGAGCGCACGTTCTCCATCACCCACTGTTTCGCCGCCTGCTTATTGCGCGCGCCTGCCGCGATCATATAGTCACGGAAGGTGCCGACTTGCTGGGCGAAAGGAACCAGCCCGAAGAGTGTATTGGCATTGAGCCCATCAATCAGCATCGCTAACTCCCGCACAAAAGCATCCGTGGAAACGCCAGCAGAGCTCGCCTTATTCCATACCGTGGAGCTGTTATCAAAAAGAATCAAAATACGCTGCCCACTATCCTCGACACCAAATAAAGACGCCGACGACGACTCGGTCTTCAAGCCCTGCAAAGCGCCTAAAACTCCAGACTGCCCGAGCAAGGTATCCGACTGCAAAGCAGCAGGACTACGCTCAATAGGATTAAATTCACTCTTTGGCATGTCCGGCAACGAGGGCATCGAATCGGGCAACAAAGCCGATGTGCTGATACGCTCCATCTGCATCGGCGAACTCGCGGCATTCTGAAATTCTGCAAGTGCCACCTTATGCTCGAGCTCCTTTTGCGGTAGATAGATCTTCTTGCGAGCCACGAACTCTGGGTCTTCATCAAAACTAGGCACAAGCACCACGACAAATACCGCAAGAAAGAGAATCGCCGCTTGAATCAACAAGGCCAAGGCCAACGGTCCAACCTTGGATCGACGTAGCGGCTTTGATGAGCTCTGAGGAACTTCTGACATTCTGCGAAACACTTGCCTGCAATACGCCCAAAGGCAAAACCCGATTTATACTAAAAAAAGCAGTTAGGATTCAGAAGTCGGAATACAGGATTCACAATCAACCGATTGCAGAATTATACGCTTCGCCCATTTGGCGAAGCTCTCTGTTTTTGTAAGTTTCTCAGTATAAACTACTGACTCCTGACTTCAGTATTCTGACTGCTGTATCTAGGTTTATACATTTAACATGTAAAACAAGATCGAATACGACAGCGAAAATCCTCCGCCCCTGCTCGCTTTCCGGCTCGCCATAAGATACACAAGGCGTTGCACTCCATGAAAAATCCAAACCATGTTTCGCTCACTTCGTAATGCATTTATAACAGGCGTTCTTGTCATCCTCCCGCTCGGAGTGACGATGATTGTGATCAGCTTCCTGCTCGAAAAACTCGGCACGCCCGCGAGCAATTTCTTTTTCTGGTATCTCGACCCAGACTGGCGCGATCTACCTGCCGTGGAATTATTACTCAAGCTGATCTCCATCGTGGTCGTCTTCATGCTGATCACACTACTTGGTTTTTTCTCCAAGTTTTTCTTAGGCCGTATGATACTTAGTAGCCTCGAACAACTACTCGATCGTGTGCCGCTGATCAACACGATCTACCGCACGGTCAAACAGATCGTCGATACCTTTAGCCAGCAAAAGAAAGCGGTCTTCCAAGAAGTTGTGCTCATCGAATATCCGCGCCCACGTTGCTATGTCCTCGGATTCTTAACAGGCGACGCCAAAGGGGAGACCCAGCAAGCCATCAAAGAGAACATACTCAATATTTTCATTCCAACCACCCCAAATCCAACCAGTGGATTCTTGCTCATGCTGCCAGAGAGCGATGTCACCAAACTCAAGATGAGCATCGCTGATGGCATGAAAGTGATTATCTCTGGCGGCGCCGTGGTGCCCGATCCTGAGACAGGCAAGAGCATACAAATCGACAATCCCACAGAGGCTAGTAGCGAGTAAACCCTCGAAAGGCTTTGGGCGCTATAAGTTAAATTCGCGTCCAACGACTCGCTTGCGCCACACTGTATTGAAATTTTCGCGCATGCTCACGAATCAAGAACTGCATATCCCAGCGTTTCGCCAACTCAAAGCTCGGCTCCAATGCACGACGTAAACCTGCAAACGAATCTTGAGCGCCGTCGCCCAACCAATTTGACGAAGGTGTATATTCCTCCAGCCAGGTAAACGGGGTCGTGATAAACAACTGGCCACCTGGCTTCACGAGTTCGACTAAACGATTCAATACCTTCATCGGCTCAGGCACTCGGCAAATTAAATTACAGGCAATCACCACATCGAACTGGCCGATATCTCCGCGTATATTTTGCGCATCGCCCTGCTCAAACGAAACACGACTTCGATCAATCGCTGAATCCACACAGACCTCCAGTTCCGTGCTCGCAGACCCCTCATCGAGTCGAGTCGCCGGATGCACGCCACATTCTTGCAAGCGCTTCGCAGCATTCACAAACGCATCCGAGTAATCAATTCCAACCACTTCTTCGCAGTAACGTGCCAATTCAAAACTTGAGCGTCCGACCGAACAGCCTAAATCGAGCGCTCGCGCACCCAGTTTAACTTTCGATAAATCAGGCCCCTCTACAGCGCAGCGCTTTGGGAAATCGACTGCATCTGCACCACCAAATGGATACGGAAATTGCTCTTCCGCGCTGGCGTAGTGGAAAACTAAATACTGCTGCAAGAGCTCGTCGGATTCGTATGGATTAATCGGCATATCGAAAAGGTCGCGGCGCGCGTCCCTGCACGCCATCATCTGAGGCAAATAACACTCGGTAACGTGTGCCGGTCAGGGACGACCGCCGCTACCTCTACACCTCTACCGGCAAGGGCGCTTCGAGTAGGTCGACCATAAATTTTGCGGGCTTATAATGCTCGATCAATACCGTGGTCTCACCGCCTTTGACCATGCGTGCCTGTTGCAAGCGAATCTCAGGGGTCTTATGCGGCGCATAGAGCACGTCGTCGTGTGATGCATTTTCATGCGTCTTAAAGAGATCCGGAGTGATGCTGCCTCCCAAGTGATCGTCACGACCTGTCGCCACGTGGATGGTGCCGAGGATTTTCTCGTCTTGAATATCACGGCCTGAAAACGGCAGCACCTGCGTGCCAAAACCAAGCTCTCCCAGTGCACCAATCATCGGGTCTTCTTGAAGGCGGCGGTTGTGATCTTCGATCTCTGCGTAGTCGCCATAAACAAATTGAGATTTCACAATCTTACCGTCCTCGACATGCAATAGACCGATTGTGCTTTCATCGTATTTGAAAGGGAACACACCCTCTGCACTTTCAGGCACGAAATAGACTTCGCCAGCTGGAAGGTTGGCCACATCAGGCTTCCCTGGGGGGCACAGGCCATGACTCTTTTGCGCGGCTTGCCCATTCGTGTGCAACTTCAATGTATAGACTTTGCTCTCCACTTCGAAATCAATCTCGAAACGATCCGCATGCGTCAAACCAAGGCGTAACTTTTCGGCCTCTTCACTCACCAGCTCATAATCAACCGACAGTCCAGTTGCCAATATGATTTGGTTGAGACCATGAAGCGTCGCCCCGCGAAAACCAAACTCCTTACACTTCGCTGTGAGCGGCGCAGTTGCGGAGAAGGTCGATACCGTCAGGATGATGTCGTAGTTCGTATAGATATCTTTATCCAAACTGAGCAAATTTCCATCCGGATCGTAGCATTCATCCTCCATATCGAGATTACTGCCGCCCGTTTCCTTGTAGGCAAAAATCTCACCGCCGGTCCAATTCATGGCCTCGAGACCACCGTCTTTGAAGCCTTTATAAAACGTCTCATGCCCATAGTTTTGAATCGACAGCGTCTCGTCTTCCAAAAATTTAAAGTCTTCGATGTCTGCCGGATTCGGCAGATCAATTAAAATACAGACTTTTTCACCATTACCATGACCAAAGCATGTGGTCAGTAAGCGAGTTAAACTAAATGGAGGAAAGCTGCGTTCGTTAGCGTCGAGTATCATGTTTCGTTGGCGTTCTGAGTTCTAATTTTCGAGTATCTATAGACTATATATTCGTGTAATCCTGTCAAAGCTAAGTTTGACTGCTTTGCTTGAGTGAATGAGATCGTAGACTATTCCCCAAACTTACAGAAAACTCACTACATATGAAGCGCGCCTTTGACATTTTACTCAGCCTAATCGGCTTAAGCGTGCTCTGCGTGCCTTTGCTAGTGCTGTGTGTTTTGCAGATGCTTAAGTTAGGACGCCCGCTGTTCTTCAGGCAAGTGCGGGCGGGTCGCGAAGGAGCGGCCTTCTCTATTCTTAAGTTTCGCACCATGCGCACAGGTGAAGGAAGCGACGCAGAGCGCATGACTTCTTGGGGCCAGTTCTTACGATCCACCAGCCTCGACGAATTACCGGAATTGTGGAACGTGCTCATCGGCGACATGAGCCTCGTCGGGCCTCGCCCGCTCCCGACAATTTACCTCGATCGCTACAGCCCCGAACAAGCGCGCCGCCATGACTTGCGCCCTGGTATCACTGGGTGGGCACAAGTGAACGGTCGCAATGGCTTAACCTGGGAAAAGCAATTTGAGCTCGATCAATGGTATGTCGACAATCAGTCTCTGCTACTTGACCTAAAAATCCTTTGGCTCACCGCCTGGACTGTAGTGCGCCGCGAAAACATCTCTGCAGAGGGGCATGTCACTCGTGGCGAATTTATGGGCACGGATAATCCTACGGAACCTGATAACCACAACCATTGACCAAACAAGCACTATGAAATTCCCTAAGTTTACCCCGCTCTTTCTCGCCTTCAGTCTAATCGGCGGCCTCTCATCTGTAGCTGCAGCCGAAACAATCGATTTTGGTAAAGAGATCTATCCAATCCTACGCGAAAGTTGCCTCAGCTGCCACTCTGCACCCTACAAAGACAGCAAGGGCCGAACCCGAAAGCCGAAAGAAGGTCTACGCCTCGACACGCCTGAGTGGATTCAAAAAGGCTATATCAACGACGACGGCGAACAAGAAATGGTCGTCGTCCCAGGTGATGCTGATGCCAGCAGCTTTTACACACTCTTAATTCTCCCAGAAGATCACGACGACATCATGCCCGCCAAAGGCGATCCCCTCACCAAGGAGCAAACCGAACTGATCAAACAATGGATCAACGAAGGCGCTAAATATGGCGACTTCAAAGCGCCTAAGTATGTCAACCCGAAGTCAGCTGAGGCCGCACAGCAATAACCGTTACGACTTCCCAAACAGTCTATACATATACCACCCACGATGAGCACCAGCCCTGCAATTCGCATTCAAGGCGTGCGCGTGGATTACGGTTCATTTACCGCTGTCAAAGGCCTCAACCTCGAAATTCAACCGGGTGAAATATTTGGTTTGATTGGCCCGAATGGCGCAGGAAAGACCAGCACATTTAAGGTTCTCTCGACTCTCCTGGAGCCCACTTACGGCGAAGTCTACATTGACGGTATCGATATTGCAGAGTGCCCGGAAGCCGCGCGCAAAAAAATCGGCTCGATGCAGGACCTCGCACCCGTGCCAACCGATTTAAAAGTTTGGGAGTTTCTAGATTGCTTCGCACATGCATATGGACTGAACAAAGCGGATCGTAAGACACGCATCAATGAATGCTTGGAGATGGTCGACCTCAGCGAAAAGCGTAACGCAATGTGCAAGTCGCTCTCGCGCGGGATGACACAGCGCGTGGTGCTCGCGAAATGCCTACTGCACGCACCTCGTGTGCTGCTGCTCGATGAGCCTGCGAGCGGAATGGACCCAGTGTCACGCGTGCGATTACGCGACATCATTCAAAAACTCTCGCAGGATGGCGTCGCTGTGCTGATCAGTTCACACATCCTCACGGAGCTCTCCAGTGTCTGTAGCCACGTTGGTATTTTGAACCATGGTGAGTTGCTCGATTATGGGCCCACCCAAGAAGTGACTCGTCGAATGTCGAAAGATAATAATTTTCGACTGCTCCAAATAAAAACACTTGGCGACCCTACAGAGCTCACGCGTTTCCTAGACACGCACGACGACGTGCTCGATCTCACGACGATTGACTCCAAAGTCTGTTTCAAATTTTCAGGAACCCCAGAGACCCAAGCCGAGCTGCTCAAAGAAATCATTCAACAAGGCATTGCAGTTACCTCCTTCGAGGAAACCGAAACAAATATCGAAGATATCTTGTTGGGACTCAACGCCCCCCGCACCGAGCGCAGCCCAAGCACCGCCAATAGATCCAAATCATGAGTAAAGGATTTCGCAAACTTTGCACCGCGGTGAGCGACCTCGCATTTTGGTCGAACCCAATCTTCATCCGCTATTGTCGCGCCAAGCTGCGCCCTAAATCATTGATCGCATGGGGGCTTGTCGTCCTCACGATCACAGGGTTCATCTACAGCATGACGTATTTGCTGCCTCAACGGCAGGGAAGCTTGACTCGAATGGAAGCCGCCCAGCTCACATTGCTGCCGCTGTTTATTATACAATGTATCCTCTTAATGTTTAAGGGGTCCTTCACCGTCGCATCCGGCATTACCAGAGAAGGCATGGAAGGTGTGCTGGACTACCAACGCCTCGCACCACTCTCACCGATTCAAAAAATCGTCGGCTATCTATTCGGTCTACCGATTCTCGACTACTGCTTGTTTGCAATCACACTCCCCTTCCTCGCTTTCACGGTGATCCAAGGCCAGATTTCACTCAGCATACTCTTCAATCTATACAGTGTATTCGCAGTGGCTGTGCTACTCTATCACATGACTGCCTACATGGCGGGGATGGTCGTCACCAAGCGCTTTCTCGCCGGCTTTATTTCACAGACACTTATGTTTGTGCTCTATTTTGTGCTACCCAATTTAAAGGGGCTCGGATATGTCTTCTTCGAATACCTCACGGTGCGTCCAGCCGTCTACCATGAGATGTCTAAAATACTTCCCGACATGGCACGCTCGCGGATGCGTCTCAACCATGTCGACTTTTTTAATTTCGACCTATCGGTCATCGGTTTCTCAATCGTCATTCAAAGTCTACTCTTCTCGATTTTTGCGATGGTGGTCTACCGAAAATGGGTGCAAGAGAGCCTTCATATTCTGGGCAAACACGCGACCGTGATCGTTTACACAGGCATTATGATTGTCCTCGTTGGCAGTATGATCCCGCTCATCGACACTGGTGGAATCTTCCCCTCACAAGCGTCGATAAATTTCTTGGACATCCCACACAATCGCAGTATCGAAGGCGAGGAAGCGGCACTCATTCCAGGCCTGTTCGGTTTTCTCACCTTAGGGCTCGCAATCATTCTGATCAGCCAAATGACTGCCACCGACGACAAGCAAATGAAGGGTTGGCGCCGCGCCTTTAAATACAGCAAAGGGCGTATCGGTCGCAATCAAGATGCCTACACTTCGCTACCACATACAATCGGCATCATACTCTGCGGCGCCTTTGCGTGGAGCCTATTCACCCTAGCACTGCACGACTCACACTGGTATCTTCGCTGGGAGCTCAAGCCGCTGTTTTGGGTGTGGATGACCCTCTCCATTGCGCTCCCGTTGACTTACTTTCAAATGGCAAAAGAGATCTGGGGGCTTCGAGGAGGATTCATCCTCAACCTCGTTTGGTTGGCCACGCTCTTCTTGGGCATTATTCTCGCCACCATCTCAGAATCATTCTCTGGAATCGCAACTTATGTCATGACACTCTCTGGATTTGCCCTGCCCTTTTTCTCCGTCGAAGCAGGTGTCGATGGCGTCATGTTTGAGGACAATGTCATTGGTAAGAGCGCATTCTTCCACACCCTTATTCTCTATAGTTGCTGCCTTCCTATACTCTTCGGAAAATGGAGAGAGCACCACCAACGACTTCGCAACCAGACTCAAGAACAACCGAATCCATGACCATGAAAAAACGTATCAACCCCATGCTCTTCGTTGCCGGAATCGGCATTGGTATTTTCGGCTATTCGATGTTTTTGGCCTCACGCGAATCGAAGATAAGCCGAGCCTTAGAACAAGCGATAGTCTCCCAAGCGCTGGTAACCGACGACGTCTCAGAACTCCGAGCACGACTCGCAGCATCGCAGAAACGTGTCACCCGATTGGAGTCGATGATCACCATGGCGACGGCAGCGGAAAACAAGCTGCAGCAAATCAAAGATCCCGAAAATGCAGGCGCCAACCAGATCGACAATCTGGAGACCTTAATCGATCGATCCAAGCCACTCTTACGCGCGCTCATCTTACCAGAGCTAGAAAAAAGCATGGCGGATGGCGACTTTGGAGGCAATTTCAGGCTCAACTATTGGAGTGATCTACTGGAGCTAAATCCCGATCAACAAGAACGACTCCAAGCAGAGCTCGACCTCCTCGCACGCGCCCGTGCAGACACCTTCATGGAGCAACTCAAAGACGATGAGACATCGATGTTTGCACTGTTCAATCAAATGAATGAACTCGAAAACATTGTCGATCCAGAGGTCGATGCCATTTACGCAAACCATCTCGACGCAGAGCAACTCAACGACTACCAAGAAAAGCGCTTAGAGCAGAGGGCAAACATCGTCGATGCCGAGGCAGCCAATACACTCGATCGTATCAACTACCACATCCCCGACCTCAACGAATCGCAGCAAGACGAAATTTACGCCGTTCTCTCCCGCAGCTCAAAAGCATACACGCCAGAGATGCAAATCGCCACAGGCGACACCGTTCGCAGCGACAGCGGCCCACTCAATCGCGAACAACGCACCGAAGCCATCGAGAGCATTCTACAACCTCACCAACTCTCCGATTGGAAAACTTATCGCAACCGAGAAGAACTCCTCTCCAGCATCGGCCCGTAGACTAGGACTGCAATTCATAGCGGAGCGAGGAACTCGTCAGACACAGATCCAAGTAGGGTTTGATATCCCTATCAAACCGCCACGAAACCTTCGCCACAAGAACGGCACGATAAGGATATCGTGCCCTACCAAATAGCTGCATAATCAAAGAGAATTTTAATCGCTTATTTCCGCGAATATTGCGCTTATCGTGCACAATGTGCGATGAATAGTTCACAGGAATAATACCAGCACTGACTAAAACTGGTAAAAAATCGTAGGGGCTTCATTTATGAAGCCCGCCGAGCAATGGCCTTAAACACTGCGGTCTTCACAAGTGAAGCCCCTACGGTTAATAATTTAGCTACTAGAGGTCTAAATCGAAGCTGTTTGTCCTCCGAATTCACTCTGGAGTGGTAACAGCTTAGTTAGCACCGTCTTGTTCGCCTTTGGGTTTTACGCTAGGATACTTCTTATAAAAGCGGTCCATTTCCGACTGCGGAATTGGCGCTAGCTTCGTAAAAATTTCCTTCAACTCGACATTGGTGTCAAGCCATCCAGATCCCTGTGGATAGCTAAACGAAAAGTTCCCACAGACCCAACAAAAAGTGCCTTCGTGAAGGAGGTCGTCCCCAGTGTAAACCCTGATACCGTGAATTGGAAAATGACACATCGCTCCTCCTGTATGCCTTGGCTCGGCGATCGTCTTGCTCAGTAAATCAAGAAGTCTCTTGCGATCACCCGCTTCGATCTCCTTGGCATTGAGGATCTTGGTTTGCTTACCATAAGGAGCGATAGCAATGGTCTCGTCCTCATTCGCAAATATGTCCTCATCCGCAATTCCGTCAAAATCGACTATATAAACAACGACCCGATCTGCCTTCTTAATCAACTTAGCTTTGCCAGCACGATACTTTGCTTCAATCTTCTCAAGAGCATCGTAGAACTCGGAATCTAGATTACCCTGAGCGTGGCATGGCAAACACGTGCATAGAAAAAGCAACAGTGATGAAATGAGTTTCATAATATTAGACGAACATCAAAGGCTTGCATGGTGTGAGGCACGAACAGCGTTTTGTCATCCTGCCTTGATCGCTCTTTTGTGTATTAATATCGCCGAGCTCGACATCAAAACCACCATCGTGGTCAAAACCAATCAAGGTCATCGTCATTTGCACAATAACCACAGCGAGCGCGAAAATACCAATTCCATAAAAAACCTGGAATTCGAGGGGTAAATTAGTGAACCATTCAATCATATCTTTTTCGGGACTAACGTAGTCGTGAAGAATACGATGCCACTATGCGAACAGTTAAAACCTAACGCAAAATTAAATTAAAAAAATCTAATAATCACGATGAGAAATTAGATAAGCGACACTTCATCGACTCAAAGCTAATCTTAATCAAAAACAGGCACGATGAAGCGCTAGAAATTAGCCACAAAACTCGTTTGCGCTTTTTATTCTGCGACTTAAACACCTCAAACATGCAACCGACTCTACTTATTCTCGCAGCAGGCATGGGCAGTCGCTACGGCGGCCTCAAACAATTGGATCCGATGGGGCCAAACGGTGAAACGGTGCTCGACTACTCGGTATACGACGCGATCCGTGCTGGTTTTGGTAAAGTAGTCTTTGTGATCCGACGTGATTTCGCAGATGCCTTCAAAGAGGCGGTCGGCAATAAATTCGAGGGCAGGATCGACGTGGCGTATGCCTACCAAGAGCTCAGCGATTTACCCGAAGGCTTTTCTGTGCCAGAGGGTCGCGAGAAGCCTTGGGGCACGGCACACGCAGTGCGTGCCGCACGCCATGATATCGATACGCCCTTTGCGGTGATCAACGCAGACGATTTTTACGGGCAGGACGCCTACAAGCAGTTGACCGACTACTTTAGCAACAGCAACAACGAGCCAGAGCTCCGCACTTGCATGGTCGGTTACCGCCTGGAAAACACTCTCTCCGAACATGGCAGTGTGAATCGCGGCCTCTGCATCGTGAACGACGGCTCGCTACAGGGAGTCGAAGAGCACACGGTCATTGCAAAAGGCGAAGACGGCGTGATCCGTGGCAGTAACTTAACCAACCAGCGTGTGAATCTAAACGCAGATGACATCGTATCGATGAACTTTTGGGGTTTCAGCCCGGCCCTATTTGCGACACTCGAAGCCCACTTCATCGACTTCCTCCAGGCTCACGGTAGCGAAGCGAAATCCGAGTGCTACATCCCCACCGTAATCGACGATTTAATCAAGAGCGAGCAGACCGATTGCGCGGTAATCGAGACCAGTGGCTCCTGGTTTGGTGTGACTTACCCAGATGATAAGCCCTTTGTGCAGGAAAGTATCCAGACCCTGATCGCGAGCGGCGAATATCCCAAGGAGCTATAATGGCGGTTGATCCTAAAAAAGCAGTCAGGATTCAGAAGTCGGAATAGAGGATTCACAATCAACCGATTGCAGAATTATACGCTTCGCCAATTTGGCGTAGCTCTCTGTGTTTGTATGTTCCTCAGTAGAAACGACTGACTCCTGAATTCAATATTCTGACTTCTGAATCTAGGTTGATACGCTAGAGCAACCAATCGGAGGTGCGGCTGTGTCAGAGCACAGCCCTCCACAAAAAAAGCGGCTCTTTTCTGAGCCGCTTTAAAGGGAAAGGATGTTTAATCGGACGTGCGGCTGTGACAGAGCACAGCCCTCCACAAAAAAGCGGCTCATTTCTGAGCCGCTTTAAGGGAAATAGGATATTTAAGTCGCCTCTGCAGGCGGCCCCGCTTGCTTCGCGTCGGAGCGACGCTTGAAGAACCGAAAGAACGTGCGGATCACGAAGTAGAGCAGGATCAACACTAAGAGTGCGGCGAGAATGGGGATCAAAATCGCCAAACCAGCAGTCAAAATTGAGCCACCGAGTTCGGCGGTCGAGATAACGGGGTTGCCAATGCCACCCGTAGTCGCCGTTGAGGTGCCGCGTGTGATCACCGACGCGCCCTGAACGAGGCCTGCGGTGCCACCTCCCATAATGGTCGCTGCGACCCATTTGAAGGATCCATCACCAATAAAATCGGGCATTAATTCACCAGAAATAAAGGTGCCAGCCACCACTGCAGCCGGTGTGGCGATCGAGTCCAAGGCATTATCAATCCACGGCACGTAGTAACTACCGATTTCCAGCACAGTCGCAATTCCCAGGGTAATCGTCGCTAAGTCACTGCCCAGCCAATGATGCTCCCCCACGAGCTCCTGCATATTGAAATTCATTAACAGTTCGGCCTCATAACCTGTATTAATTGCGAGACTCGCGATAAATAAGGGGACAAACACTCGAAAACCACAGGCTGCGGCGAGGCCGACCCCTGCAAAAATTGCCATTACTTCATTCATAATAGATAAATAGATTAGAGCCTTAGGACCGCAGTTGGAAGCTTACAGTTCCATCCTGAAATATGACGTAGCGTGCCGCTTCAACAACGAGCTTAGCCCAGCGGTATTTACAAGTGAATCCCCTACGCTTCAGCCTGCGCCGCTTCGACGATCTTAGCATAAATCTCATCAACGGGCATTTGAGCAAGCTCGCGGGTGGTGATACGCGCGGTGTTTAATACTGGTAGGCTTTCTAAGGACTCAGAGAGGCAAACGTCGCGATTGGCTTCGACCTCTTCGACACGGTCGATCGGTGTGAAGTGCGGCGCTGAGTTCAACACTTGCGGGTGCTCTTTCACCAACTTGATGATCGCTTTCACTGCATCGGCAAAACGATCGAGCTCTGCTTTGGTATAACTTTCAGTCGGCTCGATCATAAGACCGAGCGGTTCGGGCCAAGCAACCGTCGGCGCGTGAAAACCAAAATCTAAGAAGAGCTTACCGATGCGCGGGGCGGCATCAGTCATGCGCAGTCCGACAGACTCCAAGGCGCCGAAATCTTCCTGCTTCAGCGTGAGAATGAACTCATGCATACGCGGCTCGCTATCAGATCCGGCTGGTAATGTCGCATAATCGTCCTCCATTTGTTTGTGGAGGTAGCGCGCACTGAGAACGGCCATCGCCGACATACGACGCACCCCTTCTTTACCCAAGCGAAGCAAATACGTGTAGCAACGCACCTTGTGCGCAAAGTTGCCCCAGTGGCGGTGGAAGGAACCAATCGACTTCTCCGCCTTAACCGGCTGATACAGCTCGCCGTCGAATTCGATTTGATAGCCAGGCAAATAGGGCAACAACAGCTCACTGACCGCAACCATCGCATCTCCAGGACCGCCACCGCCGTGCGGAATCGTCCACGTCTTGTGCAAATTGTTATGAACCGCATCGACACCGAGTGTGCCAAGATCGACCCAACCAGCAATCGCATTCATATTCGCACCGTCCATATAGACAAGGCCGCCAGCCGCATGGACTTTTTCGGCGATCTCTTTAAACGATGTTTCAAAAATACCACTGGTATTCGGGTTGGTGATCATAATACCCGCAATACGGTTACCGTATTCTTCGATGCGACGGTCGAGGTCTTCATTGAGCACGCGACCTGCGACATCGGCTTCCAAATATACAATTTTGCCAAGCTTGCCTCCAAAACCAGCCATCGTGGCGGTGGCAAAATTAGTGCCGTGCGCTGAACGCGGGATCAGAACGACATCGCGGGTTTCGCCACGATCTCGGTGATAGGCTTGAAATAGCTTAAGGCCCACCAACTCACCTTGCGCCCCAGCAAGCGGTTGCGTGGTGACACCAGCGAGGCCAGTGATCTTCTTAAACCACTCTTGAGTTTCGTGCAGCACGAAGAGGCAGCCTTGCGCATCTTCGATTGGCGCCTGCGGGTGCACATCGGTAAAGCCCGGTAAACCTGCAGCCCAGTCGTTGACCAGCGGATTGTATTTCATCGTGCACGAGCCAAGCGGATAGCAGCCATCATCAGGGCTGACGTTGAGCTCTCCGAGCTTGGTGTAGTAATCAATCACTTCACTGGCAGAATAACTCGGTAAGCCTGGTGCTTCAGAGCGCAAAGCTTCAACTGGCGTCGCTTGCAGCATTGCTGCATCTGCGGGCTTGAAGCGTTCTGCAAAGACCCCAACTAATGCGGACAGATCTTGCTCGCGGTTAGAGAACGACAATTTCAACAATTGACGATCGCCTGCAATGCGAGTCGAGACGTCGGCTCCCGCTAAAATGCCCTTTGCGCGTGCCGCGGCGAGCACTTCAGTGGTCGACTCTGGCAGTGCAAGCGTCACCTCGTGATAACTCACACTGTCCGGAAAAGCGAGCTCTACACCCTCAAAAGCGGTCAGACTAGGCACGGCCTCGTCAAGTCGCGTGCGTATCGTCTCGAGAATCGCGCCGAGACCATCATCGCCACGCTCGAGTAAAGCCGCGCCGACGAGTGTCGCCACAAAGGCTTGGTTTGAGCAAATATTGGATGTAGCTTTGTCCTTACGGATGTGCTGCTCACGTGTCGAAAGCACACCCACACGACAATCACGACCCGAGCAGTCTTTGGCTTTGCCGATAAATCGACCCGGTGCGGCGCGCACGCCGTTACGATCTTTCGCAGAGAAACGCACGCCGAACAACCCGAGACCTGGGCCACCAAAATTAGGCGCCAGAGCTAAGTGCTGAGCTTCGCCCACAATAATATCGACGCCGTTTACACCAAAATCCGAAGGTGCCTTTAAACCGCCCTTTGATAGGAGCAATGGATCGATGACAGCGACTGACTTGATCTTTAAATCTGCAGCCAAATCCGTCAGTTCGTCTACCGCCTCTAGTAAACCGAAGGTGTTCACCTGCGGAAATACGATCACAGCAAGGCGATCGACGGCCTCCACGGCGGCGGCCTTGAGTGCGGCCATATCAATACAACCCGTCACGACGTCGGCAGGGACACGAATCAGCTCGACTTCAGTTTCTACGGAAAGCGTTTCCAACACTTCCAAATCCCCAGGGTATAGCGTCTCTGGAATGATAGCAGCGGATTTACGACGGCTCATACGAATCGCCGCACAAATGCCCTCAAATATTGAAGTCGAACGGTCGTAGAGCGATGCGTTGACCGCTTCAAACCCAGTCAAACGAGCCATCGAACATTGATAAATCCAGTGCGCAATCAAGGTGCCTTGGCTGAGTTCGGGCTGATACGGCGTGTAAGCCGTTGTCATATTGCGAATGTTGCAAACAGGGCCGACTACAGGTGACGGCTCCAAGTCGAGCACCCCATCGCCCAGAAAACTACTACAGACTCGATTCTTCTCGGATATCTCGCGGAGGCGACACTTAAGGGCTTCGTAATCGAGCTCGTCAGGCAGCGCCGGAGCCTCATCAAACAAGACGTCCGATGGGATATGGTTGAACAAGTCCTTGAACGATGTCTTACCGATAGCAGCGAACATTTGCTCGATATCTGCATCAGTCGCAGGGATATAGTGGCGTGCTTGTTCACGCAGATCGGTCGAAGGGCTGGACATGTGAAGGAATCGTTTCGGATGTAAGGAGTGCGACTAAATGTAATTTTTAAATCGACGCATTAGTTGATTGCCAGACAAAGCACGTCTTATTGCATCGCAAGTATCTTTGCATGAAATCAGAGAAAATAATCTTTAAAGCAAAGTTTACACCACTTTTCCGATGCTAGAAATACCACTTCACAACTTTCACGCCGAACAAGGCGCGCGCTTCGTCAACTTCGGCGGCTGGAATATGCCCGTGCAATATACGAGTATCCTCGAAGAGCATAAAGCAGTGCGCACTACTGCGGGCTTGTTTGATGTCAGCCACATGGGTGAGTTTCATGTCCACGGCTTGGATGCCGCTATCTTTCTTGACCGACTCGTCGTTAATGCAGTGCGCAAGGCACCGGTTGGTAAAGCAATCTATTCGCCTATGTGCATGAGTGATGGTGGTGTCGTCGACGACTTGATCATCTATCGCACTGGCGATGAAGACTTCCTCGTATGCGTCAATGCCAGCAATATTGAAAAGGACTTTGGCTGGTTTCTCAAACAAGCCGAGCGCTGGGGGCTTGAGGTCGAAATCGAAGACCATTCAGACGAATACGCACTGCTTGCCCTACAAGGGCCGAAAGCAGAAGTCATTCTGGCGGAAATGGGACTGGAAGGCATCAAAGAAATCAAACGCTTCTGGCACGCACTCGTGAATTTTTCTGGTGAGAAAGTCCGCATCTGTCGCACTGGCTATACTGGAGAAGACGGTTTTGAAATCTACAGTTCCCCGAAAGCGGCGGAACAACTGGTTAAGCAAATGATGCTGCACGGTGAACCTCTAGGGTTAAAGCTCTGTGGATTGGGTGCCCGCGACAGCCTACGCCTAGAAGCTGGCCTCCCTTTGTATGGGCATGAATTGAGCGACTCCATCACGCCACTTGAGGCGAGCCTTGACTGGACAGTGAAGCTCAACAAAGACGATTTTATCGGCAAAAATGCCCTGACCGAGCAAGCTGAAAGTGGTATCCCTCGCCGCGTGCTCCACTTCAAGCTTGAAGGTCGACGCATTGCTCGCGAAGGCACACCTGTAGAAAACGCGGAGGGCGAAGCGATTGGAAAAGTTCTCTCAGGCACACTGTCGCCGATGATTAATTGTCCCATTGGCAGTGCGATCGTAAATAGCGACTATTTAGAGGAGCCGCTTTACGTTGACCTACGTGGCAATAAGCTAGCACTACAAATCGCCAAGCCGCCACTGCACAAGTAGTTCTCCTGCAGAATTGCTGTATCACCGCCCACCTGCCCCTTATTGGTCGCAGGCACCACTGAAGACCTCGTGATCTAAGCGCTTAGTTTTCAGCTTCAACCAGGGCATCATTCGATGCCGCAGAAGCATCCACAGATGTGATGACAATGTCTTTCTCTGGACGAGGCAGCGTTTTCAAGGACAGCTCAAGGTCTTCCTCGCCACGGCGCACTTTGATCGATGCAAACTGATTGGCCCGAGTGAAGAATATCGCACCCGGAACATCTTCTACCGTGCGAATCTCGCGACCACCAATCGAAAGTAACTGGTCACCGGCCAAGAGGCCCGCTTCAGCAGCAGGTGCCCCTTCAACCACACTAGACAGCGTCACCGCATGACTGTCATCCAAGTTCAAGCGGCTCTTCACTTCAAAGCCCATCCAGCTGTGAATCACATGGCCGGAAAAAAGTAAATCATCACGCACCCGAGCCAATGCAGGAGCTGGTAAGCAATACGACGCATCGAGATCGGGAACTGAGGCAACCGTCATACCAATAAAACGGCCATTGATGTCCAATATCGGGCATCCGCCTTGGCCTGCTTCGACCGAAATTGAGGTGCGATAATATTCAGTCGGAAAGATCTTATTGCCCAGCTTCTTTTCGGCACCCGTAAAAATACCCATGGATGGAGATGGATCGAAATCCAAGGGGCAGGCGATCGCGACAGCAATCGAACCTAGTGGCGGGCGCTCTATGCTGGTGTCGATCGCAATAATTGAAAAATCACTCGGCGGCTCTAGGACTTTCAGCGCAGAGATGTTGGTAAGGCGATCATGCCCGACTGGCTCAGTCGCATACGACTTACCCTGATACTCGACCCAAACACGCTCAGCGCCAGCAGCACGGCTAGCACTCACGAGCACATGGCCCTCTTTACTAATGAAAAAGCCAGTGCCAACACGTAACATCACTTGCTTCTTGCCGTCTTTCTCCGGGCCAGGGTAAGCGGCCTTCACACGGACAATCGCTTTTTTGTTTTGCTCAAATACTTCAATCAAGCGCTGCTGAAGCGCTAAAGCATCTGCAGGATTTGCAGAAACTGACAGTGAGCTAAAAACAGCTAAGAGAAGAACCCAGCAGAAACAGATGCGCATAGAAAAGTCTTAGTAAACGAGCGTCGTAGCGACCCCAGCACTTCCAAATGATGGACGCATCGATGCTTCGTCGGAGGAATAATCAGCATCCATAGCCAATTCAAATCCTTCCATGCCAAAATCACGAGTAAAGCGCTCATCGGAGGACTCCACATTTGGCGAAATACCCTCAATCGAGTAATCGTGATCAGCTTCAATTGAAGATACGTCCAAATCGGACATCGCCACTTCCACGACAGAAGTCGACGTAAGCGCAGAATTGTCTATTTGAGCGACCGGGAGGTCTGCGCTGGTCGTGCCAATAAATACAGGACGCACAACCATGAGTGCGAGAAAGGCTGCCGCACAGGCGACGCCAACGCTTTGCGTGAGGCGTCCCGATAGTGTGCGCCAAATTTGCAGATGTAGCGGACCCTTCTTCACTAAAGTCTGCAACATCCGTTGATGAAGCTCTTTATCAAATTCTCCCCAAAAAGCATCGTCTGGACGCTCTGCGCGTTTGAGGCGCAAGAGATCTTCTACTTTTACTTCTTTTTGACTGTCTTTCGTATGTTGTGACATAGGCAGGTATGTGAGTGTCGCAGGCGTTATTAGCCGAGGTAGTCCTTTAAATAGCCTTGAAGCTGTTGTTTTGCGTAGTGAAGGCGCGAACGCACGGTGCCAACAGAAGTCTTGGTGATTTCTGCGATTTCTGCGTGTTCGAGGCCTTCGATTTCATGTAAAATAACGACAGTGCGATGTTTAAGAGACAACTTTTGTAGCGCGTCGTTCAATTTTTCCTGTAATTCGTTTACTAAAGCGCCCTTTTCGGTCTGATTTTTGGCCGTTAAACGCTCGAAAATTTCAGAATTTGAAACCTCTTCGTCGATGTTTTCGTAGCTAATGAAGCGGCGACGGCTCCTTTTCTTGAGAAAAGTCATCGTGGTATTAATCGCGATGCGATAAATCCACGTAAAAAACGAAGATTTGCCCTTAAAACGAGCAATTGCCTGAAAGGCTTTAATGAAAGTCTCTTGGGTCAAATCAGCAGCATCTTCACGATTACTGGTCATGTTATAAACCACAGAAAAAATCTTCTCTCGATACTTCTGAACGAGTTGATCATAGGCACCGACATTGCCCGATTGCACCTTCTGCACCACTGCCCAGTCCAAATCACGATCCGAGACCTGTGCTTCTTGCGCAGGAAAGATCGACTCAGTAACTGATCCACTAGTGGCCATAATGTGCAGACAACAAAAGCAAGTCTTTGCTAAATTGCAAACATTAGTGATCTTAGATTCCATGCGGCTAAGAGTGCGGTAAAATGTAGCCGAAACTGTAAAGTTTTGGTCGATCTCACTTACCGACCCACACTGCCCAAAGCGTCAACGCTTCGGCTACGGCTACACTCCCACGGTTTTAATCACACCCGCCATGGGCATTTCAAGCCCTCTAATGCACCCAAAATACTGGCGATACGCCCAACCATAAAAACTGTGTGGAATTATGGAATGTTAGTTTGCGCTCAGCACATGCTTTTACACTATTGACAGCCCTGCCCCTATAGATGGTAACACTACCCGCTTATTTTATGCATCAGTCGCGCATAGTCATCACAGGCCTCGGCCTCACCTCGCCAAATGGCAACTCACTTGAGGAATACCGTAAGAATCTCCTCGATGGGGTCGCTGGTATCCAAATGATCGACATGCGCTACATGGGCAAAGTGCCCGCTGGCGTTTGCAGCTTCGACCCAAAGAAACACCAGACTCGTAAAGAACTCCGCGTGGGCACTCGGGCTGGCAGCATCGCGATTTACGCCGCACGTGAAGCGATCGAAAACAGTGGCTTGGACTTTGAAAACTACGATAAGAGTCGTATCGGAGTCTATGTAGGCACCACGGAGCACGGCAATGTGGAGACTGAAAATGAGGTCTACAATATCTCGAAGTTCGATTACGACACCCGTTTTTGGACGCACCACCACAACCCACGCACGGTCGCCAACAACCCCGCCGGTGAAATCACCATTAACATGGGGATCACAGGGCCGCATTACACCATAGGCGCGGCCTGTGCCGCTGGAAATGCTGGACTCGTGCAAGCATTACAGATGCTTCGCCTCGGCGAAGTTGATCTCGCCCTCGCAGGCGGGGTTAGCGAAAGCATTCAATCATTTGGTATTTTTGCAGGTTTCAAGAGCCAAGGCGCGCTTGGCACCCACGAATCAGACGTCAACAAAACCAGCCGCCCTTTCGATAAAACACGTAATGGAATCGTTGTTTCCGAAGGAGGCGCTATTTACGTGCTGGAACGCCTCGAAGACGCTCAGGCACGCGGCGCCAACATCATCGCTGAAATCGTCGGTTATTGCATCAATTCAGATGCCAGCGATTACGTCCTGCCCAATCCTGAACGTCAGGCTGAGTGCATGAAAAAGGCCCTCAAAGTCGCCAAAATGAAGCCCGAAGATGTGGATATCGTTAACACACACGCCACTTCGACTCCGATGGGCGACATCCAAGAGTGCAAAGCGATTAAAGAAATTTTTGGCCATAGCCCCACGACTTACGTCAACAACACCAAAAGCTTTATCGGGCACGCCATGGGAGCCGCCGGCGCCCTAGAACTAGCGGGGAACCTCCCTTCCTTCGAAGACAACATCATTCACCCCACAATCAACGTAGAAGAACTCGATGAGGAATGCGCCATGCCAAACCTAGTGATTAACGAGCCTCTCAAGGTTGACGCTGTCAAAGTTATCCTCAACAACTCATTCGGCATGCTAGGAATCAACTCAGCACTTATCGTGAAAAAGTTCGAAGACTAAGCGGCCCACTACCTATTTCAATTCGCTATAATCTATTACTCATTAGCAATTTAATCATCATGACTGAAGACCAAGTAAAACAGATCGTAATCGACATCATCAACGAAATCGCCCCCGACGAAGACACCTCCGGCATCAAGTCCGAAGTGAACCTTCGCGACCAAATGGACCTCGATTCCATGGACTTCCTCGACATCGTCATGGAACTCCGCAAACAGCATAACATCGAAGTGCCCGAGGAAGATTACCCTCAACTCGCATCGCTCGATAGCTGCGCGGCTTACTTGACTCCCAAGTTCAACGCATAACTCTTTCGAGGTCTGGAGCCTCGCCACACACGTAGCACAGGCAATCCGCCTGTGTTTCGTTGTATCTGGTTGTGCGATTTAATCTTTAAGGTAGGGTCGTCTCGCCGAGACGACCGTTCGCAAGTGAATAAAGTAAATCCACCCACAAGCTACGGACATTTCCAACCAATTTGCCAAACGGTGCGCTCGGCGAGCGCACCCTACCTAGTATCACCGCTTACTTGACCCGGAAACGACAGAGCGTTTCCCTCCACTGACTACCATGCCCACTCAAGCCCTCGACAACCAACATTTCGAAGTCGCCATCATTGGTGCTGGCATGGCCGGCTTGGCAGCAGGCATACGCCTAGCACTTGCTGGTAAGAACGCTATTATCTTAGAACGCCACAATGCTTCAGGGGGCCTCAACTCTTTTTATAGTCAAGCAGGACGTAAATTCGACGTGGGCCTACACGCGATGACCAATTACGTGCCCAAAGGCACTAAAGGCACCCCACTCACAAAGCTGCTACGGCAGCTCCGCATCCCTTACGATGCCCTCGACCTCTGTCCGCAAAACGGCTCCAAAGTTTCGTTCCCTGGCTGTGATCTCGGGTTCAACAACGACTTCAGCTTTTTCGAATCCGAAATCGCCCGCGCCTTCCCAAAGCAAATCGACGGCTTTCGAGCACTCGCCGAGGAAGTGCGCACACTCGACGCCTTCAACCTCGGGTCCATGCCGATTTCCGCACGTGAAGCCGTGCAGCGCCACATTTCAGACCCACTGCTCGAAGACATGATCTTCTGCCCAGTCATGTATTACGGCAGCGCCGAAGAACACGACATGGACTACGGTCAGTTCGCGATCATGTTTCGCTCGCTTTTTTTCGAAGGTTTCGCCCGCCCACTCGATGGCGTGCGCGTGATCATCAAACTTCTGCAGGATAAATACCGCTCACTCGGCGGCATCCGCAAGATGAAATGCGGTATTCAAAAAATCCATACATCCGGCAGCAAAGCCTCCGCAATCGAACTCGATAGCGGCGCAATAATTACTGCTGACAAGATCATTTCCACCGCTGGTGCCGTCGAAACCGCACGTCTCTGTGACGACCAGCCCGCCGATGCCGCGAGTGACAATATCGGTCAGCTCAGCTTCACCGAGACCATCACTGTGTTCGATCAACAACCCACCGACTTTGGTTGGGACGACACCATCATTTTCTTCAACACCGCCGAACGCTTTCGCTACGCCCGCGTCGACGACAAACTCGTCGACCCCACCAGCGGCGTTATTTGCTTTCCCAACAACTATCAATACGGCGACGGACGCCAACTCGACGAAGGCTTCCTACGCGTCACCGCGATGGCCAACCATGACAAATGGTGCGCCCTCAACGAAGACGACTACCTCGCACAAAAAGCATATTGGTATGACGAGTTACAAAAGGTCACCCTCGGGCTCTTGCCTAAATCTAAACTAGATTTGAACAGTCACCGCATCGCCAAGGACATGTTCACCCCGCGCACCGTGCGCAAATACACCGGCCACTTAAACGGAGCCATCTACGGCGCACCGAACAAGATCAAAGACGGCCGCACACATTTGGATAATCTCTACCTCGCCGGCACCGACCAAGGCTTCCTCGGTATCGTCGGAGCCATGCTCAGTGGCATCTCCATGGCCAACCTACACGTGCTGCAGGGGGACTGATCAGCACCTTTCGCTTAAACCTAAAAAAATGAGCTGAACCGTTAATTAACGTGACGGAGGTCTGCCGTAGATGGCGAAGCAATGAACATTAATTATGAGTGCATCAGTTTTTTATATGAACGATTTACACCCAAACTGCTTCCAATTTTCATTCTACAATCCAAAGCCAAATTGGCGCAGCCTCTGATTAACGTTAATTGAGGTCCATTAACGGTTTACAAGAATACACTCAGACAAACTGCCGATTTTCGCTTAAACAGCAAATAATTTGACGAGGATCGGACAACAGGTATTTGTCACACCATGTCACAAGCACCTATTTCCGCCTTCGAACCAACCAAGGGCATGCTCTATTTCGCACGTATGCTCGATAAAATTCGTAAGCATGCACGCGGCGAACTCAGAGAGGACTTTCTAGGAAATATCGGAGTCGCTTTGGATGGTCGATGCGCTGACTACCTCAATGTGCCTTATGACAAAATTCGTATACGAACCCTCGAAGGCGGCAGCAACGAAGAGATCCTCGAATGGTGCTTCTCTGAAGGGCGCACGCTCGATGAGAGTGACATTCTCATTTGGAACCATTTCGCATCGAAACTCGGCTGGAAAGACCATGTGAGTGATCTACTCGCGACGCGCAAGGCTGAGAGCGGCCTCAGTGATTGTGACGAGATCACTACGATGTTTGAATACTTTGAATACGACGAAGATCGAAAGTCGCGCAGCTAGGTAAGGTCTCGGCAAAAAGGAATTCGAGCCTTATGGTGCGGCGAGTCTAGCCTCAACCTGGAGGCCACGCTAATGACCGCCCACCCAGCACATGCACGTGCATATGCGGAACGGTTTCACCGCCATCTTCGCCGTTGTTAATGACCACGCGAAAGCCTTTTTCCAAATTCAACTTCTTCGCTACTGCTGCAGCCGTGAGTAGCAAATGCCCGAGGACTGCCTGATCCTCGGCAGTCGTCTCTGCGACGCGAGGAATCACCTTCTTGGGAATCACCAGACAATGAACGGGGGCCTTCGGATCAATATCATGAATCACGATGCAGTGCTCATCTTCATGCTCAATGTTGGCCGGGATTTCGCGGGCGATAATTTTTTCAAAAAGTGTCTTCATACGTCTATTAGAAATAAATCAGTGCATGAGGGCGACTCGATTTTTATAATCACAGAACCACCACTTGCAGCTGAGACCCCCTAGTAGCCCAAGCGCAAGCTAAAGCGTCAATCCAGTCACGGACGCGTTCGTATTGAAATTGGCGTTTCTTGGTCCACTTCTTACCTTCGGGGCATATGGTCTCACGCAGACCGGTAACTAACAATAGCGACTGACGACGGCCAGCTAGCTTTTTCATTTCTGTAACGATTGCCTGGCGAATCCAGAGCGGACTGAAATCTTCGAGCGCGGGGACATGCCAATGCGCAAAGGCTAATTCGCTGGTGGACTCGTCGCCAATGTGCAGGTGTGCCAGCTTATCGGCGCAATCGCGCAGGCACAGCTTCACATTTTGATCAGCATCTTCGCGGCTGAAAAACTCAAGTGCTCGACGGGCATTTTCAGCTTTTTCGACATCCGAGGCAACGGTGCGCGCCAAGATCTCATTGAGCGTGCGCAGCTGGTCGACGGGATCACTTTTTGCCATTTTCGGTGGACTCTCTCAGATCTAGAATTTCTTGAGCAAGTTCGCTGAGGTCGCGGAAATCTTTATACACAGAGGCATAACGAACGTAGGCGATTTGATCGAGGTGCTTCAGGCGCTGCATGATTTGCTCGCCGATCGCTTGTGATGGAATCTCTTGATCGTGTTCTTTCTCCAGAGTCGCGAGGGTGTCGGCAATGAGCATCTCGATCTGGATGACTTCAATCGGTCGTTTTTGCACGGCCTTCTTTAAACCACCTAATACCTTGTTGCGGTCAAAATCTTCACGGCGCCCGTCGCGCTTGACGACTTGTAGGTCGGCGCGAAGCACTTCTTCGATTGTAGTGAAACGGTATTCGCAATCGAGGCATTCACGTCGACGACGAATCGAGGTTTCGTTTTTACCAGTTCGAGTATCGAGCACTTTGGTCTCGAGTGAGGCACACTTTGGGCAGCGCATGTTTTAAAAGAAGATAGAAGTCAGGAGTTAGAATACAGAAGCTAACCACTAGAGTTTTAGGAAATTCTCGAGCATCTTCATGCCATCTTGAGTGGCGAGCGATTCGGGGTGAAATTGCACGCCCCACACCGGGAGGTCTTTGTGAGCGAGGCCCATAATTTCCCCTTCCGCTGTTTCGGCGGTCACTTCAAGGCAATCGGGCAATGTGGCGCGCTCGACGATCAAGGAATGGTAGCGCGTGGCCTGCATCGGATTGGGCATGCCCTTGAAAATATCGGTATCTCGGTGCGTGACGGGCGAGGTTTTACCATGCATCAAGCGTTCGGCGCGAACCACCTTTCCGCCGAAGTGCTGCCCGATACTTTGATGTCCGAGACACACACCTAGTAACGGCTTCTTGCCAACAAAGGCAGCAATCATGTCAAGACTGACCCCCGCTTCATTTGGCGAACAGGGTCCTGGCGAAATCATCACACGATCAGGGTTCAGCTCAAGCGCTTCCTCCACGGTGATCGCGTTGTTGCGATAGACCTTTTGCTCGATGCCTAACTCGCCAAAGTATTGGACGAGGTTGTAGGTAAAGGAGTCGAAATTATCGATAACGAGGAGCATAAGATTCAATTAATAATGTGTAATGACGGATAGCTAAATCGAACGTCCAACTTTGAATGGTGAATATATTTCAGTTTTCAGTCTTTCAGTCTTTCAGTCTTTCAGCGTTTCAGTCTTTCAGCGTTTCAGCCTTTCAGCGTTTCAGTCTTTCAGATTTTCAGCATTTCCCAACACCCGTGCAGCTTCTTGGACGTCTTTATCTCCACGGCCACTGAGGTTACCGATGATGATTTGATCGGAGCTCATTTCGCGTGCGCGCTTCATGGTATAGGCAATGCCGTGTGAAGATTCGAGCGCAGGGACAATGCCTTCTACCGAACAAAGGGTCTGAAAGGCATCGAGTGCTTCGGCGTCGGTCGCGTAGCCAAAATCAATACGGCCTTTTTCTTTGTAATAGGCATGCTCAGGACCCACGGCTGCGTAATCGAGACCCGCGGATACTGAGTGAGTGAGGTCGATCTGTCCGTCTTCATCTTGCAGAATCCATGTCTTCGCACCTTGCAGCACTCCGAGCTTGCCGCCTTCAAAGCGTGCGGCGTGATGTCCGCGTTTGATTTCGCGGCCACCAGCTTCAACTCCAGTGAGTTTCACTTCAAGGTCTTTTAAAAAGGCAAAGAAAATACCGATCGCATTGGAGCCCCCGCCGACACAGGCAGCGACCTCGTCGGGAAGACGACCTTCTTTCTCCATGATCTGGCGGCGGCACTCTTCGCCGATGACGCGATGAAAATCACGCACCATCATTGGAAACGGATGCGAACCCAATGCAGAACCGATAATGTAGTGCGTGGTGCGCACATTGGTGACCCAATCGCGCATCGCCTCGTTGACCGCTTCTTTCAAAGTCTTTTGGCCGGCGGAAACGCCGCGCACTTCAGCACCACAGAGGCGCATACGGTAAACATTGAGCGCTTGGCGGCGCATGTCCTCTTCGCCCATATAGATGACGCACTCAAAGCCCATTTTCGCACACATCGCAGCGGTGGCGATGCCGTGCTGCCCAGCGCCGGTTTCGGCGATGATGCGTTTCTTACCCATACGCTTTGCGAGTAGGGCTTGGCCGAGGGCGTTGTTGATCTTGTGCGCTCCGGTATGGAGCAGATCCTCGCGCTTCAGGTAGATTTTCGCACCGCCGCAGTGCTCCGTGAGACGATCTGCAAAATAAAGATTGGTTGGACGACCTGCGAACTCACGGAGTTGAAAATCGAGTTCTTTTTGAAACTCTGGGTCATTGCGTGCCTCAGTATAGGCCTCGGTCAATTCGAAGAGCGGGGTCATTAAAGTCTCAGGCACATACATGCCACCGTAGGTGCCGAAGTGACCTCGCGCATCAGGCAAGCTGAGCGGATCGAGTTCAAGGTCTGGTATAGCGTTTTGCATAAGTGAATACGGTTGCGAGTCGTGGGCTTTGTCAAGCTGGCTATTTGACTAGCCAAGGGCAGGCAGACGCGCCTCGAACTCGGCGACATCATCCGGCGCGTCGATCCCGATGGTGGGCTGATCGGTGATGCCGACATGTATCCGGTAGCCGTGCTCCATTGCGCGGAGCTGTTCGAGCTTTTCGATATTTTCGAGAAAGCCGGGTTCGAGCGACGAAAAGGCGCTGAGAAACTCCGCCTTGTAGGCATACAGCCCAAGGTGGCGATAGCATTGGTTTTGCTTAAGCCAAGCGGCATCGACCTTACCGCCCAAATCCCGCGCATAAGGAATTGATGAACGCGAGAAATACAATGCGTAACCTTCCCGATCACGCACGACGTTCACCTGATTCGGGTTGGCAAAGTCTTCTGGGCGATCAAAAGGTATCGCGAGCGTCGACATCGCCGCCTGCCCTTCGAGCCCTTTCGCAAGTGCGCGGATTTGCTCGCCAGTGACGAGTGGTTCATCGCCTTGCACATTGATCACTGCTGGTGCCCCGACTTCAGCGTTGGCCTCAGCGAGACGATCGGTGCCACTGGGATGATCGGGCCGTGTGCGAACCACCTGAAAGCCTGCCGACTCTAAGCAGCTTTGGAGCGCACTGTCGTCGACCGCAAAATAAAGTGGAAACTCGGGTGCCACCTCACGGATTCGCTCAGCCGTCCACACGATGATGGGCTTGCCACGAACTTCATGCAGTAATTTCTGCGGGAAACGAGTAGAGGCGAGCCGCGCGGGCACGATTATGGATGGGGTCTTTGACATTTGTGAAACTATCATCATGAAAGTTCGCTAATGAACAAGGAAATCAATGTCACTGAAGCCGCAAATTTGCGTAAAAACGAAGCGAATGTAACGTTTCTCGATGTCAGAGAGGACTCCGAGGTCTCGATCTGCCGAATAGAAGGGGCGCTACATATTCCGATGGGGCAAATTCCAGAGCGCGTGGAGGCACTTCCGAAAGAGGGCAAACTAGTCATTTTTTGCCATCATGGCATGCGCAGTATGAATGTCCTCCAGTATCTGGAAGCAAGAGGCTTTACCAATGCCATCAATATGAGCGGCGGGATTCACGCTTGGTCACTTGAAGTCGATACCGACATGGCGCGCTACTAAGCCACAGCAAAGTGCCGAACTATTTGGTCTTCATTCGATAAACACCATCCCAATTCTCCGGCGTTCCCTCTCGCTGGAATTTTTGGCAGCGCTCCGTCATCAGCTTTGACGGCGTTATTGGCGCAAAATCTCGCCCCGGTTCGAGCGCTAACGATGCGGAAAAAGATTCAAGTGCTGCCGACCAGTTCCCCTTAAAGTATTCTGCCAGACCCGCTTCATAGTGGCTCGCGCATTGCATGGCTTCACCCAAGTCGACGCTGCGGTCCCAAAGCTCATAGATTTCTACCGCCTGCGTGCGGCCCTGCACAATAATTCGGTCTAACTTTCTGGTCGGTAAATCAGGCGTTACTTGCTTTGCCGCCAAGAGAACGGCTTCAGTGATCATCGTATAGACTCCGTAAACTTTCGCCCCACTTTCGCAACGGGCCGCAAGGTTCACCGAATCACCCATCATTGTGTAATTAAAGCGCACATGACTGCCCATATTTCCTATGACCGCCATGCCGGTATTAATACCAATCCGCGTGCGCATGTTTAAAATTGAGTCCGGCTGGCGGCCTGCAGCGGCCCATTTTTTACGCAGTTCAGCATGACACTCCTGCATTCGTTGTGCAGATAAACACGCACGACTTGCATGATCGGGCAGCGGCAGCGGCATGCCAAACATAGTCACGATAGCATCGCCTATATACTTATCCAAAGTGCCGCCCTGTGACTGTATCGCTTCGGTCATCGCACCTAAATATTCATTCATAAGCGCGACCAACTCATTGGCAGGTAATTGCTCCGAGAGCGTAGAGAAGCCTTCTACATCCGAAAACAGCGCAGAGATTTCAGCTTCCGTGCCACCGAGTTCTGGTTCGCGTTGCGCATCGACCATCTCATCGACCAACTCGGGCGAAACATAAGCTCCAAATAGATTTTTGATGCGGCGGCGCTCATACTCTTCGATGCCCAACTTGATCAAGAGCAGCCCCAAGAAAGCAGTCAAGGACGCCCCAACAGGCGCCACTACAGGCAACACATAGTTCCATTGGGTAAACGCGAGCCAAACAATCAGCCCGTAAAGCACGACCAAAGCTACAGAAGCAAAGCGTGTGAATTTCTCCCCTACGCCATTCCATAAACTAAGCAACGCAACCGCGCTGGCGAGTAGCACTAAGATCCATACTGACTGCACATTCGTGGCATGCACGACATATGCCTCATCGTGCACAGTGCGGTATAGATTGGCGTGCAGGCCGACTTTTGGCACTGGCTCTCGATTGAACGGAGTCGGCGCGATATCTTTTAACTGTGGATCTACGGGCCCAACAAAAACCACTTTACCCTTAAAGCGTTTGAACCAAGCCACGTTTTCGGCAACAGCCTCGGCCTCGCCAAGTCGTGCGGCACCACTCCCTGCCCGAGTTCTTCATCTACATTTGCCAGCCCAAGGCGCCCCACTTCCCAATCAATAATTGGATAGCTCGGTGACTCCGGAAAAACATTCTCTGTAGGATTTTCAAAGCCGGAACGAATCAAAGGCACCGCGCTCGGCCCTGTCGTGCACGTGTAAGCAGCCGCCAATACGACTTGATCTTGATAGCGCTGGACCGCTTGCCCTAAGGCGAGGTCGCCCGCTTTCGCTCGCTCTAAATCAAGTAAGGAACCCCGGCCGAGCTGAGAGAAAATGATATCCACACCTACCGCTTGAGCCTCACCTGGCCCCAACAATGCATTGAGCAATACAGCGAAATTGGCACGGTCCCAAGGACGTGCGCCGATCGAGGCAACTGACTCAGCATCTAAATCAACATAAACAATCGGCGCCGAAGAAGCTATCTCTCCACGCGCAAGATAACGCCAACGCATAGTCTCCTGTTCCAAGCCATCAAGAAGCCCTGAAACTGACATAACCAGCCATAGCACAATCGAGCCAACTACCAAGGCGACACAAGAAATACTATGCTGAATACGGTTCACGCTCGACTAAGACTGTGCGCATTCATGAAAAAGCCAAGCCTCAGAATAGGT
>Ga0209555_10000080_pt1 | contig 78047 bp, 73 predicted proteins | sample SaaInl85LU_5_DNA_FD_184643 | JGI IMG/M metagenome (GOLD analysis project Ga0209555, IMG submission 184643) | Marine microbial communities from expanding oxygen minimum zones in the Saanich Inlet - ESP_85LU_5_DNA (SPAdes) (version 2) | ecosystem: Environmental > Aquatic > Marine > Intertidal...
CGACACGGAGGTGAAAACGCTCCAATTTGTTGACCGTTTTGCTCAACCCAGATGGTATTCAACTTTGCGGAAGAAGTCCCTTCATTGGATTTAGCGGCAACGAGTAGCTCAGTGACTTCTAAATAAGCCACTGCGGGAGCAGTTTCGTCCTCACAGGAGGAGAGAAACATAATACTCCCAAGAAGTGCACTGAAAAAGGACAATTTGTACATGAAGACAAATGTAGTCATCCTAGTCGTTCAAATTGTTAAAAAGAAGCGTACTTCCATAGACCACACCGTCTGTTCTCGATGTACTTTCAATTCATGCAAAACGAGGACAGTCCATATTACCAAGGCCAACGGGCCATAATGTGTAGTGCATTAAAAGCTAAGGGATTGGCCGGAGATGCTGTACTCAATGCTATGAATCGTATTCCGCGACATCTGTTTCTTGAAAGTAGTTTTCACCAACATGCTTATCAGGATAAGGCGTTTCCTATTGCTGCAGATCAAACCATCTCACATCCCTCAACTGTGGCATGGCAATCGGAATTATTGGAATTAAGACCTGGAATGAAAGTTCTTGAGATCGGCACAGGTAGTGGGTACCAAGCAGCGGTATTATGTGAGCTGGGCATGAAGTTATTCAGTATTGAACGTCAAAAAGCATTATTCGATTTCTCGAAAAAGATGCTGTCTACCCTGGGTTATCGCGCTGAATTGAAGTTTGGCGATGGATTTAAGGGAATGCCCGTATTTGCCCCTTTTGATCGTGTGATTGTTACCTGTGGCGCGCCGTTTGTTCCCAAAGCCCTTTTAGCGCAACTTATCGAAGGCGGTATCATGATTATTCCGGTTGGAGAAGGGACACAAAAAATGGTGAAGATCACCAAGCAATCGGATGGTAGCTTTGTTCAAAAGGTGTTAGGAGATGCGGCGTTTGTTCCTATGCTTAAGGACCGCGAGTAACGTACCTTTGCAGGGTGAAAACAATCGAAATAAAAAATCGCAAAGCGAAATTTGACTACGAATGGCTCGAGACCTTTACTGCTGGTATGCAGTTGCAAGGGACGGAAGTGAAATCCGTTCGCATGGGCAAAGCGTCGATAGCAGAGGCCTATTGTTATTTCGCGGGCGAAGAATTGTTTGTCAAAAATATGACGATATCCGAATGGTCGCACGGAAACATTTTCAATCACGAACCGCTTCGTGAGCGTAAGCTTCTATTGGCAAAAAGAGAATTGGAAAAAATTCTAAAAGCCACTAAGGATGCTGGTATCACGGTAATTCCAACCAAAGTCTTTATCAGCGAAAAAGGTTGGGTCAAAATGAATATTGCCGTAGCACGTGGGAAAAAGAACTACGATAAACGCCAGTCGCTAAAAGAAAAAGATGCCAAGCGCGATTTAGCGCGACTAAAGAATCTATAGATGTACAAAGCCATTATTCGTCCATTACTTTTTACACTGAATGCCGAGCAGGCGCATCATTTTACGTTTAAAACGTTGAAAGCGGCTTTTAAGATTCCAGGAGTGAGCAAGCTTGTAAATGCGTTTTTCGGTCCATTGGATGGGCATGCAAAAGAAGTGATGGGGTTGCGCTTCAAGAATCCTATAGGTTTAGCTGCTGGGTTTGATAAGGATGCAAAGCTTTACAATGAACTAAGTGCTTTTGGATTTGGCTTTATAGAGATCGGTACACTCACTCCAAAGCCGCAAGCAGGGAATCCTAAACCGCGTTTATTTCGTCTAGTGGAGGATGAATCTGTGATTAACAGGATGGGTTTCAATAACGGCGGTCTCGATGAAGCTGTGCTGCGTTTAGCGAAGAAGAAAACAGATATTATCATTGGGGGAAATATTGGTAAAAACAAAGTGACTCCCAACGAGGACGCGATATCAGATTATTTAAAAGGGGTAGAAGCATTGCACGGCGTGGTCGATTATTTCGTGGTCAATGTTAGTTCACCCAACACCCCTAATTTGCGTGAACTCCAAGAGAAAGCACCATTGATGGCCCTACTTACCGAGGTTAAAGCACTGAATGATAGTTTAGGTCGTAAGCCATTGATGCTCAAGATAGCACCGGATTTAACAGAGGGTCAATTAGACGATATTATTTCCATTATAAACACATTGAAACTCGACGGCATCGTAGCGACAAATACAACCATATCCAGATCGGGACTTAAGACTTCAGCGCAAAAGGTTGCTGCCATGGGAGCGGGCGGCTTAAGCGGTAAAGTACTTAAATCGCGCAGCACTGAAGTGGTGAGATATCTACGTGAAAAATTGGATGACAACATAGCTATTATAGCGGTGGGTGGTGTCTTCACGGGTGAAGATGCGCGTGAAAAGCTGAACGCTGGTGCAGATTTAGTTCAAGTTTGGTCGGGTTTCTTGTATGAAGGCCCTTCAATGGTGCGTCGTATGCTCCGCAATTTGTAAATTAGGACGGAATCTATCTAACCCATCCTAATGACCACCATTTCTATCGTTGAATGTCCCCGAGACGCTTGGCAAGGATTTCATGACTTTATTCCCACTGCGGAGAAGATCAAACACATTAAAAACCTTATGCATTGTGGTTTTCACACCATAGATGCGGGAAGTTTCGTCAGTCCAAGAGCAATGCCGCAAATGGCCGATGCGCAGCAGTTGTTTGCGGCTTTGGAAGAAGCCAGAGCGCAATCGGAAACCCAGCTTTTGAGTATAGTCGCTAGTGAAGGAGGCGCAAGGCGTGCAGCGGAATTCAATCATATTGATGCTTGGGGCTATCCGTTCAGTGTAAGCGAAGTTTTTCAAGAGCGCAACAGCAGGAAAAACATTAAAAGCGCTATTGAAGATCTCAAACGTGTAAAGGATTTAGCGTTGCAATCGAACGTTGAGTTAGTTGTTTACCTCAGTATGGCATTTGGGAACCCTTATGGCGAAACGTATCATACGGATCTAGTTTTAGAGCGTCTAGAACAAGCGCTTCATTGCGGGGCGGACATTATTTCGCTGAGTGATACTACTGGACAGGGAAGCACTGAAAGGGTAGTGGAGCTGTGCTCATTGATGAAACTCCACAGTGCTGTACCGTGGGGCGCCCACATGCACAGTACTTATGAAGAGGCCGCGGAGAAGGCGCTAGCCGCTGTAGGCGCTGGTTGTGAACGAATAGATACAGCATTAAAAGGGTATGGAGGTTGTCCTTTCGCATCGGACCAATTAATGGGTAATATGCCGACAGAAAAAGTGTTAAGTGCATTGACGCACGCCAACCTTCCTCATGCCTTGCATCCACTGCAGATAGAACGTGCATATAATAGTGCACTCCAGGTTTTAGGGAGTTATTCTTAATGTATCTTTGAACAGTAGGTTGTTTGCGGGAACGCATACTTAAGAAGGAACCCGGTTGAAGTCCGGGGCTTTGCCAGAAGCTGTAATTTGTGTTGAAGCTATTCAGAGCCACTGCTGTCGCGGGAAGGGGAATAGTGGAGCGAAGAGCCAGAAGACTTGGCCTACACTAACCTTAAATGGTGCTCTGGGTCAAGCACTGGTGTAGAATGAAGAACCTGATCGTTTCAGTTTTAGTACTGCTAACGCCTGTGCTGCTCTATAGCCAGGTGGATACACTTTGGACAGCGAATGTCTTAAGTGGTAACTTCCGTTCAAAAGAGATCAAAACAAAAGCAGATTCACTAGTTGCAAGTCTTAGTAGCGCATCCGCCTACCTAATCAAGGACAGTCGTTTCATAGTAAAGCAATATTCACCCGGGAGTGTAGTAACTTCTTCTTTTGGAGGTGCTTCGTCAGAGCAAAGTCGTGTTTTATGGGATGGGATAGACATCAGTAGTATGGCTTCGGGTGTGCTCGACCTAAGTTTAGTTCCTGCCTCAATGCTTAGTACCGCCGTCTTGTACGATGGGATTAACGGTGGTGCGCTTGCCCCTATGGGCTCTGTAGGTGCATTAAATCTATCATCAACACTACCTCAAGGGCGTGGGACGAGCACCCTATTTTCAGCATCGAGCATTGGTGACCGGGGCTTGTTTGCTCATTCTTGGGGTTCCATTGGCACAGTGCGGTATCAAAGTTCACTCAGAAGTACAACAGGAACAAACAGTTATCCGTACTCCATAGGGAATTTAAACGGTGTACTTCGCGGGAATGGCTATTCGGACTTGACCTATCTGCAGTCGTTTCAGGGTAAAGTATCGGGATGGAATTGGCAATCGACCTTATGGTATACGCAGAGTGAAAAAGACAATAGTGGTTCTGTTCTAACCCCGGGATACGTGAATCATCTCGAAGATGATATGCTTCGCTTTAAGTACGCGATAAGAAACCGTTCGAATCAATGGCAGGTTTATGCCGGAAGAGAATGGCAGGCTTATACGGATACGAATTCTCCATGGACCATTGAAGATACAAATAGGTATTCACAGGCTACGGTACAGTACTCGCACAGAACAAAGCAACAGGAGCTTTATTTTACGGTGAATTACTTTAAAGCCGACGGATCGAATCGAAACGCTACAGCCTTTTTGCCACATGTTTTATATAACCTCAGTCTTTCGAAAAAGGATAGGGTAGTGCTGAAAGCTGCGGGTTATCAAAACAATGTCCATATGGGAATACATTATGGTCGTACTGATACGCGAGGTGCAATTCAAAGCCAATTCGCCTTAGGAACCTATTACCGGTTACCTACACTCAATGAACTGTATTGGAGTCCAGGAGGTAATCCAAATTTAGCTGCGGAACGTTCCTATGGAATGAAGTATGCGCTACACCGTAAAGGAAAGTGGAATTGGAACGTAACAACGGATCAATTGTACTACGACAAGATGATTCAATGGGCACCCGCCGCGTCGGGGAATTGGTCCCCGCAGAATTATTACGCTGTCTATACGAGCACAACGACTGCTGCTGTTGCGCAGTCATGGAAAAAATATACTGCCAACATGAACCTGACGCATCAGTATTCCAGCGTTCTTGCTACACTCAATAATGACCCCGCAATTGTAGGGAAATCGCTCATATACAGGCCAACTCTACAAGCGGTCCATACTTCAGAATTTCACTTGCCGAAGGGTACGCTTCAGGTTCGAGGATTTTATACGGGGCTGCGTCATACGCTTCGGGATAATAGCGCAATTGGCGAAATTCCGGCACAGTATTGGTGTGCATTAGCCTATACCGTTTCAGGGGCAAACAATCGATGGAATCTGTTGCTTCAGATCGATAATGTATTTAACAACGAAAGACAATATTATCAGTACTTCCCGATGCCCGGGCGGTCATTTCAAGTTCATTTAAAACTCAATTCGAAACAATGAAAAAAGCATCTTTATTCGCAGTTTTAGGTACCATAGTGGGGCTAGCCGCTGGTTGTACAACCGATACTCCCACAGGAACTTCTGGGGTCTACACGGATTTACATTTAATTTTAAATGAAGGTCCCTTTGGTTCCGGAACAGGAACCATTACAGCCTACAACGCAGATACGCTGATCCAATCGGCTTTTGCTTTGGAAAATGGCTTCCCTTTAGGAAATGTGGCGCAACACATGATTGAATCCGATTCCATGCTGTACATCGCTATGAACAACAGCAATACCATTCACGGTGTAAATCGTAATACGCTAAAGCACAGCTGGTCTGCCACTGTGGAGCAGCCGCGTTATTTAGCAGCGGATGGAAATCGACTGTTTGTTTCAAATTGGAAGGATAGCTCCATTTACGTACTCGATAAAACGAATGGTAGTTTAGTCGATAGCATCGACATGGGGCATTTTACGGAGCAGTTGACTATTTATAACAATAAACTCTTCGTTGGAGTAGGAACCTACGAGGGACCGTGGTCATTGGCTGAGATTGATCTAGGAACATTTGATGTGAAGCATCATACGGTAGGTGATGTACCTAATTCCTTTGCCGTTATTGCGAACGACTTGTACCTGCTTTGTTCGGGCGACGAAAACTGGGGTATCGGCGATGATACACCAGCAAGTATATGGAAGTATGAAGGAAGTTCAAGCGGCGCAACAGAAGTAGCTTCCCCAAGCAATATAGGAACGCACGCTATAGGTTTTTCAACGGATGGGACAGATGCTTATTTTTTGAACGCATCTTATGACGGTGCCATTGTGGAATGGACGCCAGGGCAAAATTGGCCCAATTCAACTCTAACCTTGCCCGGGGGCTACAATCTAAATGCACATAACGGTAATTTGTATTTCTTTGATGCAAAAGATTACGCAAGCAGTGGCGAAGTACGTGTATACAATACGAGCGGTGCGGTTGTAGAAACCGTACCCGCAGGAGTCATACCGAGACAGATTATTTATTAAGCCTTTGCCGTAGCGACTAGTTTGATCTCTGCAGCATAAGCGAGAGCGCTAAACAATGCTGTGGAGATCAATTCTGGCGCATAGAAGGGAATAGCTGCTGCATACGTGGCTGCCAAACCGGAGGCCGTCTTAGGAAAGAGGCTGAATTCGCTCAAAAATACACCGAGGTTGCTCAACAAGAAAAAACCTATCGATCCAGCGACAAGTGCAACAATACTTTTTGCACCGGTCTTTGCGTACCGGCCTGCTACTGCATAGAGAATAAATCCAGCATATGTGAATAGCGAGCCTTTGTACATCAATGTGAACGATCCAGAGGGATAGATAAAATTATTGATGAATAGGTCGCTAACCATAAGTACCCCAAAGGTCAAAGCAATGATCTTAAAAAGACTCTTGTTTTGATTAGCGCCCATGAACGCGAGAGCGCCCATAGCAGTAAAATTAGGGTAATGTGGTGCAATGCGTGAAATGAGCGCTGCGATTACGAGTCCAATTAAAACCTTATTCTTTGCTGTCATATCTCTGTGAATTCTTCACAAATATACGTTGACTTACGCTTCTTTGGTATAGGTTTCCCATGTTCCGTTTGGATTTAATACCAACAATTTTTGTTTTACAGCTTGCGAAGGAGTAGGGGTTGGCTCCGGTGCTTTGATGGGTTGCACGGGAATTACTTCTTTGGGTGCCGTACTGCGGCTCTTAGAACGTTCACCGGTGAGAATAAAACGAATATCTAAATCATCGTCAAAAGCGCACAATTTCTGAATGAGTTGCAAGTTGGGTTTGTTCCGCCCGTTTAAAATATGGACTAGAGTAGGGCGGTTCATGCCAAGCGCATGTGCCATGCTAGACGGTGAGTGTCCCTCCCGTTCCATGTAGGCTTTTAAACGCTGTACAATCTCTTCCATAGTTACAAATGTAATCAAATTCACACATGTGAAACAAGGTGTTACAGTTGTATTTTCATGAAATACAGATCATCATATTGTAAAAACCGAGAGCGGAAGTAAGGATTCACATAAACGTTGTTAAAACACTGAAATATATATATTTAAAACTACAATCTATAGTGTTTCACGGTGTGAAAAAATCGCTGATCCGTTTGAATTATAGAGGCCTACACGGAGCGCGCTACTCTTTCCTTCAGTAAGTTTCAATTGTAACACTCCAAAATGTTGTGTATCGGTAGTCTTTTCGTGTATTCGCGTACTGTTCTTTTCATCGTGGTGGGGATGAGCATTTGCTGTAAGCGGCGAGGCGCAGACTTCTAGAATGGATGTGCCGCTAATCACTATTTCATTGATTTCACCACTGTGGCGATCTCCCGTCAGTACAACAGGTCTTCCAGGCGAACTGGAGAGCCATTGCAGCAACAAATCACGTTCATCAGGGTAATTACTCATATTCTCAAATACCTTCGCTGTGTTTAAAAGCTGTCCTCCCATACAAATGATGTGGACTTGCGCTGTGGAATGGTTCAATGCGTTTTGGAACCAATTCAATTGTTCAGCGCCAAAAACAGTGGCATTCGCTGAATCTTTATGTGTTCTAAAACTTCGATTGTCCAAGAGAAAGAGATCAACTTGACCTTCTGCAAGCACCTTACGCCCGTAATAGCTTTTGGTGTTGGGTTGGGGATAATCAGGTTTCCAGAAGTCTTTGAATGCGCGCATGGTGGTTGGAAAGCCAGAAAAATTCGATAGATCGCAGTCGTTTGGGCCTGCATCGTGATCGTCCCAAATCGCCAAATGATGGCTTTTACTCAATAGGTCTTCGAAAACCGGCGTAGCGAAAACCGAAGTATAGCGCGCCATTGTGCTATCGTAGCTGTTCCATTGCCCATTTTTGAGATAGATGTTGTCTCCAAGCCAAATGAAGTAATCAAGGCTATCTAATGCCGTATTAAGCGTAGGCAGAAGATGTTGGGTTTGATCGGGTTCATTGCAGCTTCCAAAACCAATGTTCAGGACCTTTTCTTCTTTAGTGCAGGCTGAGTTCAGTACTAGCGCCGTGAGGCAGGCGAGCGTAATTTTTTTCATAGCGTGTAGTATTCGATGGGCAATTCGCGTTTGTGCGTTAACTTCACCTTTAAAATTACGGCAATGTTCACAGCCTCCGATTCTAAATATTTATCTGATAACCAGTGGTATATGCCATACAATGAATTGTTGGCAGCCTTTAATTGGGAAATAATTGGTTATTCATCTGAGGAACGGCCCATTTTAAATACTACGTTGGGCTCAGGTTCGCGTAGCATCTGTATGTGGGCCGGTATGCACGGTAATGAGACTACAGGTGTGTTCATGTTGCTTTCGCTGATTGATCTCTACACACGCAAGAAAATTGATTTAAGCGCCTTTTCTATACATATCATACCGGTCATTAATCCAGATGCATATGTTCGATTCACTCGTCGAAACGGACTTTCCATCGATTTGAATCGAGATTTCAGAGCTTTTCAAACTATTGAGAGCGCTAAGCTCATTGGATGGATAAAAATGAAATCACCGGAGTTGTGTCTTAATCTGCACGATCAGCGTTCTATTTTTCACGTAAATAAGGAGCCTGCGTATACGTCATTTTTAGTTCCTTCTGCTGACGAATCCCGGGCGATGACTCCACTGCGCAGGGCAGTAATGAATCGAGTGGGTAATGCGCTTCGAACAATGGGGGTGCCGTTAGAGGGAATTGGACGTTACAGCGACGAATTTTACCCCACGGCAGTAGGGGATTACCTTATGGCGCAGGGAATACCTAATGTGCTTTTTGAAAGTGGGGTAAGTGTGGACGATTTTGAGCGCATGAAAGCGCGTCTATTTGGATTAAATGCCATGGTTGCATTGTTGCATGCAGACGATGAGCCCTCAGCGGTTTATGATGCATTGCCGCAGAATAAAGAAGGCCAGTTAGAGTGGGTGTTTACGGGTGTTTTATATGCTAGAATGCGCGTAGATATTGCTGTTAAAAGAGTCTATTATGTGAACGGTCATGCGCAAGGGATGTATTATATGGTGGATGAATTAGGTGATTTAGCATCGCGTCCACGCATGAAAGAGACTGACGGTGCGGCAATGGCCTTGTCCGCTCCTTTGATTATCGGGCAGCCTATAACAGCGGTCTTGGGAGAAGTGGTTTTTGAAAATGGATTAATCGTAGGATAAACTCCCCAACAGCTGCGCTGGGGAGTTCTTGCTAGTTAAGCGTCTGTGGGCTTTTTACTGAGTAATAGCAGATCCTTAGCCACAACTTCAGTAAAGTACTTTTTCTGTCCTTCGGTGTCCTCATAGCTTCGAGTAACCAGTCTACCAGCGATACCCACTTTATCACCTTTTTTAAGGTACTCATTCATGGTTTGCGCTAGTTTACCCCAGGCAACCACATTGTGCCAGTCGGTCATGGTCTTTTTGGTGCCTTCGGCATCTTTGTAGACCGTGTTCGTTGCTAGGCTAAAAGAAGTACGGAGTGTGTTGTTGATCTGTTTGGATTCTGGAGCCATTCCTAGATTCCCAATTAATTGAACATGATTTTCCATAACAATGGTTTTAAAGATTAGTCCAATTAATCTGGTAAGAGTGCCTGGTATTTGCAAATAATGTGAAAAACTAAAGGTTTTCTACAGCGGCTTTTTGATGGTGTTTATAGTTGCAAATGCGGCATTCACGTCTTTATTGTGTACAATGAAGGTCGCTTCATTGGTAGTAGATATAATTTCTTTGATGGGAACACCTGCAGAGGCGATGTGCTTAAAGAAAAAGTAATACAAACCAATAACCTCCGAACTGCTATCGGGTAAACGCAGTGTGATGGAGCTTAAATCCATGGCTCGATCCAGTAATTTTTCACCGATCATGGCTTTTTCAAGAGCAAGCGTATAATCTTCACTTACCACCACTGTGGTTTCTTCCATACCTCCGGTGAAGCTGTGAAAACCGCTGGGTAGATCCGCGATATGGGTGATGAATTTCGCCTGTTTTGAGGGCAATGCTGGTGTTTTCTTATAGGTATAGGCTACTAGATTTGAACGAACGATAATGTCGCCTAAGGTCCCAATGAACTGTTGCAGTTTATGCTGCATTTTTAGTTGAAGACGCGGCTCTCGTCTACGAATTGCCATGACCACTGCACTTTCTTTGATTTCCTTTCCGGTAAGGTGTTCTATGTCGTGCTTAATTAATCGGGCAAGAGAGCTGAGATTGATCAGGTCTTCTCCTAATGCCTCTTCGATAAAGGGGCGTTTGCGAAGGCATTCTTCCAGTGCTTCTCTTAAGTTCATCTTTCAGTAGATTTGTTTGCAAATATACGTTAATGTTATTTTTTAAACATCTCTTTTGTGCATCACTTTGTCGTAATTTTGGACCGTGTCAGAACAGGTAATAATTATTGGAGGCGGTGCTGCGGGATATTTCGCGGCTATAGCATGTGCAGAGGCACAACCGGAAGCAAATATTGTCATTCTTGAAAAAGGAAAAGACGTTTTGGGGAAGGTATTAATCTCTGGCGGCGGCCGTTGCAATGTGACGAATGCTTGTTTTGATCCTCGTGAATTGGTCACGCATTACCCGAGAGGTGAGAAAGAATTGTTGGGGCCGTTTCACAAATTCCAACCGGGCGATACCATGGAGTGGTTTGCTGATCGCGGGGTAGAGTTAAAAATTGAACCCGATAACCGCGTTTTTCCCGTTACAGATTCTTCTGCGACCATTGCAGACTGTCTTAAAGAAATCGCAGATGCCACTGGAATTAAGGTGCATACGAGCTCTGGGGTAAAGTCTTTTACTCAGCGTGAAGATGAGCGTTGGGAGGTGCTTACTACACACGGACAAATCTATATCGCGGACCAATTAATGATCGGAGCCGGATCTTCAAAAGCCGTTTGGGATAACCTCAAAAAATTGGGGCATAAAATAGTTACACCCGTTCCATCGTTGTTCACTTTCAATAGCAAAGATGAACGCATAAAAGGGTTAAGTGGCATAAGTCTTCCGAATGCTACTGTTCAAGTTGCCGCTTCAGATCTTGAGGCTTCTGGGCCATTACTCATTACACATTGGGGTTTTTCTGGGCCAGCAATCTTGCGTCTTAGCGCTTGGGGAGCCAGAGAGCTTAATGATCGTTTCTACCGGTTCCCAATTATGATTAATTGGATCGGTCGTGATGAAGAGGAGGTGTTGGCAGATTTTAATGAAGAAAAGAAGCACAGCGGTAAAAAAAGAATTGGCAACCATGCACATTATGGGATTCCATTGCGCCTTTGGAAGTCAATGGTAGCAGGGGCTGGAATAAAAAGTACAGCAACGTGGGGCGATCTAGCTGGAAAAGACCTGAAGCAGTTAGCTTCGGAACTCTGTTGTGCCGTTTTCCAAATTTCTGGGAAGAGCACCTTTAAAGATGAATTTGTAACGGCAGGTGGTGTAGACCTTCGCGATGTCGATTTTAAATCCTTCAGTTCACGGGTTTGCACGAACCTCTATTTTGCCGGCGAAATTCTAGATATTGATGGAATCACTGGAGGGTTCAACTTTCAAGCGGCTTGGACGGGCGGTTTTTTGGCAGGAAATGCCATGGCAGGCTATCCGTTAGAGTAAGCCTTTTTTCATAAGGTCTTTTAGAATTTTACCGCCCCTGTTCTTCATGCCGGGTGTGCCGTATTCGCAAGCTATTTCTATGCTTTGCGCCAATTCTGATGCGAGTTCCGGGTATTTTTTCACCATCCTATGTACAATGCTCATTGCATATATCCTAGGAGCGGCGGCTTGACTGGGTGCGACAATGGTATTGAAACTAAAATCGAGCAATAACCCTTCGCGCTCATCGTGTCTAGGCAGTTGATATTTTGAATAGTAGCGTAGAATGAAGCGTGCCTCGGCATCGGTTTTCATTTGGTCCAATTGGGCAATCATTTCCCGCTCCTTCTTGTAAAAGAGTTCAGGCCTGCTGTCGCTGATGTGGTGCAGGATCCAACAGCCGCGCATCCGCTCTTTCTTAGTGCCGTTAAAAGCTCTTTCGATAATAGCATCTAGCGCTTCAGGACGTTCAATTCCTGCCGCTACAAGAGGAGCGTAGTGCCAATCTTTAGCGCTATCGATTTCATTTAAGGCGTATTCTAAATCCACGTGCAAAAAAAATTAGCAGCAGTAATGATGAAAATATTAGAATTCTAACTAAATTAGCATAGTCAAATAAGAAACGCGTGCTCGCTTTTCTTGACGTACTAAAGATACGGCCTTATGAATTACGTAAAAAACAACCTTAAGTTCCTTCGCAAGAAGGAGGCGCTCACACAAGAGCAACTGGCTACTAAAATTGGTGTAAAACGCGCCATGATAGGTGCGTATGAAGAAGGTAGGGCGGAGCCTCGTCTACATACACTGCAGCATTTAGCCGCTTATTTCCAGGTACGCTTGGATGATTTTGTAAACAAGGATCTTTCCGGTTCTAGCAGTATTCCTAAAGCAGATATTAGTGGTGCTCAGTTGCGTATTTTGCCTGTTGTAGTTGACGGTACAGACGAGAGGGAGCTGGGAACGTTGGTTCCTGTAAAGGCTTCAGCGGGATACCTCAGTGGCTATGGCGATGCTGATTATATTGGTGCATTACCGCGTTTTTCCATGCCCTTTCCTGAGCTGCCTCAGGACCGTACCTACAGAGTATTTCAAATTAGAGGGGAGAGCATGCTTCCTATCAAACCGGGATCGTACGTGATTACAGAATATGTTCAAGATTGGAAATCTATTCGCAATGACGAGTGTCATGTTTTGATTACGAAAGACGAGGGTGTTGTTTACAAGCGTGTCATTAATAACCTCCACATCGGTGAACTAATGCTGAAATCAGATAACCCACAGTTTGCGCCTTACACGGTTCCTGTAGACCGCTTGGTAGAGGTTTGGAAAGCGGTTGGTTATACCAGCTTTGAATTACCTGCCGCAGGTACAGGTCAAGAAATGTCTCAGCTCATGCACATGATGGCAGATCTAAAAAAAGAGATGAATCATCTGAAAGACAACTAATTAACACGTAAAGACAACGTCATCCATTGTGTTTTTGAGCGGCCTTCGAGCCGCTCGAACTGCCTGTGGTGGGTCCTTACTTAACTAAATACCTCTGAATTCATGGATCGCTCCATCTTACATATGGACCTTGATACGTTCTTCGTTTCCGTTGAACGCTTGATGGATAGCCGCCTAAATGGTAAGCCTATACTCATTGGCGGTACTGGTGATCGAGGGGTAGTTGCAGCGTGCAGTTATGAGACGAGAAAGTTTGGAGTTCATTCTGCCATGCCCATGCGTATGGCTCGTTCTCTTTGTCCTGAAGCCATTATCATTCGAGGGAATTCCGCAAACTACAGCAAATTCTCCAACTTAGTCACAGATGTTATTAAAGAGGACGTACCGGTTTACGAGAAAACATCGGTAGACGAGTTTTATGTTGATCTCACAGGTATGGATCGCTTCTTTGGGAACTTCAAATTTGCCAGTGAACTAAGGGACCGTGTCATTAAGGAAACAGGATTACCCATTAGTTTTGGTTTGTCTTTAAATAAAACAGTTAGTAAGGTCGCCACAGGTGAAGCGAAGCCTAATAATAAGATTTTCGTTCAAAAAGGGCTGGAGCGTCCGTTTCTAGCACCTTTATCGGTTCGTAAGATTCCCATGGTGGGAGAGAAGACCTACCAGACTCTTCGAAATCTAGGGGTACGCCGTATTCAAACGTTGCAAGAAATGCCATTGGAGATGATGCAAAGTGTCATGGGTAAGCACGGTGCTGTGATTTGGCATAAGGCTCAGGGCGTTGATCAGAGCCCTGTTGTCCCTTACCAAGAGCGCAAGAGTATTTCAACAGAGCGCACTTTTGCTAAGGATACTATCGATGTGGTTAAGCTTGAAGGAATTATCGTTGCTATGACGGAGAATCTTGCCTATCAGTTGCGTCGTGGTGATAAGTTAACTTCTTGCATTACCGTTAAGATTAGATATTCAGATTTCAACACCCATACGCTTCAAGCACGCATACCATATACTGCGGCAGATCACCTTCTTATTCCTAAAGTCAAGGAACTGTTCCAAAAACTCTTTGAGCGTAGATTGCTCGTGCGTTTGGTAGGTGTTCGCTTCTCTCATTTAGTAGGGGGAGGGTATCAGATGAATCTGTTTGAAGAGAGTGAGGAGCTCAGTAAACTTTACAGCGCTATGGATCACATACGACAACGGTTCGGTGATCGTTCAGTGTTGCGCGCCGTTTCTCTAGGTGCTAAAACCATAGGAAGGACAAATCCATTTAACGGTGAACCACCACCACTTTTAGCGAACAGACATCAGTAAACGTAGACAAACAGAGAGGAAAATATGTGTGGTAGATATGTAGCTATTAGTAAAGTAAAGGCCGTAGAGAAGCGGTTCAGCGCACTTGTAGAGCGTCCAGAACTCTTTACGCCGAATACTAATATTGGTATAGGAACATTAGCACCTGTGATTACACAGGAACATTCCGATCGTATAAAGCATTACCAGTTTGGATTTACTCCGTATTGGGCGAAGAAACCATTTTACCTTTTTAATGCTCGTTCAGAAGGGGATCACAATAAGGAAAATAACCCTACCTACCGTGGTGCAAAGGGCATTACAGTGAAGCCAGCCTTTCGACAAAGCATTCGGTCTAAACGTTGTCTTGTACTGGCGGATGGATTTATAGAGGGACCACAAAAAGAGCGTTTGTCAAAACCGTACGTCATTTATAAAAGGGATGGAGCTCCTTTCGCTTTCGCTGGATTGTACGATACCTGGGTAAATCCAGATACCGGCGAGATGGTCGATAGTTTTGCGATTATTACAACGGTGAGCAATAAAATCACAGCTGCTATCGATCACCACCGATCACCTGTAATTCTCAATGAAGAAGATGAATCTATTTGGTTAGACCCTACGACACCATTAGCAGAGGTAACGGATTTACTTTTTCCATATCCTGCTGAAGAACTTAATGCTTATCCAATAGCAGCGGCAATAAAAAATCCTAGGAGCAATGGACCGGAATTACTCAGGCCCATTGGAGAGCGTTTGGTTACGGAATACGATTATGAAATTCATACCCACCTGGGTTTACAAGGAATGGGGATGACTCAAGCACGTCAACGCAAGCTGGATCTAGGCTTCTAGAGACTATAAAAAACAGAAGAGATGTTAGTGAACTCGCACAGTTATTACAGCTTGCGTTACGGGGTACTTTCGCCTAAAGAGTGGCTGGCTTTCTTCGAAAGCCAGCCCTGGCCAGTGATGGCTATCACTGATATTAATAACACTTCGGCATGCATGACCGTGCTCTATCTTTTACGCAATCACCCTAAAAAGCGTGCAGTCATCGGAGTAGATTTTAGAAATGGAATAACGCCCTGTTATGTGGCATTGGCTAAAAATTGGGAAGGCTTTCGCCAAATCAATGATCACTTATCAGAACATCTTCATCGAAAGCAGCGCTTTTCATCGCGCGCTCCGGTCGCAGCACTTAAAGACGCCTGGATTATTTATCCTTTAGAAAGTCTTCCGCCCGATGCGCCACTAGCACCAAACGAACTTATAGGAGTAGGGGCAGACCAGTTGCGCTTCCTACACCTTTCACCACATGCAAGTCGTCAGCACAAACTTATTGCAATGCCTACGGCAACTTTTAGAGGAAAGCGAGACCACAATGCACACCGCTTACTGCGTGCTATTGATGAGAATACCTTACTGAGCAAACTCTCAAAGGATAAACAAGCAAAAGAAGACGATCTGTACCTGTCTAACGATGAATTACGGAGTGCTTATGCTGAAGTACCTTACTTACTACGCCAGGCCCAACAGGTATTAGAGGACTGTACTGTCTTGTTGCCGGATGAAGCCTCACTGAACTTACAGACCTATACCGGTTCAAAACAGAAGGATTTACGCCTGCTAAAAAAATTGGCTTATGATGGCATAGCTTATCGTTATCCAACGGTAGACTTCAAAGTAAAGGAGCGTATAGAGAAGGAGCTGGAACTGATTGCAAAGAAGAACTTTGTGTCCTATTTCTTAATCAACTGGGACATTGTAAACTATGCCCAAAAACGCGGCTATTTCTACGTTGGGCGTGGGAGTGGGGCAAATAGTATTGTCGCTTATTTGTTGAAAATCACAGATGTAGACCCTATTGAATTGGACTTGTATTTTGAGCGCTTCATTAACCTGTACCGGACATCTCCTCCAGATTTTGATCTTGATTTTTCCTGGCGTGATCGAGACGATATTACCCAATACATCTTTAAACGCTTCCCGCACACCGCGCTACTAGCTACCTACAATACGTTTCAATACCGCGCGGTAGTTCGTGAATTGGGGAAGGTGTTTGGTCTGCCTAAACATGAGATAGATAAATTGAGTAGGGGGAAGTTTACTAGCAATGAATTGGACCAATTAGGCCACCTCGTACTACGCTATAGCACTTATATCCAGGGATTTCCAAGCCATTTAAGCATTCATGCTGGAGGGATTTTGATTGCTGAAAAGAGCATACATTACCATACAGGGACTTTTTTACCACCGAAAGGCTTTGCAACAACGCAATTTGATATGGTGGTGGCAGAAGATATTGGACTACACAAATTTGATATCCTTAGTCAACGCGGGCTCTCTAAAATTCAAGATGCACTGCATATTATTCGTAAGAATAAACCAGAGGACAGACTCCTAGACATCCGAAACTTACAGGCATTCAAGCAGGATGAGAAAATCAAATCTATTTTGCGCGACGGCAGGGCCATGGGCTGCTTTTATGTCGAATCGCCTGCGATGCGCATGCTGCTTAAGAAACTAAAGGTGGATACCTACCTCGGTTTAGTTGCAGCAAGTTCCATTATACGCCCGGGGGTTAGTAACAGTGGTATGATGCGCGAATACATATTGCGCTTCACCGATCCAGAGCGGCGTCAAGATGCGCACCACGTATTACTTGATATCATGCCAGATACGTTTGGGGTGATGGTATACCAGGAGGATGTGATTAAAGTGGCCCATTATTTTGCCGGTTTATCTTTGGGTGAAGCAGATGTTTTGCGCCGCGGTATGTCGGGGAAATTTCGTTCAAGAGAGGAGTTTAAACGTGTTGAAAATCAGTACTTTGAAAACTGTAAAGCACGTGGGTATAGTTTGGAATTGGCACAGGATATTTGGCGTCAAATAGAAAGTTTTGCGGGCTATGCTTTTGCTAAAGGACACAGTGCTTCTTATGCTGTTGAAAGTTATCAAAGCCTCTATTTAAAGGCACATTATCCTCTGGAGTACATGGTGGCTGTCATCAATAACTTCGGCGGCTTTTACAGTACGGAGTTTTATGTACACGAGGCCAGGAAACTTGGCGGAATAGTGGAAGCTCCATGTGTACAGCAGGGCGATTACCCCACAGTCATTCGCGGAACAACAATCTATTTAGGTTTTGTTTTGCTGCACGGTTTAGATGAGACCGTAGGAGTGACCATAGGTCGGGAAAGACAGGAGGGAGGCCCCTTTAGTAATCTTACAGATTTTATAGACCGCGTACCTATTGGCATTGAACAATTATCACTGCTGATCAGAATAGGTGCTTTTAGGTTTACAGGCGTAGCCAAACAAACATTATTGTGGGAAGCGCACCACATGCTCAAGGGACACAAACAGTCGGCTGTACCCGCTGCATCACTCAGTTTATTTAAGGGAACGGTGAGTTCGCACGACTATAAGGTTCCGCTCTTAGAGCAATCTGCATTAGAGCAGGCTTTCGATGAAATAGAATTACTAGGATTTCCATTGGCTGATCCGTTTTTATTAGCAGATGAGCCTATGAATCAAGGGACTACAGCCATAGAATTTCCAGAGAAACTAGGACATTTTGTGATTGCTTATGGATATTTGGTTACCGTCAAGGATACAAAGACGCAAAAAGGAGACCGTATGAATTTCGCCACATTTGTAGATCAGAACGGGGATTTTCTAGATAGCGTACATTTTCCAAACATTGCTGCTCAATTTCCATTCCGCGGTAAAGGACTCTATAAGGTTCAAGGCCGTGTAGTTGAAGAATTTGGCTTTTACAGCATCGAGGCTTCGGCTTTGTATAAGCTGGCTGTTATTCCGGATCCGCGTTACGAAGATCAGATGGCCCGTTCAAAAGATAATTACAGTAAGACTAAGGGCACAATGAAACGCGGCTCGAAACCTACAACGGGGTAGACACTCTCATTATATAAAAACACTATTTAACATAATATATATTATAACCAAAACATAGAAAAGGCAAAAGAAAACCCCAGTAGTATCTACTGAGGTCTTCAAATGTTTTCTTTAGGTCTGGATTATTCGCCAGCGGCTTCTAAAACCGCCTTCATGTCCATAGACTTCTGGTAATCACCAACCTTACGGTAAACCTCCATAAGTGCACGAACAATGTCCATATCTTCAGGATTCATTTCGTATGACTTTTCAAAATACTGTAAGCTTTCTTCGAATACGCCTTTTTGTTTGTCCTTTAACGCGTTGTATTTACGCGTTTCGTTCAAACCTAGGTTATTCATCTGTTCAGTGATTTCATTCGCACGATCAATGTAAACTAGACCACACATGTACATTGCATCACTTAACGTAGAATCCAATTCAACTGCACGCTTGTATTCAGTAAGTGCCGCATCTAAATCTTTCAACTCGGTTTGTAGGATATTACCTTTCACAAAGTGATAGATTCCTTTGGTCGGATTCTTTTCAATGGCTTCATCAAGGTTGGCCAAAGCGCCATCATAATCCTTATTGTCAAGGAAAGACTGTAACTGAATATCTAGTAAATCCTTGTTCTCAGGGTATTTAGATCTTGCTTCGCTTAATACAGCATCATACTTCTCAGCATCTTCTAACTTTTTATAAGCATTAATTAAGCTGATGTAAACACTCGGGCGAACATCTTCACCTACCACAGGATCTGTAGCTAAACCCGCAGTGATATCTTTCTCCATAGCCGCCTTGTTCGGGTATTGCTTAGGATTTCCCAGGATATCAGTAGCTGTAAACGTAACACCGGTATAACCCAAATCTAAACAACTGCGGAATGCGCCTACACTTGCTTCTAAATTACCGGCCTGACCAGCAATGATTCCTGCATTAAATAACAATCCTGTATCGAGGCTTGCAGACTTACCAAGAAGCTCATTTTTCTTAAGCTCGTAAGCACTCATGTAACCGTTATAAGCACCTTCATAATCTCCTGTTTCGTATGCCGCACTTGCCTCAATGAGGTAGTTGTAGGCAATGTTTGGGATATTTTGAATGGCATCGGCCGTGTACGGTTGCTTCTTAGCTACAGATTCAAACTTGATCAAATCCAAAATACTCTGCGCAGCCACATCATTTGCATTCTCGTCGAGCGCCTTAATAGCAGCATCCGGAGAAGCAGCAATCTTAGAATAGATTAACGATTTGTTGTAGTAAAACTTTGATAAGATTTTTTCTTTAATCTCGGCTTGGTTTTTACTAGCGATAATGTCGGTTGCTTCATCAATAAAGCCCTTAGCCTCTACCAATTCATTGCCTCTTAATGCGATAATTGCACTAGTTACTTTAGGAGCCTCCTGTGCAGAAAGACCTAAAGACATTGCCATTGACAAGGCGACGAGTACTTTTTTCATTGTTTTCAGTTTCAATTTTTAAATAAGGTCACAAATGTAAGTGTCTCTAAAAGAACAAACACCGCGCCATTGTTCAAAATAATGTTATTAATCTTCGCTTTCTGTAGGAGCTTCGGGTGCTGATGCATTCTCCTCTCCTTCTACTGCGATGATTACATTGCCGTCCGCGTCGAGTAGTTCTCCTTCTTCTTCCTCAGCTGCTGGAACTTTTGCAATGGATGCAATTTCATCTCCGTTACGAAGGTTGATTAAGCGGACACCTTGTGTGGCACGACCCATTACTCTTAAGGTATCGACACCCATACGAATCATGGTGCCTTTTTTCGTAATGATCATCAAATCGTCCTCATCGGTCACTGCTTTAAGAGAGACCAGTTCACCTGTTTTATCCGTTACAGTAATGGTTTTGACACCTTTACCGCCACGGTTGGTGATACGATAATCCTCTAATGAGGAACGCTTACCGTAGCCGGCTTCGCTCACAACCATCACATCAAATCCATCACCTTCCTTGACCACGATCATTCCTACCACTTCGTCATTTTCATGATCTACGGTAATGGCGCGAACTCCAGAGGCACTACGACCCATGATACGAACCTTCGCCTCAGGGAAGCGAATCGCTTTTCCGCTGCGTACCGCAAGCATGATGTCCTGTTCGCCATTCGTTAATTTAGCTTCAAGCAGGGTATCCCCTTCTCGTATGGTAATAGCGTTGATTCCGTTAACACGGGGACGACTGTATGCCTCTAAAGAAGTTTTCTTAATGATACCCTTCTTCGTACACATCACAATATTGTGATTGTTGATGTAGTCCTCATCCTTAAGGTTGAGGACGTTAATGAAGGCCAATACTTTATCATCCTGTGGCAGGTTGATCAAATTCTGTATTGCTCTACCCTTACTTTGACGACTACCTTCAGGTATCTCGTAAACACGCATCCAGAAACACCTTCCCTGCTCAGTGAAGAAGAGCATATACTGGTGGTTCGTGGCTACATATACATGTTCAATAAAGTCCTTATCACGAGTGCTCGCGGCTTTAGTTCCAACGCCTCCTCTATTCTGTTTCTTGTATTCCGAGAGCGGTGTACGCTTAATGTAACCCGCATGCGAAATAGTGATAACCACTTCAGAATCAGGGATCATATCTTCGATACTTACATCGCCACCCGCGAATTCAATATCCGTTCTACGTTCATCACCGTATTTATCCTTAATCTCGATAAGCTCATCTTTAATGATCGCCATTCTTAATGACTTGTCGCCTAGAATACTTTTAAGGTATTCGATGGTTTTCATTAACTCTTCGTACTCTGCCTTGATTTTATCACGCTCGAGACCAGTAAGCTTCTGAAGACGCATTTCGAGGATGGCTTTCGCTTGGATATCTGAAAGCTTGAATTCAGACATCAATCCGGATTTAGCCTCGTCAACTGTCGCTGAAGCACGTATGAGCTTAATAACTGCATCAAGGTTGTCGATGGCAATAAGTAATCCCTCGAGAACGTGAGCGCGTTTTTCAGCTTGACGAAGTTCATATTCCGTTCGACGAACAACTACATCGTGACGGTGTGCTACGAAATGCTTCACCATGTCCTTAAGGTTCAACATTTCTGGACGTCCATTGACTAAAGCAATGTTATTGACAGAGAAGGAACTTTGAAGCTGTGTGTATTTGTAGAGTTTGTTGAGTACCACATTAGGTACCGCATCACGCTTGAGTACATAGACTACGCGCATACCCTTACGGTCACTTTCGTCACGTATATCTGAAATTCCTTCGATCTTCTTGTCGTTGACCAATTCTGCGGTCTTCTTGATCATTTCGGCCTTGTTGACCTGGTATGGAATTTCCGTTACGATAATACATTCACGACCGCGTACTTCTTCAATAGTCGCTTTTCCGCGCAAGACGATACGTCCCCTACCCGTGTGAAATGCATCTCTAACACCTTCGTAACCATAAATGGTCCCTCCGGTGGGGAAATCTGGTGCGCTGATGTGCTTCATCAACTCATCAATCTCGATAGTATCGTCTTCGATATAAGCATTGATCGCGTTGATACTCTCCGTGAGGTTGTGTGGCGGCATGTTTGTAGCCATACCTACAGCAATACCGGATGCTCCATTTACTAGTAAGCCAGGTATGCGTGTAGGAAGTACCGTAGGTTCTTTTAACGAATCATCAAAGTTTAACTGCCAGTCGACGGTATCTTTGTCAATGTCGGCAAGCATCTCTTCAGCGATCTTGCGCATACGAACCTCCGTATAACGCATTGCTGCAGGGCTATCTCCATCGACAGAACCAAAGTTACCTTGACCATCAACGAGGGTATAACGTAAGGACCAGTCCTGCGCCATACGCACCATCGTGTCGTATACAGAGCTATCGCCGTGGGGGTGGTACTTACCCAGTACATCCCCTACAATTCTAGCCGATTTTTTATAAGCCTTCGAGCTGGTAACACCCATATCATGCATCCCGTATAAGACACGGCGGTGAACGGGTTTTAAACCGTCACGCACGTCTGGAAGTGCACGAGAAACGATGACCGACATCGAATAATCGATGTAGGAGCTTTTCATTTGCTCCTCAATATTTACGGGAATAATGCGTTCTCCCTGCGCCATATTGTCAGTATTTAGTGCGGCCGAAGCCGGGTTTTTTCGTAATTTTCAAATATAGCTTTTTGATGGGCTGTAAGTCCCATGTGCTATGGGTTTACTTAGAGCATTTATCCACATTCGAATGTTAACAAACCATTGAATTGGACCCCGGGAACTGCCGAAAAGAGCCTTTAGATTTGAATAGAACCCTTTGGCACGTATTGTGTTCTAAGATTAAGACACCACAAAACGAGAATTATGGAAGAGAACTTTAGCCCCAGAGTGAGAGATGTGATCACCTTTAGTAAGGAAGAAGCGCTCCGTCTTGGCCATGATTACATAGGAACAGAGCATTTATTGCTTGGAATTTTAAGAGACGGTGATGGAACGGCCATTCAAATCTTGAAGGATTTGGGTTTGGACCTGAAACAGGTACGCAGTAAAATTGAGCAGGTCGCCGCTCCATATGCCACGAATACTCAGGTTAGTGGTAAAAATTTACCCTTGACGCGTCAGGCGGAAAAGGCGTTAAAAACGACCTTCTTAGAAGCCAAATTATTTCAGAGTCCAGTCATAAGAACGCCGCATTTGTTGTTGTGTATTTTGCGCAACGACAATGACCCCATTAGTGGTATCATGGGCCAATTAGGAGCCAGCTATGATGCTGTCAAAAGCGAATACCAGAGCAACTACATTGAATCCGACAGCACTAGCGATTCGGATGATGCTGATTTACCCTCCCCTTCCATGAGTTACGAAGAGGACGATATGGACGACGCAGGTCGCGCAGGTGGAGCGCGCAGATCGCCGCAACGTGAACGCGGAAAAGAAAAAAGCAAAACGCCGGTACTCGATAACTTTGGAAAGGATTTGACAAAATCTGCGGCCCAGGGAAAATTGGACCCGGTTGTCGGTCGCGAAAAAGAAATAGAACGCGTTTCACAGATTCTAAGTAGACGCAAGAAAAACAATCCATTGTTGATTGGTGAGCCAGGTGTAGGTAAAAGTGCTATTGCTGAGGGCTTGGCGCTACGCATTGTAAACAAGCAAGTAAGCCGTGTTCTCTTTGACAAGCGTGTGGTTAGTTTAGATTTAGCCAGTTTGGTTGCAGGCACGAAATACCGCGGTCAGTTCGAGGAGCGTATGAAGGCGCTGATGAATGAACTGGAAAAGAACGACGATATCATCCTATTTATTGACGAATTGCACACGATCGTTGGTGCGGGTGGCGCAACGGGAAGTTTAGACGCTTCCAATATGTTCAAACCGGCGCTGGCTCGTGGCGAGATTCAATGTATTGGAGCAACTACCTTAGATGAATACCGCCAGTTTATTGAAAAAGATGGCGCCCTTGAGCGTAGATTCCAAAAGGTGACCGTAGATCCTACATCACCCGAAGAGACGGTTCAAATTTTGAATAACATCAAAGATAAATACGAAGAGCATCACAACGTGATCTATACGCCTGCGGCAATTGAGGCTTGCGTGCGTTTGACGCAACGGTACATCAGCGATCGTCATCTCCCAGATAAAGCTATTGATGCGCTGGATGAGGCAGGTTCGCGTGTGCACATCACAAATATTGAGGTGCCGGATAATATCACACAGCTTGAAGCGCAATTGGAAGCCATTAAGGCGCAAAAAATTGCCGTTGTCAAAAGCCAACGCTACGAGGAAGCTGCGCGTCTTCGTGACGATGAAAAGAAAATGGAAGCTCAGTTAGAAAGTGCTCGTGAAGCTTGGGAGGCCAGTATAAAACTGAACAGGAAGACCGTTGATGAACCAGAGGTTGCTGAAGTTGTCGCGATGATGACTGGCGTACCGGTTCAACGTGTGGCTCAACAAGAGCTGGAGAAACTCTCTCAAATGGAGGATCAATTGCGTTCAAACGTGATCGGTCAAGACGAGGCAGTGAAGAAAATTGTTCGCGCCATTCAACGCAATAGAGCGGGTCTAAAAGATCCAAACAAACCGATAGGATCCTTCATTTTCCTGGGTCCTACGGGAGTTGGTAAGACGCAGTTAGCTAAGGAATTGACAAAGCTACTTTTTGATAGTGAGGACAACATGATTCGCATCGATATGAGCGAATACATGGAAAAATTTGCAATCAGTAGGCTGGTTGGCGCCCCCCCGGGATACGTGGGTTATGAAGAAGGCGGTCAATTGACGGAGCGCGTTCGTCGTAAACCGTATTCTGTCATTCTTTTGGATGAAATAGAAAAAGCGCATCCGGATGTATTTAACCTTTTGTTGCAAGCCTTAGACGATGGGCAGATCACGGACAGCCTAGGCCGCAGAGTGGATTTTAAGAATACCATCATCATCATGACCTCGAATTTAGGTAGCCGTCAGTTGAAAGACTTCGGCACAGGAGTTGGATTTGGGACCTCCGCACGTGAACAGCGTAAATCGGACCTCGAAAACAGTGTGATTCAAGGTGCTTTGAAAAAAGCCTTTGCACCGGAATTCTTGAATAGAATTGACGATGTGGTGCTGTTTAATTCACTTTCTCGAGAAAACATCCACAATATCATTGATATTGAATTGCGTAGTTTATTCGGACGTGTCCAGGACTTAGGATACCACATCCATCTGAGCGATAAAGCGAAGGATTTTGTGGCCAATGAAGGATTTGATGAAGCTTTTGGTGCGCGTCCTTTAGCTCGTGCGCTTCAAAAATTGATTGAAGATCCGTTGGCAGAGAAGATTATTTCGAAAGAAATCACTGAGGGAGATACGATCCACATTGATCTAAATGGTGAAACCTTAGACTTCACGATTGATAAGGCTCCTAAGCTAGAGAATACGGATGTGGATGCACTTCCTGAAGCCTCCGCAGATAATGAGTCTACAGTTGAGGAAGAATCTAAAGATTTGAAAGAATAGTTTTAAAGTAGAAATACTTTATCGGGATGCTGTTCAAGCAGTTTCATCCCAATTGCATTGATAGTGGGCGAAGGACTTACCGGTATAAAGTGAGTTCTCGCCCACTCTTCATTTGTGAGGTAATCATTACCGGTATAAATTCCCGTGATACTTCCGCGCTCAATAAATAATGCTCCTTGCTGTTCGTAGGGTAAGGCTAAAATGAGCCGCTGATTATTGCTTTGCATCAATTGATCAAGCGCTTCTCGCTGAGTCCATTCCATTTTACGTGCCAATTGTAAATAATCGGCCAACCACTGCTGCCCGCTCACATATGAACCAAATTTCCGTAACGCACCGCTCCCTATTGCTTTTTGAACTACCCATTTAACCTCTCCTCTCCCATTTTCGTAGCTGTACAGGCCAAACTTCAGCGCCTGTTTCTTCTGCGCTTTATTTAAAGGCGGCCAATGTTGCCTGATCAAATGGTCTTCGTAGATGAGGCTTAAGGTCTCGTTTGGGAACAGCTCGAAGCGAATACTGTGGCATTCCTTCATTAAGCGCTGGTACTTTGTCGATCCTTGATCCGTACTGAAATGTTGGGTGATGCGACTTTTTATATTATTTGCTTTACCAATGTAAAGCGGCATATTAAAGGCATCTAAGAACTGGTAAACCCCAGGATCCTTAGGTAAATCGTCGTAGTAATACGCTGGCATGAGGTCAGGAAGTTGAATGCGCTTCAATAAACCTAATTTCGGATCGTTCAACTTCTGGTCGTCGTAATCTGCAATGCAGCAGTGTATGAGGACTTCTGCAGCACAAAGTGCGTCGCTCAGGGCACGGTGCGGATTGTCATTTGCAACAGCTAAAGCCTGTGTTAAATGCGCTAAGGAATACCGGCCAAACTCGGGAAACATCGCCTTTGCATATTTTACCGTGCACAGTTTCGGCATTCGCCACTGAATTCCAGCTTCTTTGAATGCTCGTTCTATAAAACTGTAATCGAAATTCACGGAATGTGCAACGAACACATCACCATGTAACTCTTGGAGCAGTTCATCTGCCAGAGAGGCAAAAGTTGGGGCATTAGCCACCATATCGTCGGTAATACCCGTTAGCATCTGAATATTGTATGGAATGCTTCTGTCCGGTTTCACAAAGGAAGACCAACTCCTTACAATTTTATTATGTTGCACATGGACAATACCTATTTCAGTAATGTCATTTCCGTTGGGTTTACCGCCGGTGGTTTCAATATCTACAACTACGTAATGCACATGGTAAATCTAGGCATCCCGCCTCTATTCCTTGGCGTGCAGTTCGTATATTTATACAATGGAATTCGTTGCTTGGATTTTATTGATTTCCGGTGTGGTTGGTGCTGTATTGCCCTTGTTGCCGGGTCCTCTGCTATCGACTGCGGGTTTACTCCTACTCGCCCAGTCCAGTGCACTACCGCCTGATCGCACAGTGTGGATTTACCTGTGGGCATTCGTGGGGCTCTTGTTTTTCCTGGCTGATTATTTTTTGCCAGGATTCATTGCTAAACGCGGTGGTGGATCAAAGGCCGCCTCTCGAGGTGCAACCATAGGGCTATTATTGGGGTTGATTACTGGCCCTGGAATGTTTGTAGGAGCATTCATAGGCGCCTTTATCGGTCAATACAGTTCCAATAGCAGCATATCAATGAGTTTGCGCAGCGCTTTACTTGCGACCATAGGCATTACCCTTGGTATCGTTGGGAAATTAATTTATGCCCTTAGCGCAGTTGCTTTGGTATTGTCACTAGCTTCGATTTGATTGCCATGGAGATACAACTTACACCAACCTATACGCTTACCTACCCGGAATTGAAATTTCCAGATGGAATAACATTAGTCACGGGTCCTTCAGGCGTGGGTAAGACAACCTTATTACGTGCACTTCATGGTGATTTAGCTACTGAACTAGCTGCATTGGTCAATGCGGAGAAAACGGCCTTAATGCCCCAACAACAGCAATGGATCAGTTACATGTCCTTGCGGGAGCAACTTTCGATGACTGTGGATAAAACTTGGGAATCCATTGCAATTACCCTTGGGCTTGAAGATCATTTCGATAAACTTCCTGACGAATTAAGTATAGGCCAGCAACAGCGCTTTTGGCTTGCTTGGGTTTTAGCAGAAGATGCGCAATGGATTTTATTAGACGAACCGACCAGTGCATTAGATGATGATTGGGCCTTGACTGCTATTGAACTCTTTGTGCAGTTTCGCAGTGATTATCCGAACAAAAAACTCATTATCGTCACCCACGATGTCCGGCTACTCCAGGGCGCAATTCAAAACCACCACATTGCATTATGAGTCTAATATTCAGAATATGGTGGTCGCAGTTTAAAAAACGTTGGGTCGTTTTGGGTATCGCATTAGTGCTTTCCTTACTCACCTCTATTGTATTGCATTTGCCGGGTGCTGCACAGCAGTATATCTATCAACGCTGGCAAGAAAGTGCCGCTCTAGTTGATGTGGTTATCGGATATAAGGGTGCACCTACCCAGATAGTTGCGAGTGCATTATACCGGATGGAAAACCCTACGGGTAACCTTTACAATGAGACAGCAGAATACTGGAAGAAACACCCGTTAGTTCAAGAGGTTTGCGCGATATCACTCGGGGATAACATAGGCGGAATCCCTGTCGTTGGAACCGATTCAAATTACTACGATTGGTTTGGTATTCACTTCGAAGAAGGTACTCGACCTCAGAATGCAAACGACATCGCTGTAAGTGCAGCTCTGGCTGCGCAACACAACTATATCCTTGGTACAACGGTTCATACTGCCCACGGCAGCGATTCAAGGGGTGAGACACACGCACACCATGAACTACGGATATCGGGAATCTTTACCGCTGAACGAGCTGCGGATGAACAGTCTTACTTCGTTACAAAGGATGCTTACTTGGGGATGCATAATTCTGATAACAAAGAGTTTACATCGTTGTTAGTGAAGTTAAAGTCTAAGTCTGGACTCCTGATGCTTCCTGGAGTGATTTCCAAGCGCACCAATGAGCAAGGTGCCTTTCCTGTATTCATCTTTGGCCAATTACAAAAACAATGGCAACCCTTGCTAGATCGCGCAACGCTTTATGGTCAGGTGTTATCCGCTTTCGTAGGCCTTCTTTTTGTTGCGTTCCTCTATTTTATTGGGATGACCGAGCGCTCAACAGCGCAGCTTCTTCGTATTAAAGGCGTAAAAATGAGCCGTATTTTCTCAGCAACTTATGGCTTGTATCTCTTTGCAGGACTTGTTGGCGCATTATGTGGCCTTCTGCTATTCAACATTTTCAGTTTGCCGCTAACGGCATTTAAAGCGGCCATTGGTTTAGTACCGCTCGCACTAGCCGCTATTTTGCTGTATCTAAACCTAGAAAAGAAATGAAAAACTTTCTGCTTACTCTCGTATTAAGCGCATATTCGATGCCAGCATTGGCACAGAAAGTCGTTCCGTGGGAACTTTTGGCTGTCCCCTACAGTACCACGCCAGACGGTCTTTATGCCCCGCAATTTCCTTCGTATTTAGACCCTTATGAACTGCACGAAGTGGTACTGCAAGGTTACCTCGTACCTGTTGATGTTGAAGGCAGTCAATATGCGCTGAGCCGCTACGCCTTTTCGAGCTGCTTTTTTTGTGGAAATGCTGAACCCAACACGGTGGTTGAACTAGTATTTAAAGAGCGCCCGGATGCATTGATAACAGACCAATTCGTTGTCGTTAAAGGCCTTCTCGTATTCAACAAGAAGGATCCGTACCGTTTATTCTTTATTCTTAAAAACGTTGAATTTGCAGGATGAAAAGATTAACCCTACTCCTATCCATTTTCCTGTGCTTGCCAAGCTTCGCTCAAGAGCGTTTAAGTTGGAACACCTTTGAACGGCTAACCTTTGAGGAAGTATTCGAACCCACCACAGCAACCTGGGTTCAAGTTCCTGTTTGGACGGATGAGTTGAAGAAATGGGACGGGAAATATGTGAAAATCACAGGATATGTCATAGCGCTAGATGCCGTTAATGCACAATATGCGTTAAGTGCTTTCCCGTTCTCCAGTTGTTTCTTCTGTGGAGCAGCTGGTCCTGAGAGTGTTTTAGAATTGGATTTATCAAAGGCAGAAAGGTACCTCACGGACGATGTGATTACATTTAAAGGCGTTTTACAGTTAAATGCGGACCCATTAAAATTCCCGCTCACCCTTAAAGAGGCTTTGGAATGAAGGTTTTAAAACGAATCGTATGGAGCTGCGTCAGCGTTCTTTTGTTAGTAACGGCATTTTATTATTCTGGACCAACCTCTGCTCCACCACACTACGGTGTCTCTTTTCCTGCTGTACACACTCCCTTGGAGCTAATCAACGATAGTTTATTGAACTACGATAGGCATTTAAATGCAGAACCCTGCGCATTAAGTTCCGTTGTCTGGCAGGACGGCGAAAGAGAAAGTGAATACGTCGTATTGTATTTACATGGATTTAGTGCAACACAGCATGAAGGCGATTCGGTCCGTTTTTGGATTGCTGAACGACTTAAGGCGAATGCCTATTATCCTCGAATTGCTGGGCACGGCTTGCAAGAGGAAGATTCGATAAGATATGCAACCTATACTGCAACCGCCGCTTGGGAGAAAGCGAAAAGAGACTTCGCGTTAGCTACTACATTAGGGAAGAAGGTCATTATTATGTCTTGCAGCACGGGTACTCCTTTGGCCCTTAAACTAGCGGCGACTTTCCCAAATAAAGTGTATGCCTTAGTAAATTACAGTCCCAACATTAGATTGCATGATCCTCTAGCGGCATTGGTAAATGGTCCTTGGGGTTTGGAGTTACTTAAATGGACCTCAGGTCAAGATTATCGTGATCTAGCACCGCGAGAAGATGGCATCATAGAGGAATGTAAACACCGCTCTTACTGTTGGGAAAGTGTCGTTCAAATGCAATGGTTATTAGAAACTACCATGTTGGAGTCCACATTTAAGGCGGTTACAACGCCTTCTTTGACAATGATGTGGAATGAATCGGATGAAATGAGGGATAAAGTGGTCAGCGTTGAGAAGGCGCAATGGATGCATGAAAATTTGGGCTCATCCATTAAAGAGTGGTCCAATTGTGCTTGTAAGGATCATGTCATCCATAACCATCAAACAAGCGAGGAAGCGGAATTCGTCTTTGAAACTACCTTAGCTTTTCTAACTAAATGCTCTTCTGATGGTATTTGAGACGCCGCAATGGTTATGGGGTGCAGCTCTTGCGCTAATCGTCCCCATCATACACTTATTAGGGCGTCGTGCCATCAAACCCATTCTTATTCCATCCTTAATGTGGTTAGAGCAATTCAAAACACAAGACCGGAGGCGTAATAAATTGAAAGAATGGTTGCTGGTTTTACTTCGTATGCTCGTCATCGCCTTGTTTTTCCTTTCACTATCGGGGCCTAGAATTATAAGCACTACCACTACCCTGCTCATTGATAATTCACCTGCGCTTTGGTCTCAAAAGTCAATCTGGTTGCCTGCGGCCATTGATGAACTGCCAAAAGGAACGTTTACGGTGCATGTAAGAGGTGGGATTACATTAGGATTACTACGTTCAGATGAATTGGAGGAAGCGTTGAAGGAATGGCCTTCTTCCACTGCGCCATTACAAGACTTTGATGAGGCCATACTAATCTCGACCGGTTTTGCCTCTTTGCCAGAAGGAGCCAGCGCCTACTATTTGCCCAAACGAGCACCGTTATTTAATGGGACCATTTCATTAATGAGCGAGAATCCTAGAGAACAATCCTTTGCCATCACTAATGGACCCTACAAAGGAGTTTGGGAAGTTCGTGATTCAACTCAGCTCGTTTTGCAGGAATTAGACAGTATTGTGCATATTCCTTGGTGGTCCATTGCGACGGATGAATTATACCTCTCGCATTCGGCAGATTCTATTCTTGAGGACAACACGCAAATACTCCGTAGGCCGATGCGCTTGCCCATAATTGTAGTGAACGCTCCTGCGGTTCCGAAGCTCACGGCTTGGACTGTTGACCAGCAGTTGACTTATACCAATGCGACAGCTTTGCAACAATTGCCATCTGAAGCCATCATTCTATTGAATGGCTTTTCATTCATTCCAGAAGACCTTAAAAAACCCGATTATGTTCTGCTGCGCATAGCTGAAGGAACATCGGAAGTGTTAGAAGACGGCTCACTTCCAAATCTAGACGATCCATTCTATAATGCGTTTTTCATTGGCGCTTCAGAGCGAAACCGTTGGCCCAATCCGAAGAGGTGGTCTGGAACTGACTTAAGGCATTTACAACCTCTTTTGCAAACTGCTGACGGTAACGTATTAGCGGGCTATCAAGAATTGGCAAATGGTTCTACCATTTATGAGCAAGCCTTTCCCATCGCTGATGCGGATCATCCCTACTACAAAGCGCTATTGCAATGGGCGTCTAGCATACAATTGAAAAAAGAGTTTACCGAACTTCTGAATTATGGTGAGGATCACTATATAAAAAATAGAATGCGGTTGGATACCGCTGATCTTCACTATTTTGAGTGGACGAGAACGCCTTTGGCAGTGCGGAAATCGGTCCTATTTTGGACGGAAAGTAAAATAGCTTTGGCACTTGCATTGTTTTGCGCGCTAATTGCCCTTATTTTTGCTAAAATTTAATCGAGATGCAACTCCTCTTCAAAAATGCCTACGTAGTTGACGTTCAAAGTCCTTACCATTTACAAACCGTAGATATTTTAGTTGAAGGAACTCAGATTACTTCCATAGGAGACCTCGCTGCACTCGACTGTCCCAGCATAGATTTAGCTGGTGCAACTTTAACCACAGGTTTTGCAGAACTGCATAGTGATCTAGGGGAACCTGGTAACGAAGAATGTGAAACTTTAGAGACAGGTGCAGCCGCTGCTGCATCGGGTGGTTTTACGGCTGTGGGTGTGGTGAGCAATGGAACCCCTGGAATAGAAAACAAGACGGGGGTAGAGTTTATTCTAAGTAAGGGTGATAGTACCGCTGTTAACTTAGTCCCTATAGGCTCAGCAAGCAAGTCAGGCGCTGGTAAAGAGATGAGCGACATGTTCGATATGTACCAGCACGGTACCCTGTTGTTCGGTGATTACAAACACGGCATGTACAACGCAAATCTCTTGAAATTGGCCCTTTTGTACACGAAACCTTTTGGCCGCATCATGGTGCATCCGGAGGATTCTAACCTTGCAGTTAATGGTCAAGTCAACGAGGGAGTTACTTCAACGTATGTAGGTTTGAAAGGGATCCCAGATATTGCCGAATCCGTGCAAATCAATCGAGATTTAAAGTTATTGGAATACACAGAAGGTAGTATGCACATCGCTAGTGTCAGCACTGCTGAAGGTATAGACGCCATACGAACGGCCAAGTCTAAAGGCTTGAATCTAACTTGTAGTGTGAACATGCATCACTTACTTTTCGATGAAACCGCTGTGGCAAACTATGATGCCAATTTTAAAGTAACCCCACCGCTACGAACAGCGCTGGACCAGCAAGCGCTTTGGTCGGCTCTTGAGGACGGCACTGTAGACTGTTTAGCTGTGGATCACTTGCCCAAGGATATTGAACAAAAGGCATGTGAGTTTGATAACGCCTCTTTTGGTATGGCCGGTTTTGAAGGTTCACTGGTGCATCTCTTAGATGCAAGGAAACTGGACTGGACCGTATTACAGCAAGTTTGCTCAACGAACCCGCGCGCACTTTTAGGCCTTCCTGAATTAAAGATTGTTGAAGGCGCAATAGCCGAATTTACGATCATCGATGAAAACGGCTCTGACCTTACTGGTTTTGCATCGAAGGCACACAATAATCCATTCAAAGGGACAACGTCTGAACATCGTGTTGTAGGCGTGTACGTAAATGGTCAATACCTCGGCAACTAAAGCGTCACAGGCAGCCTGAGACCATCGTAACTTAGGTGCATTCTTTCTGGCAATTCACGCTCAACATCTTCGTGTTTCCCCATGTAATGACTCATGTGAATGAAATAGGTATGCTTAGCGTTTATTTCTTTTGCCCAGGAAATGGCTTGTTCTAGATTAAAGTGACTGTGGTGTACTTTTCTATGCAAGGCGTCAAGAATTAAATATTTGCATCCTTTTAATTGCTCCAATGCAGCTTCTGGAATACCGTTGACATCCGTTAAATAGGCCGTATCCCCTATTCTATAGCCTAAGATGGGTAAGTTTCCATGGTTCACACCAATAGGAATGACTTCAATCCCATTTATCGTAAAAGGTGTATTAGGGGTTATAGTTGTTGTAGTGAAACGTGGCGCGCCAGGGTAAGGTTGTGGTTCAAAAGCATAATGAAATGCTTTTTTGATTCTGTTTAAAACGCGCTCCTGACCGTAAAGTGCCATTTCCTTGTTCAAACGAAATATAATAGGACGAACATCATCCAGTCCTGCGATGTGGTCCTGATGCTCGTGGGTAAATAGAACGGCATCCACGTGGACCAATTGTTCTCGGAGCATTTGAGTTCGAAAATCAGGACCCGTATCTATTTGCAATGAAGCCTCGGGAAAGTGTATGTGGACAGAGCTCCTTGTTCTTGTGTCGCAAGGGTCTGCACTTTTACAAACACTGCATTCACAGCCTATGACAGGGACTCCCTGCGAAGTTCCTGACCCTAAAAATATCAATTCCCCTGTTTGGCTCATTCTTTGTAGGTTTTTAGCACCTTTTCATTCCGAGGGATGAAGACTAAATGTTACTTTTGTTTCAGTGATTAACCTATCAGCTCTTCGCATGAATGACCGCGTCATCTTAACCACCGCCCAAAAGGCTCTTAAAATTAATCTAAACTCAGAGATTTACGGCACTTTTGCTGAAATTGGAGCCGGTCAAGAAACGGTACGAGAGTTTTTTAGGGCAGGTGCCGCTTCCGGGACGATAGCGAAGGCAATGAGTGCCTACGATAAGGCTTTTTCGGATGATATCTACGGTATTGAAGAAGACAATAGATACGTCACAGAAAGTAGATTGCGTAAGATGCTTAAGCATGAATACAATCTCATCGAGAAGCGCTTAGATCGAAATCTACATCCAAACAAAACGTACTTTGCCTATGCAAATACGGTTGCTACGATCAACTTTACCAAAACCTTCAAAGGCCACGGGTGGATGGGGATTCGTTTTCAAACAGATGCTTCTAAAGGCACGAATGATATTATTATCCATTTCAGACTTGGAGAAAACGAAGCGAAGCATCAACAAGAAACAGTAGGTCGTCTAGGTACAAATCTGATTTTTGGCGCTTACAACTACTACGAAGATCCAAAGTTCTTCTTGTCGACTTTGTACGATAACATCGATAAGGATGCCATCGAAATTGATTTGATTAATTTCTCAGGTCCAGATTTTGAATCGGTGGATAACCGATTGATGTCACTGCAATTGATTAAGAACGGCTACACTGAGGCGGTAATTTTTGGTCCTGAAGGAAATAATCTTTTGCCCGCAGAATTACTCTACAAGAAAAATATACTAGCGATGCGTGGTTCATTCCGACCCGTTACTCGCGTGAATATGGACATGATCAAGCGGGGTTATGATTTATTCGCTAACGATAAGAAAGTAAATTCAGATAAGACGGTGGTTCTTTGGGAAATCACTTTGAACAACCTACTGGCCGATGGCGAGTTAGACGAACAAGACTTTTTAGATCGTGCTGAAATACTCTGCAGTCTTGGCCAGACGGTATTAATTTCGAACTATCAAGAATACTATAAGCTAGTAGATTACTTTGGTCGTTTCTCGAAAAAGCGTCAAGGATTGGTTATGGGCGTCAACAACCTTAGTGAGTTATTTGATGAAAAATACTACCGTGACCTGCAAGGCGGAATTCTTGAGGCATTTGGAAGAATATTCTCTAAGGATTTGAAGATTCTAGTTTACCCTTTCCAAGAAAATGAAAATGCCAAAATCTTGAGAAAAGAAGATGCGGAAGTCCATCCTAGGTTTAGACCGATCATTGACTATTTAAATTTCCACAATAGGATCATTGATATTGAGGAGTTCGATGAGGAAATTAAAAATATTTTCTCGCGCGAGGTGTTGCGCAAAATACGTTGTGGTGAAGAAGGTTGGGAAAATTGTTTACCGCAATACGTAGACCGCGTTATTAAGGAAAAAGAACTCTTTGGTTATACGCCTGAAGTTTGATCTAAGTGTTTGATAATGCCTCCTTATAGGTTGCAAGACATCGCTCACGGGCCCATTTGTGTTCCACTATGGGTTTAGGATAAAGGTGTGTGTTTAATTCTGGCACCCATTTGTTCACATAAGAAAGTTGCTTATCGAATTTTTCCATTTGTGAGGTTGGATTAAATACACGGAAATAAGGTGCTGCATCTAAGCCACTCCCACTCGCCCATTGCCAACCGCCAATATTGCTAGCTAAATCAAAATCGAGAAGTTTCGTTGCGAAATAGGCTTCTCCCCATCTCCAATCAATCAAAAGATGCTTCGTTAAAAAGCTGGCGACAATCATCCGCACACGATTGTGCATAAACCCGGTTGCATTTAATTCTCGCATACCTGCGTCAACAATAGGGTATCCTGTTTTTCCCTTGCACCAAAGATCGAAATGATGCTCATCGTTGGACCATGGAATAAAGTCATATTTAGGCTTTATTGCCTTAGTGCGACTTTCTGGAAAATAATAAAGTGCCATTTGAAAGAAGTCTCGCCATATCAGCTCATTCAAGAACGTTTCGTTTGTACGTTCACTGATTCTCGCAAGTTCTCGAATACTAACGGTCCCAAATCTTAGATGAATGCCTAATCTGGTCGTTCCTCTTTTATTACCGGGGAAATTCCTTGTACTGTCGTAGTTGGAGATGATATCCTTCGAGATGCGAGCAGAGGGTATCTCTATTGCTGTTGGCTCGAATCCCATCGCCGCTAAGGGAATTAATGAGGTCACATCCGCTACACTAAAGAATGCGTCAAAATACACTTCATTTGGATAGGCTTTAAAATGATAAGGCGTGCAGCGTTTTCTCCAAGCTTTTGCGTAAGGACTGTAGACTAAGTATGGCGTACCGTCAGCTTTTACCACTTCGTTCTTTTCAAAAATAACGTGGTCTTTAGCTCCAATACACGGAATGTGCTTGGATTCTAAATAGTCGTAAACCGCTTTGTCTCGTTGCCTAGCATAGGGTTCGTAGTCACGGTTAAAGAAAAGACCGGTTACTTCATAGTTGTCGCAAAGTGATTGTATCACCGCTAACGGTTGGTCATAAAAAACCAACAAATCCGAACCTAGGTCCTGAAGTTGCGACTTTAAATGTTGAATACGTTGATGTAAAAAGGATACACGCGCATCTTGTCGGTCTTCAAGTTTTGAAAGAATTTCAGGATCAAAAATAAATATAGGCACGACGGGTGCTCCGCTCTTGAGTGCTTTCCAAAGCCCTGCGTTATCCTCTAATCTTAAATCACGTCTGAACCAAAAAAGACTAACCTCTTGAGCCATTTATTGTACTGCGTTTAGGAAATATTGACGCTGTAATTCATCCTCAAATGCACCATGAAATGCCATAGTAATGGTCGAACTACCGGCATCTTCTATTCCTCTCGTTTTCACACACATGTGATCTGCTTCAAGGTACACTGCAACACTAGGCGTTCCTAGCCCTTCCATAAGTGCTTCTGCTATCTGTCGAGTAAGGCGCTCTTGTACTTGAGGACGTTTGGAGTAGTGGCGAACAATTCTATTTAACTTAGACAGACCAACTACTTGTCCATTAGGTATATATGCTATGTGGCAATTGCCTAAAATGGGTACAAAGTGGTGCTCGCAATGTGAATGAACTGTGATGTTCTTTTCGATTAGCATATCCTTATACTGGTACTTATTATCGAACAGTTTCATCTCCGGTTTATTCTTGGGATTGAGGCCTGCAAAGGCTTCTGAAACGTACATTTTTGCTACCCTTAATGGCGTACCACTCAAGCTGTCATCGGTAAGGTCTAAGCCTAGAATCTCCATTATATTCTTAAACTTTTCAGCAATAAGTGCAATTTTTTGGTCATCGCTTAAATTAAAAGCATCGGCTCTTAGCGGCGTATCAATTGAACTGCCCATGTGATTGTCGAATAATTCGGCAAGCTCTTCTGTGGTATATTTTTGGTCGTGCTTTGTCATAATAAGTTTATTCTCCGCAGTACTCAACAAAGTTTCTGGGGGTTTCATATAAGGTAACCTTCAAATCGAATGATGTGTTCAGTTTTACTCTAAGTCTGTTCCATATTACATATGCAATATGCTCAGCTGTAGGGTTTAACGTTTTAAACTCAGTGACTTGAACATTCAGATTCTTGTGGTCCATATACTCCTCAACCTCAGATTTAATGAGGTCAGCAAGCACCTTCATATCGATAAGATATCCGGTTTTTGGATCAACTTCTCCCGTGACTCCTACAATCAACTCGTAGTTGTGTCCGTGATAGTATGGATTATTACATTTACCAAAGAGTTCTTCGTTTTCTTCTGAACTTAGGTTCGGTTCATGTAAACGATGTGCCGCATTAAAGTGCGCTTTTCTATAAACCGTGATCTTCATTGTTCCAGTAGTTTAAAAATCGGTCGTAAATGATTTTGAACCATTCTGTGTATCGATCAGGGTTAATTTTCATATCGTTTGCTACCCAGTCTACTGACTTCCAATCAAAAGAATCTACTTCTTCTGGGTTTACTTCAGGATCATCGTTCCAGCGTGCGATGAGCACGTGATCTAGTTCGTGTTCCGTTAAATCATTATCTAATTCTGCTTTGTAGATAAAGCTGAAGACTCGTTTGACAGCACAGGTAAATCCCATTTCCTCCATGAGTCGTCTTCTTGCTGCCTCCTCTACACTTTCGCCGTCTCTAGGATGTGAACAACAGGTATTGGTCCAAAGACCACCACTATGGTATTTGTGGAGTGCCCTGCGTTGCAATAATATTTCATTCTTGTCATTCATGGCGAAAACAGAGAATGCACGATGCAGTTTCGCCAATCGGTGCGCTTCCATTTTCTCCATCAGTCCCAGAGCATTATCGTGCTCGTCGACCAGGATAACTTGTTCAGCCATAGTTTAAATCCAGTTAATGGTATGTCTTACGTAACTACTTAAAAACAGTCCGTATTTTCTTTTATTAGAAATTCTCACACGTTGACTTAAAATGATATCGCAATGTGTCTTTTTGATTTTTTTAAATAAGCTGTAGTAGTACACATAGGCGATGTATACTCCAAACCGTGCTCCTTTGGGCAGTTGTTTGATGCCTTGATAGCCTGCCATGAAGTCGATATCTATATCCGCTTCAATTTCAGTTTTCACCGATTCATTAAAGTTGTTTAAATCAACCCCAGGGAAGTAGGTGCGACCTAGTTTTTTGTAATCGGCATGTAGATCGCGCAAGAAATTAATCTTTTGGAAGGCGCTACCCAGCTGCATTGCAGGCTTTTTCAATGTTTGGTAACGTTCTTCACTACCGTCCACAAAAACTTTCAAGCACATGAGTCCAACGACTTCTGCAGAACCCAAAATGTACGCCTTGTAGCCTGCTTCATCGTAGTCATTCTTATAGAGATCCATTTCCATGGACTTCAGGAAAGTCTCAATTAAATCGCGATCTATTTCGAAGGTATTAACGACTTGTTGAAAGCTATTAAGTATAGGATTTAGACTGATTTTCTCGTCTAAAGCTAAATGCGTGTCTTTCCAAAACCGTTCAAGGAGCTCCTTTTGTGGGTACCCTTCAAAAGAATCAACAATCTCATCCGCGAAACGTACAAATCCATAAATCGCATAAATAGGGTCGTGATACTTCTTGTCTAAACCAAGAATACCTAGGGAAAAGGAGGTAGAATATGCCTTCGTGGTCATTCTACTCGCTCTAATGCTTACACTGTCGAATAATGCTTTCATACTGCTTTCTTTAGAGAATAATCCTTTACAATTTCTCCGCAGACCACTTCCCCGCTAATGAGCGAAGGAGGTACACCAGGACCTGGTGTAGTCAATTGACCTGCGAAATAAAGGTTAGCAACTTTTTTACTCTTTAGCCTAGGCTTAAAGATGGCGGTTTGATCTAAAGTATTGGCAAGACCGTAGGCGTTGCCCTTGAAGCTATTGTATTCGCTTTTAAAATCACTGTACGCAAAACTGCGCTTTACCACTACACGATCACGGATTGACTCCCCAGTATAGGCTTCTAATCGATCCATCATTAAGTGATAATATTTTTCCCTTACCTCTTCGCTATCACCAGCTAAACCAGGAGCAGTAGGCATTAGTAAGAACATGTTTTCGCATCCTTCTGGTGCAATAGAAGCATCTGTTTTGGTAGGTGCACTTGCATAGAACAACGGTTTTGTTGGCCACATAGGATCTGTATAGATCTCGTGTGCATGTTGATCTAGTTCGTAGTCAAAAAATAAATTATGATGGAGAACATTAGAAACTTTCCCTTTAACACCTAAATAAAATAAAAGTGACGAAGGTGCCATTTTACGCTTTTCCCAATATTCGGGAGTGTATTCGCGGTATTCTGGGCTGCTAATCTTTTGATCAATGTGGTGGTAATCGGCCCCTCCTACTACGATATCTGCTGTAAAGCTTCCACCTTTCGTTAAGACACTTATAATCTTTCCATCTGCATATTTGAAACCCGTTACTTCTGTACTGGTTCTAAATTTCACGCCTTGCTCTTTCGCAACGCTCACCATACTTTCAATGATCTTATTCATACCTCCCATCGGGTACCAAGTGCCCAGAGACATGTCTGCATAATTCATAAGACTGTAAAGTGCCGGTGTATTCTGAGGTAATGCACCTAGGAACAATACTGGAAATTCTAGTATTGCTTTTAATTTTGGATGCGTACTGACTTCCGCAACATGTTTACGAATGTCTTTGAGCATATCCAGTTGAAATAGGCCCTTAACGATTCTAAAATCCATGAATTCGGTAAGCGATCTCCCAGGTTTAAAAACCAAATCCTGGATACCTACTTTATATTTGTATTCTGCCTGTTTTAGGAATTTACGCAGACGTAAGCCAGAGCCCGGGTCAAGTTTATCAAACATTGCCTCAAGTGTTGGCATATCTGGGCTCTGATCTTCATGATCATCAGCGCCAAACACTACTCTATATGAGGGGTCTAGTCTTACGAGATGGTATAGGTCGGAAATTTCTTTACCGAAAGAGGCGAAATACCTCTCGAAGACATCGGGCATCCAGTACCAACTGGGTCCCATATCGAATTTGAAGCCACTCTTTTCCCATACTCGAGCTCTACCTCCAAGTTGGTCATTTTTCTCAAGAATGGTGACGTCGTATCCTTCTTTGGCAAGGAAGGAGGCGGCACTAAGCCCGGCAAAGCCAGACCCTATGACTATTACTGATTTCATTAGAACGATTTAGGCGGTTGTAGGTTAATGACGTTGGTCGGCAAGCTTTTCCATCATCTTTTTACGGGCTAAGAAGATACGAGATTTAACGGTGCCTAATGGAATATTAAAGTGCTCTGCAATTTCTTCGTATTTGTAGCCTTCATAATGCATAAAAAACGCCTCAGTGTAGTGCTTTTCAATGCTACCAATCTGGTCCATAATATACTGGTTATCAACGTTAGCATCAGTTAAAGTAGTCTTCCCTGCCTCTCTAGAGTTCAAAAAGAATTGCCCCTCCGTTTCATCTACAAACGTGTTTTGTTGCTTTTTCCGACGGTAGTTGTTGATGAAGGTATTCTTCATTATGGTGTACAACCAACCCTTGAGGTTTGTACCAGTGGCAAACTTGTCCTTATTCTTCAGTGCCTTGTAATAGGTGTCCTGAAGTAAATCATCAGCATCATCGCGACGCTTGGTAAGCTTCATAGCGAGTTGACTTAAAAAGTCGTGCTCGCGATCAATGAGTTGTCCAAATTCTGCAGTTGACATGATACAATTGTTTAACGTTTGTTCGGTAAAGTTAAACAACGTGTTTGAACATTTTGTATAATGTTTCAAGAAATTTATTAAACAAAGTGATTTTTTAAGATAAACCTTCGCTCAATTCCTTTAAAGTGCTGTAGATGTTGATGTTGGTGAATTCTCGATCCGGAGTAAATTCCGAAAAAACGTACCCAGTAAGGTGTACTTGGATGCCTTTATGAACAATAAGCTCTTCCAATTCGTCCAAATAATTGCCTAATTCGGGCAGTTCGGGATGCGTAGTGAAACAACTAATAAGGTGATCAACGGGTTGGTTGTCTAGAAGGTCGGTTAAGTATTCCTTTGGTAGGCTCTGTCCTAAATAATAGACCTGCTCTCCCCGCTCTTTCAAAATGTATGCGAGGTATAATACGCCAATTTCATGAAGTTCGTTAGCCGGAAGGAATATCGCATACTTCCCGTTCTTTTCATTCGCTATTGCTGGAAGTGTATCAATAGCAGCGAAAATTTTCTGACGTATTAAAGACGAAACAAAATGCTCTTGAGAGATGCCAACGCTTCCAGAGAGCCAAAGCTTACCCAATTCTTGTATGTAGTCACCAATAACTTCTCTGTAAGTAGCATGAACGCCGTACTGTTCAATACAATGGTCCATGATTGCTTCAAACCGTTTTATGTCGAAACCAAGTGTAGCAATCTTCAACTCATTCAGCTCATACGTGTAACTGCCTTCGTACGGGCTGGCTTCTAAAGCGAGGCTCGCCAGCTCATCGGGTGAATGCTTTGATATCTTTCCAATTTTCCATCCTGCACCGAGCAAAACAGAAGTATTGAGAACAACACGTAAGTCATGGTCACCGTAGTAACGTATGTTCGTTGCTGTCCGTTGGGGCTCAATCAATTTGTACCGCTGCTCCCACGCACGAATGGTATGGGCTTTGATACCGCTTAATTGCTCCAGGTCTTTTATTGAATATTTACTCTCCACTATCTGCTAACCACTAAAAGGTTATAAAGTTTAGAAAACAGTGCGAGTATAATAAATAACCACTAAATCCTCGAAGAAACCTTTGGTATATTTGCCATTCAAAATTTTATACATGGCCTTCGAGAAAGAAATTAGAAAGCGCAGAACCTTCGGGATTATCTCTCACCCCGATGCGGGAAAGACCACGCTTACAGAGAAATTATTACTTTTTGGAGGTGCTATCCAAGAGGCAGGGGCTGTAAAAAGTAATAAGGTTAAGAAAGCGGCAACTTCTGATTTCATGGAGATTGAAAAGCAGCGTGGTATTTCCGTTGCGACCTCTGTGATGGGGTTCTATTATAAGGATAAGAAAATCAACATACTTGATACCCCGGGTCACCAGGATTTTGCAGAAGATACCTACCGAACCTTAACGGCATGTGACAGTGTTATTGTAGTCATTGATGTTGCTAAAGGTGTCGAGGCGCAAACGGAAAAATTGGTCCAAGTTTGTCGAATGCGCGATACGCCGATCATTGTTTTTATTAATAAGCTCGATCGGGAAGGAAAAGATGGATTTGATCTCATTGATGAAGTAGAACAAAAACTTGGATTGACCCTATGCCCACTCTCCTGGCCTGTTGGAATGGGACAACGTTTTCAGGGTGTTTACAATATGTGGGAGAAAAATCTCCATTTGTATTCAGCAGATAACAAGCAAAAAATTTCTGAGGGCACCTCGATTGAAGACATTAATGACCCACTTTTAGAGCAGCGTGTAGGAGATGAAGCTGCCATGGAACTCAGGAATGATCTTGAACTATTAGAGGCCGTCTATCCTGAATTTGATCGAGCAGCCTATCTACAGGGCGCCCAGTGCCCTGTATTTTTCGGTTCAGCATTGAATAATTTTGGCGTTCGTGAACTCTTAGACTGTTTCCAAGAGATTGCCCCGGAGCCGCAAGCGAAGGAAGCTGAAGAACGTCTTGTTCAACCTAATGAGGACCAATTCTCAGGTTTTGTTTTTAAAATACATGCCAATATTGACCCTAATCACCGGAATCGAATAGCCTTTTTAAAGGTGGTTAGTGGGAAATTTGAGCGCAATAAGACTTATATTCATACTAGAACGGATAAAACGTTTCGGGTAAGTGCCCCTACTGCCTTCATGGCTTCAAAGAAAAGTACCATAGAAGAAGCCTATCCTGGCGATATTATTGGTATCCCAGATAACGGTTCTTTTAGAATTGGTGATACCGTTTCTGAAAAGGAGTCCTTACACTACATGGGCATTCCGTCTTTCTCACCAGAACACTTTAGGTTCATTAACAACGCCGATCCTTTAAAGGCAAAACAGTTGACTAAGGGCGTCGATCAATTAATGGACGAAGGTGTTGCTCAACTTTTTACATTGAAGCAAAATAACCGCAAGATTATTGGAACTGTAGGCGCGCTTCAATATGAGGTGATTCAGTACCGTCTAGAACACGAATACAACGCCAAATGTACCTATGAGAACTTCCCCGCTTTTAAGGCGTGTTGGATCGAGAGTCACGATGACGCTCAACTGAAAGAGTTTAGCACCTTAAAGCAGCGTTACCTGGCTGAAGATAAATTTGGTCGTCTTGTATTTTTAGCGGATTCGCAATTCTCGCTTCAAATGGCGCAGGATAAATTTGATAAAATCACCTTTCATTTAAAGAGCGAGTTCTAAATGAGTCACATCATTAATTACCGGTTGAACCAATTTTCTTGGGCTGTAGCTGCAGTGCTCCTTCTCCCATTGCTCTTCACTCAAGGAATGTTCTTCGATGGATTGACCTTTGCGGCTATTGCTAGAAATTTAAATGACGGCGTTGGGCAGTTTTGGTCGCCGCAGTACACGCCATTTGTACATCCCGAATACTACGAACACCCTCCCTTTTCGTTCGCTATACATTCTATTTATTATAGGTTGTTCGGAGATCAGCCATGGGTAGATAGATTTTATGCATATACCCTCTATGGGCTAAGTATTTTAATGATTCGCCGAATTTGGGCCTTACTCATTCCTTCAGGTCACAGAGGATGGATACCTCAATTACTTTGGACGCTCACCCCGACGGTATTATGGGTACATCAAAATAACTTATTAGAGGCGCCTTTAAATGCGGCGACTTTAGCAGTTGTTTGGTTACTTATAGAGGGCACTTGGAAAAAGAATTACCTCTGGAGTGCTTTGGCAGGGGTACTGTTCTTTCTTGCTTTAGGTATTAAAGGTCCTGTGGCATTGTTTCCCCTAATGGTCTTGCCTCTTGTAGCAGTATTATTCAAAGAATACCGGAGCAATGCATTGATTTCATTGCTTGTGATGGTATTGAGCAGCAGTGTTCTTTTTAGCTTTTTCTACACTTATGAGCCCGACTTCGCGAAATTCTTTGAAGGTTATTTAAATCAGCAGTTGCTACCCTCGTTGCGGGGACTTAGGGGTACCGAAAGTTCGGTATTGTTAAGTTTGGGTGAATTGGCAAAACAACTAGCGCTGCCTGTTCTAGTATTGATACTTCTGGCTTGGAGACGAGGAAACCCCTACCCCTTGCGAAGAGAAAGTATCTTCATGTTCTGCATCGCTATTTGTGCAACACTCCCCTTTCTGTTTTTACACCGCCAAGAACACTACTATTTCATGCCTTCTATGGCTTTTTGGATGCTCGCCTTCGGTATGCTTTATGAACAAGCACCTTGGCCTTGGGGAATCAATAGGAAGCGGTGGGTGAAGTATATTTCATTAACCAATCTAGGATTGTGGTTTATAGCCATTATTCTCACACTGTATTTCAGTAAGTCTCCGTCACGAGATAAACATACCATCAAAGCCTATAGAAGTATGGCAAACGACTTAGATCTGCAGGTCATTCAGGTATATGATTTAAATGACTTTTGGAAGGATAATGCCATTGCTTCACGATACCATAAGCTTTATCTGACTGAAAATGAGCAGCCCTATCTCCTCACCCGTTTAGATGACCCTGTTCCAGATGGTTTTGCTGTTGAAACGGTTTTTGAAAAAGCTGAACTGGTGCTTTATAAAAAAGCCACCCCTGATTAGGAGTGGCTTCGTTGCATTTTATTAGGTAAAACTGCAGTCGTTATTCTTCCGCTTCTCCTTCCATGAATTGGGCCATCACTAGGTCGCTAACACCCATGTTTGAGAAGCCTCCATCATTATATAAGTTCTGCATGGTAACACGCTTCGTAAGATCAGAGAACATTGCAACAATGTAGTTCGCACAATCCTCAGCGGTAGCGTTGCCCAGTGGCGACATCTTCTCCGCGTAGGCTATGAAACCACCAAATCCCTTCACGCCAGATCCTGCCGTAGTCGGCGTGGGGCTCTGAGATATCGTGTTCACACGTACATTATTACGGACACCCCAATGGTAACCAAAGCTGCGTGCAATACTCTCAAGGTAGCTCTTGTTATCGGCCATATCATTGTAATCAGGGAAAGTGCGCTGCGCAGCCATGTAGGTTAAACCTAAGATAGAACCCCATTCGCTCATTGCATCATGGTTCCAAGCGCTTTGCATTACTTTATGAAAGCTAACGGCACTCACGTCCCAGCCTTTTTGAAGCCAGTCGTAGTTTAATTCTGTGTAATGTTTGCCTTTGCGTACGTTAACGCTCATCCCTATACTGTGCAGGATAAAATCAATTTTCCCGCCAAAGTGTTCCATGGCACCTGTGATTAACTTATCCAAGTCTTCCATACTGGTAGCGTCGGCAGCTATTATAGGAGCGTCAATTGCTTCTGCGAGATTGTTTAATTCGCCCATGCGCATAGCGATGGGTGCATTAGTCAATACTACCTTACCACCTTGTGCGTGGATTGCTTCTGCTGCTTTCCAAGCAATAGAGTCTGCATTTAAAGCGCCAAATACAATACCGCATTTGCCACTGAGTAATCCGTTTGACATATTCTTGTGTTTGTTATAGACTGCTAAAATAGGTTTTACCTTGCTTTCAACAAGGCTTCTGCCTGATTCTTCGCCGCTTGAGTAATTTTCGCACCACTGAGCATTCGAGCCAGCTCATCTACACGTGCTTCATCAGTCAGTACATTTACACTACTTTCCGTGGTCGTATCCGTTGATGTCTTAGAAATGAGCCAATGCGTGGTGCCTTTTGACGCCACTTGAGGCAAGTGAGTGATTGTTATAATTTGCTGCCTTTCGGCTAATTCAGACATTAGGTTGCCTACCTTTTCGGCGGTAGCACCACTAATACCCGTATCTATTTCATCAAAAACCTGACAACTCAACGTAACGTGCTTACCTAGGGCTGCTTTCAGCGCGAGTTTTACTCTGCTTTGTTCTCCACCGGAAGCCACTTTATTCAGCGGTTCGAGCGGACTACCAGGATTCGCGCTAAACATGAACTGCGGTTTATACAATCCCACAGCAGTTGGGGATTGTTCCTGCCAAATCAATTCAATTTTAGCTTTAGGCAGATCTACATCGCTCAAATAACCGATGAGTGCATTTTGAATGAATTGGGTAGACTCCAAGCGCTTCGCATGAAGTTTCGTCCCCGCTGTTTTTAAGGCAGCTTCTAGATTGATTTGTTCGGCTTTTAATTGCTTGAGCAAAGAATCTTTATCCTTAATGGATTTAATCTGTGCACCTAAAGCGTCAAATTTAACCACCAACGCTTCCGCATCAATAACACGGTGCTTTCGTATTAAACCGTCTATTTGATGTTTTCGATCGATCAAAGCATCCACATCTACGGTGAGTTCAGCCGCTGCTATGCGGTTCAGTATTTCACGTTCTATAGCTTGTGTCTGCGAGATAATTTCGAGCAACTGCTCTAAGAGTGGCTCTGTCGAGGAATCCTTCGTTGCGAGCCGAGCCAGTTTAGATTCTACGGTAAACAATTGATCTAAAAGGTTTGATTCACCGCCTATAAGTGCTGCTAATTCATTGTATTGCTCGTTGAAATCGCTTGCGTTTTTATTTAGTCGAACCAATTCTTCAATTTCCTCGTATTCGCCGGGTTTAACATTTGCTTTGTCCAGCTCGTGGTATAAAAACTCGAGGTAATCCAAATCACTGGTGTCGGCTTGTTCGATAAGCAATTTTTGCTCAATAAGGATTGCCTTAAGAGCAGTGTAAATCTTATTGTACTCCTCACGCTCCGCATCAGCCGCTACAAAAGAATCAATCAACTCAATTTGTTTGGCAACATCAGTAAGTAAACCAGAATCACTCTGGCTGTTGATATCAATAAACTGGCCGGCGAAATAAGCTAAATCACTACTCTTTACCGGTGTGTCGTTAATAAAGGCTCTTGATTTACCGTTAGGCAATAATTCACGGCGAAAAACACTGTGTACATCAAAATCGATATCCTTGGATTGAAATTCAGCTTCTAGATGCTTAGGTAAGGTCAATTCAAGTTCAATAATAGCCTTTGCGCCTTTGTCTTTTAGTACAGCCTTGGCTGAAAGTCGTTGGCCTAATGCAGCTCCTAGCGCACCCAATAAAATACTTTTACCAGCGCCAGTTTCTCCTGTCATTGCTGTCATACCAGCGAGAATGGGCAAGTCCAACTGATCAATCAGTATGAAGTTTTGTATTCTAAGTCTCTTAAGCATTACTTCCCTCCTAGTTCACTGTAACTGCTCGCATGCGTACGGTCCAACTCTTCTAATGTAGTTTGCAATGTTTTCGTATCCACACCGATCGTGGAAGCCTCCGAATAAAGCGATAGAATCTCTGTATTCTTAGCATCGAAGAACAGGTTCAATAAGTAACTATTCGGCCGCTTTTGATTGGGGCCTTCTAATGCTTTTAGACTCGTCGCTATGATTTCTAAGGATTGTTTGTGATTTTCAGAAAGGTACATAAGATCTAATCCCTGCCTATGGTACATATATAGGGTTGTTTTCACAGGCTCAAAAACGGGACTCATTAGTGCATCAGTAATCCAGAATCTATTTTTAGTACCGTCAAAGCTTTTCCATCCACTTGCACCACCACTACTTTGCGCAGTCGTGACTATGTTCTGTGCTATAGCAAATTCGGCATCGCCCCCGTTTGCTTTAAAGGTGCAACGATCTAGGCCAATGATGGTGTAGGCATAAAAAGCCAATATGGAACTGAGATTTGTCGTGTAGGTATTTTGTTGGAAGTCTATAGGTTCATTTTCTTGATAACTAAAGACTACGTCTTTGTCCAGCACCTTTAATACGGGAGAATTGTAATTGCTATTGTAGACAGGTCTAGAGTACTGTACTTGCAACGTGGCATCAAATCTATTTCCACTTAAACTATTTACGGTCATGATGTAGTTGCATTCTATACGCTCCTCATCGCTGTATTTATGATCCGTAAAGGCATAACCGTTGAGAAAGTTCTCTATGGATGTTTCGAGTGTCTGGAATATATCCTTGTTGGTTGCTTGAACTTCCGGACTTAGAATTTTCACTGTAGCACGGAGCTCCTGAGCCCTTCCCTGAAGGGAGATAAGGGTGAATATGAGGAGGACGAAAATATTCTTTATCATACCCATTGAAATTTGGCAAGAACTGTATGGAGCAGCTGTTGACCTAATTCACTTTTATCTGTAAGCGGAAAAGAGTGCTGTTGGCCATCTTGGAAGAAAACTTCAACAGCATTCGTGTTGGATTCGAATCCAGTTGTGGAGCTTAAGGTGTTTAAAACGATCACATCCGCATTTTTCTTCGCCAATTTATCTTTCGCGTAATTTTCACCATCATTAGTTTCCAACGCAAAACCAACCAATTTTTGATCCTTTCGCTTCGCATTTCCTAGCGCAGCTAGAATATCTGGTGTCTCTTCAAGGTCAATGCTCATGGTGCCTTTCATTGCGGTCTTCTTTAGTTTTTTGTCCGAAGCAGTCTTTGGAACAAAGTCGCTCACTGCTGCCGTACATATGGTTAAAACGGAAGAAGGGTAATATTCTTGCATGGCTGTTAACATCTCTTTTGCGCTAACAACGCGAACCACTTGCAGACCACTTAAGTCTAATGGATAATGTGTGGGACCCAGAACTAAAGTAACCGATGCGCCTAAAGCCCGGGACGCATGCGCTAAAGCAACGCCCATTTGACCTGTGCTGTTATTACCTAAGTACCTCACCGGATCGATGTGTTCGTGAGTGGGGCCGGCATTAATGAGTACATTTTTGCCGAACAAGGGAAGCTGTTTTAAAAGGTGCGCTGAAATAAATTGACAAATAGACTCTGGCTCCGCCATTCGACCCTGTCCTATAAGTCCACTGGCCAATTCACCGTGCTCCGCAGGTATAATTACCACTCCCCGCGCTTCTAGTTCCTTAAGATTGGAGCGGGTTGCTTCATTTTTATACATGTCCAAATCCATCGCCGGAGCAACATAAACCGGGCATTTTGCGCTCATGTAAACGGCTGATAGTAGATCGTCACAAGCACCTGTGACCAATTTTGAAAGTGTATTGCTCGATGCTGGAGCAATAATCATGAGGTCGGCCCATAAGCCCAGATCTACATGATTGTTCCATACCCCATATTTTTCATCTTCTTCATGAAGAAAAGTACTGAATACAGGGCGTGTACTAAGGGTAGAAAGCGTCAATGGGGTGATGAAGTCTTTCGCAGCAGCGGTCATCACTACCTGAACTTCAGCACCCCATTTAATGAGTTCACGAACTAAGAAGGCACTTTTGTAGGCTGCAATACTGCCGGATACACCGAGCAGCACCTTTCGCTGGTACAAAGGCCCCATTTCCACGTTCTATTTCTCTTCTTCGTTCTTCTCTTTGCGGTAGTAGATACGATCTTCTAACCACTCTTGAAGTGCCATTGCCGTTGGCTTTGGCAAACTCTCGTAAAACTTGCTCACTTCAATTTGCTCCTTATTTTCGAAAATCTCTTCTAAAGATTCTGTTGAAGAAGCAAACTCCTGAAGTTTTGCATGCAACTCCTCACGAGTAATGTCATTGATTTGTTCCGCACGTTTTGAAATAATAGTCAACGCTTCGTAGATATTATCCGTAGGTGCATCAATTGCATTGGTGTTGTGCGTGCGGGTGTTCTTGTCCGCTTGCATTTTTTTATAATCCATAGGAAATCAGGAATTTAATGTATCAATTTACGTAAATCTTCGAGGCGCTCACTTTCTGGGAACGCTTCTTCAAAATCATTTAATGCAGTCTTTGCTTCTGTGAATCTTTCGTCTTGAAGCGATTCGAGACTATTGTTCGCCAACTTAAAAGCGGCTAATGTTTTATAATATAATGCGTCCTCGCGGTACGGTGTATCAGGATATTCACTTACTGTAGTGGTAAAAGCCGTCATAGCCGCTTTATACTGTTTGGTTTTGAAATATTGATAAGCGATTTCATAACTCTTTAGTTCCAGTTTACCCCTGAGCTCTTCCATGTAGGCATTACAGTCTTCCAGCTTTTCTGAATTTGGGTGTGTGTTAATGTACAACTGGATTTCATTGATTGCTTTGAAGGTATAAGCCTGGTCGAGACTGTGTTTAGGCGCTTCTAGATAATAGCAATATGCAGTGAGGTATGCGGCTTCATCCGCCTGTTCGTTCTGCGGAAACGTTTTATAAAAGTTCTTGAAGTGGTAACCGGCAAGGATGTAGTTTTTCTGTAAATACAACGTGTTTGCATAATAGAAATAGACCTCCTGCGCTTTGTGCGTACCACGGTATAGGGAGATGAGTTCATCAAAGATTGGATAGGCCTTATTATAGTCTCCTGCATCGTAGTATTCTACGGCTTTAGAGAATTTATAATCAAGGTCTTTGCTCTTGAGAACCTCCTGGTATTCGCCACAATTCGTTAAAAAAAGGGCGAACAGTGCGTATGTAGCTAGTCTAATCAATTTCATGAACGGGCAAAGATACGATTTTTAGTGAAGCTTTAGAGCGGAAATATCGTCCAAAGCCTTACCTTTTTTAGCATTGTCTAAAATACACGCAACCAACCCTTCAGCGAAGTCCGGCCAAGCCTTTTTAACAACATATTTGGATTGAAAAAAGCGCTCGAACACAGGAATCGCTTCTTCATTCAAGTGTCTAAAAACTGTAGCCCCCTCTCCTGCTGCGCAGATCGCATTAGCGGCCTGTTCATATTGCCCTTTGATGGGAGTAATTAATAGTTTTTTACCCAAATACATGGCCTCAGCAGGACCTTCAAATCCTGCGCTGCAAATCAAGCCTCTCGATCGGGATAATGAATTTGTAAACAATTTATTATCAACACGATAAAACACTGTATTTAAAGTATTGACAGCATTATTCTCTTTGGTAAAAACAGTGAACGACTCATTGGGAAATCTTTCAAACCAACGTGCCAACGTTCTGGCACTATAGGCAGGAAGGTAAACAGTGTAATGTGCTTCTTGAGTAGGCTTTAGTTCACGGATATCGCTTCTAATAATTGGTGGTAAAATGAAGGTATCATAAACGTTAAAATGAAAGCCAATCTTGTAAGGACTCGGTGACATGTACTTTAGGACGAATTCCCAATGCCATACTCGAGGCGTAGGCCGCGGAGTTGATTCAGACCAGTATGCCGCTTGATGACTCAGTTGTAAACTCTTTACACCACGCAAAAGACAAGCATAGGAAGTGATGGCTTCAAAGTCAATAATTACAAGGTCATAGTCCTTAACCGGAAGTGAAAACACATCTTTGAGAAATTGCAGAGGCCTATTGCCTACAAGGCTCTTCCAATAGCTCACCCCACCGCTTGAGTTGTACTTCATGGTAAGGCCAAACTTTTTAAACTGCACGGGAAATCCAAGGTCGATTTGACTTTGGGTTCCGGCTACCAGAACGTCTACTTCGCCTCTTTGTGAAAGAAGAGGCACAAGCGCTCTAGCTCGGGCAACATGACCGTTACCCGTACCTTGAAGCGCATATAATATTTTCATTGACTAAACCGCTTTGGTAAGTTCTTCCAGTAAATCATGGTCGAATACTTCATCATCACCATCGTCTAAGCTAAGGGTTTTGCTTTGTGGGAAAGTAAACAGTTGCCATTTTTTATCGATGTATTCGAGGGATGTAAGATTCTCCACCCAATCGCCACTGTTCATATACATCGTACTACCGTTCGTACTGACTACCTCACGAATTTGCGGTTGATGTATATGCCCACAAATGACGGCATCATAACCTTTAGTGATGGCCAATTCTGCTGCGACTTGTTCGAAATCACCAATAAATTTTACCGCTTGCTTCACCCGATCCTTTACCATCTTTGAGAAGCTGTATTTTTCTCGTCCTAATGCCGTTAGCACATCGTTGAGAAAACGATTAGACAGTATTAAGAAATCATAGCCCCAACCCCCAAGTTTAGCTATGATCTTAGCACCTTGAATGCTTCGATCAAAAATATCCCCGTGGAAAATCCAGACCTTTTTCCCATCTAGTTTGAGGACCAATTTATTGGATAGTTGAATTTTACCAATTACCGTAGAACTGAACCTCCGGAGCGCTTCATCGTGGTTCCCCGTTATGTAGTGGACATCCACTCCCGCGGCAGCCATCTTTAAAATAGTACGAACCACCTTGAGATGGTCTTTTGGAAAGTAGCGCTTACGGAAATTCCAGATATCGATAATATCACCATTAAGGACCAGGGTTTTAGGTTCGACGGATTTGAGGTACGAATTCAATTGCTTTGCATGGCACCCATAGGTACCCAAATGCAGATCACTTATTACGCAAACATCTAACGGTCGTTTTGATTTCATTTCATGCATGAGTTTTAACAAACATGCTTAGAAAACCACAACGTCGAGTTAAAATTGACTTAGCTTAAGGTTAAGTGTATGAACTTAATGAACAACGATTTAGGACAGATTAAGAATTTCTAAACTTGCAGCTAAAGTATTCTTAAGATTGCTCGTAGCCTCTACTAGTGGGAGGCGGACCGTTGCCTCTGCGATACCTCTTGCCTCCAAAAGTGCCTTTATTCCAACAGGGTTACCTTCTTCAAATAATTGGTTTGTTAAGTCGTAGATACTTAAATGCGCAGCACGCGCTTGTATCCATTTGCCCTCAATCATGTGATGTACCATTGCACAAAAGACTTCAGGAACGCCTTGGCCACTTACTGAGATAACTCCTTCCGCACCCAATGCCATCATTGCAAAAGTGAGGTTATCATCCCCCGAGAGCACCTGAAAATCTACAGGTCGTTCGAGCAAGATTTCTGTAATTTGATCGAGGTTTCCACTAGCCTCTTTAATAGCTATAATATTCCCGAAATTTTTTGCGAGTCGAATAGTCGTTTGCGCACTGATATTACTGCTCGTTCTTCCGGGTACGTTGTAGAGAATCAGTGGCAATGGACTCGCGGCACTTAGTGCGGCATAGTGTTGGTAAATACCTTCTTGTGAGGGTTTGTTGTAGTATGGACTTGCACTGAGAATTGCAGCAACACCATCTACATCAAACGCCTTTAGCTCTTCAACCAAAGCATGGGTGTTATTACCGCCAATACCGAAAATAACAGGAATTCTGCCTGCAGTAATTTTGAGCACAAACTGCAGAATACGTTGCTTTTCATCAGGGGTCAATACTGGGTTTTCAGCAGTAGTACCGTTCACAACAAAGTAGTTCACACTGTTAGAAATACAATGTTCTAATAAACGTTCTAGTGCAGCGTAGTCTACGCTTTGGCTGCCATCACGTTGAAAGGGGGTAACAAGCGCTACACCAACTCCAGAAAGGTCTAATTTATTCATTCGTAGTCATTACATTAAGCATGTTTTTAAGCATCTCCAACTGTTCCTTGAGGGAGACATTTGCATGAGCAATACTTAAATCAGCGTTGTCATAGGTTCCACACAAATCTACCCTAATGTCGTAGCTTCTGGCATACCAATACCAAGTTAAATTTGTAGTATTCTGTTCTAGGTTTAACAAAAGATGATTATCTCCCGGTTCAGGGATCACTCGCTTTGGCTCCCCGTTAAAATTAAAATCATCTCGGTATAAATGAAAAGTCTTTGCCACTTCACCTTTAGGCCTCTTCATGTCTTCAAAATAAACGAAATCGACGGTCGAAAAGTGTTCTTTTACAACGGCCACCAAATCTAGGTTACCCGTTAGAACGGTTACCTTCGGAGTCGCACTTTTCAGTTGGCATTTACTCGGGACAGCATTCCTTAATCCACGTCTCCAGTAAAACTCTTTAATCCGTCTCATAAATTAAGTAAGGTGCGCACCTCATTTTCGTTTAAAATAGGGACATTCAGTTGCGTCGCCTTCTTAAGTTTTGCCGGACCCATCCCCTCGCCTGCGAAAACATAATCTGTTTTACTACTAATACTGCTTACATTCACACCACCAAGTGTTTCGATAAGTGCTTTAAGTTCATTTCGGCTAATGGTGTTAAATACGCCGCTCACCACGATTTTTTTAGCTGAAATAGGTGAATCAGCCGCCTGTGCTTGAACTTCTGCCTCAAACTGAAGACCGTGCTGTTGTAGTCGTTGTATTTCCAACCGACGCTCGGGTTTTTGAAAGGTGGTTAACAATTGGTCCGCGATGACTTCGCCAATTTCTTCTGCGGCTAAAAGCTCCTCTTTATTAGCGCCCATGATTACTTCCATGGATTTAAAGTGCCGAACCAGCTTCTTCGCTACGGTAGCACCCACATGACGTATACCGATTGCGAATAAAACGCGCTCGAAAGGCTGCTGCTTAGAAGCTTCAATCCCCTCGAGAATATTCCAAACGCTCTTTTCTTTGAACCCATCTAATTGGATGAGATCATCGAAGGTTAATTCATAAAGGTCCGCAGGCGTTTTGACCAATTCTTTATGAACAAGTAACGCCACCGTTTCAGAGCCCATGCCCATAATGTCCATGGCCTTACGAGAAATAAAATGGTCTATTCTACCGCAAATTTGAGGTTCACAACCGCTTTCATTAATACAGTAATGCTGTGCCTCTCCTTCAAGTCTTGATAGTGGCGAATGACATTCTGGACAGTTCGATATAAAAACAACCTCTTGTGCAGATTCTTCTCTTTGCGCAATATTTACACCGACTACTTTAGGGATAATTTCGCCACCCTTCTCTACGTACACTGTATCGCCAAGGTGTAAACCCAGCGCTGTAATTTGATCTTCATTATGCAATGATGCCCTTTTCACAGTAGTTCCTCCTAACCAAACGGGCTTCAGATTTGCCACAGGCGTAATGGCCCCCGTTCTACCGACTTGATACGTCACAGACTCAAGAACGGTCGACATTCGTTCAGCCTTAAACTTAAAGGCGGTTGCCCATCGCGGACTCTTCGCTGTAAATCCTAAATCTTCTTGAGCCTTGTAGCTATTCACTTTTATTACAATGCCGTCAATATCAAACGGGAGATCTTTCCGCGTAACATCCCAGTATTCTACAAAACTCATGATGGCTTCGATAGTGTCACATTGGGCGATGAATCGATCTTTGGTCTTCGGTATCTTGAATCCTAATTCCCCAGCAAGAGCTATACTTTCGCTATGATTCGAAGCAAGAATTCCTTCCGGTAAAACGTAATAGAGGTACGCATCTAATCCTCTTTTCGCAACCTCTGCGCTGTCTTGCAACTTAAGCGTACCAGAAGCACAATTTCTAGGGTTTGCAAAGAGCGGAAGTCCTTCCTTTTGCCGTTGTTCATTCAAATCTTCGAAACGCGCATGAGGTAGGACAATTTCGCCTCGAATCTCGAAATCTTCTGGGTACGGTGCGTTAAGCTGTAATGGGATACTCTTTATCGTACGAACGTTCGTCGTTATATCATCTCCCTGAGTACCGTCTCCCCTTGTTACAGCGCGGGTTAATGCACCATTAACGTACTGAATACCTATGGCAACACCATCATATTTTAACTCGCAAACGAAAGTTGCTTCAGGCGCTAATTTTTGAACGCGAATAATCCATTCCTGCAATTCCTCTAAATTATAGGTATTCCCTAGCGACAGCATGGGAAAGCGATGGTTCACCGTTTCAAAATTCTTAGTCACCGCTCCACCGACTCGAACTGTGGGGCTGTTTGGATCGAAAAATTCAGGATGGACAGCCTCTAATTGCTCTAGCTTTTTGAGCAATTGATCAAAATCATAATCACTGATAATAGGAGCATCCAGGTTATAATACCGGTGGTTGTGCTCGTGTAACTCAGTGCGCAAGCGTTCTATTTCAATCTGTACGTCCATATTTAGCTAATAGCATTCGGTCTTTGCCCTGTAAATCTTGTAACAATTTAATCTCTTTGGCACTATGTTTTACGCCAAGTTGCTGCATTTCTTCACCAAAGAGATGGTGTATTTCAAAAGCAATCCATCCCGTGCGATTTGAGAAGATTTTATTACCTAATTTAAAAATGGATTCATAGTACAGCAGCGGTTGTTCATCAGGAACAAATAGTGCACCTTCCGGTTCATGCGCTACCACATGTTCCTCCATATCTTGACGCTCAGAAACGGGAATGTACGGTGGGTTACTCACTATGATATCCACAGTGTCCAATGCATATTCGAAAAGGTCGGCTACAATGAACTTCACATCCAATTCAAGGGCATGCGCATTTTTTCTGGCTTGGTCAACTGCAAAGGGATTAATATCTAACCCTATAACTTCGACAGCGGGTCGTAGGCTTTTTATGGCCAAAGCAATACAACCACTTCCTGTACCTAAATCAATAACCGTTTTTGCTTGAGTTTCATCGATCAACGTAACTACTTCTCTGACCAATTCCTCGGTTTCAGGTCTTGGAATCAAGGTGGCTGAATTCAATCCTATTTTGAGTCCATAAAAAAACGTGTAACCCACAATATATTGAATAGGCTTTCTACTTCTAAGTTCTTCTAATTCAGATTCATAAGATTCAAAAAGGAAGGTTTCCTCTCCCCTCAAGATTTGATCCATTCGAGAAAGACTTAAACGTGCTTCAAACCAATAGGTGATAATATTGGCAGATTCACGAGCACCGTAGATGGTAGAGAGAAGTGCGAGCGCATTTTGCTTGTAAAAGGACAGCGTTTTCATTACTGCCGAAAATACGACTTGCACCACTACCTTTGTCCTATGTCACATGCCAAGTTTCTCACACGTTGCTTACAATTGGCCAACTATGCCAAAGGCCGAACCTCACCTAATCCGTTGGTTGGTGCGGTTATCGTGCACAATGGTAAAATAATTGGCGAAGGATACCACCATAAAGCGGGTGAACCTCACGCTGAAGTGATGGCCATTAATAGTGTGAAAAACCCATCATTACTGGCTTCCAGCACCTTATATTGCAGTTTAGAACCTTGCGCCCATTATGGGAAAACGCCTCCTTGTAGCCTTCTCATCACGGACCGTCGTATTCCCAAGGTGGTCATAGGTTGCTCTGATAGTAATGCATTGGTGAATGGAAAAGGCGTAGAACATTTAAAGTCCCACGGCGTCGAAGTTTTGTTTGCGGAAGACCCCGCACCCTTTCGACAGTTAAATCAGGTGTTCTTCTGCAACAAGGAACACAAAAGACCATTTGTAACACTGAAGTGGGCACAATCCTTGGACGGATATTTGGACAGAATCCGTACAAAAAATGAGCAAGCCTCATTAATATCGGGCCCTTTAGCAGCAATCAAATCGCACCAGTTACGATCAGAAGTTGATGGCATCCTTATTTCTGCTAAAACTTTGAATTGGGATCGACCATCGCTTTCAACACGCCATTACCACGGCACCAATCCCCGGCCTATACTGCTGGTGGATAACACCTTACCTGACTCGTTGGCATTAGAAAACTTTTTAATTGCTCCACTTTTAATTGGCAATGTATCTGCGCTCGAAGGGGATAAAATCATTTGCGATCCTTACGACATTGCGCATTGGCTTCCGGAACTCTTGAACCATGATATACACCATGTTTTAGTTGAAGGTGGAGGTCAGGTGCTTCAATCGTTCCTTGATGCCGGTATGGTTGACCAGTGGCACCGTTTTACCTCTGAAAAGCCCATTAATGATGGAATTTCTGCTCCAAAGTTTCCGGAGACAGGTAGCGCAAATAAACTAGGTACAGATCGTTATGAGCGAGGATAGTGATCGCTATTATACCGTCGAAGTTCCTTCAAGAGGCGTTTTTAAGTCTAAAGGGAGCAAGTTCTTCGCCTACCTCTTTCACTGCAAAGACGAGGATAGCTTCAAAGGCCAATTGGATTTTATTAAGTCTCAAGAATCTTCTGCTCGGCATTATTGCTGGGCCTTTCGTATTCAAAATGAAACAACTATAGAACGAAGCACTGACGATGGAGAGCCTGCCCATACTGCGGGAACACCCATACTACGTGCTTTAGTTAGTCATGAATTAGTGAATGTAGGATGCGTTGTTGTACGATACTTTGGCGGTACAAAGTTGGGTGTGCCCGGATTGATAGAAGCTTATGGTGCAGCGGCAGAGGACGCAATTCGTGAAAATATCCGCCAAGAGAAATGGGTGACAGCACAACTCAAACTACAATTCTCCTACAATCAGTTGTCCTTTGTTGAGCGCATAGTGAAACAAGCCGATCTTCATGTGGTCGAAAGAAAACAAGGCCTATCTTTAACCTATACCTTAGAGGTGGTGCAAAGTCAATATGAAGAAATAAAGGACCAATTTGAAAAGAATCATCACATTACTCTTCTTCCTAGCGGTTAACGCTGCTTTTAGTCAAGAGCTTACCACACAATCATTTTTTGAATCTACAACACCTCACGCCACTTATGAGCGTTTCCACTACCTGTTAGCGGGTCATGTACTCTTGGAAGAACAATTTTTAGAAGTACGTGATCGCTCCGGTAAAGTCCTGAAATCGCAATCCACGCTAGATTTCAAAAAACGAACCAGATTGCCCAAAGAAGTAACTTCTTCCCTACTCTATTACAATGATGAGTGGATCGCTGTAGTACCAGATACTCTTTTAGACGGTGCGCTCCATACGCTTAGATACATTACGCTCGATGGCAAGCTGTTGCTCGAGCGCGACTTAACCGTTCATTTCAATGATACCACTGTCCAGGTACGGGTTTTTAATCCGGACCCGCTAACCCCATTTAATTTAACCTATGGAGGTATTTACAAGGATCTTAACGATGGAAATGGTGTTGTATTAGATTCATTAGCCATAATTGATACGCTAACGGTAGATCAAATCGCAGATACGACCTTTCTTCGCAATCAGTACATTGAGATTGTGGATTTCGATGCGCCTTATATTTTACCTAGTACTTCACCGCAAGATTGGACTGGTGGAAGAACGGCTCCAGAATTTGAGCAAGTGATGTGCGTATACCACGTTACAGCCCTCTCCAGATATCTAAACACTTTGGGCTATGGTTCAATTATGACCTATACCATCCATGCGGATGCACAAGCACTGAACGGACAAGATAACAGTATGTTTAATTTCGGTTATTCCCCACCCCGCTTATATTTCGGCGAAGGTGGTGTTGATGATGCTGAAGATGCCGACGTGATTATTCACGAATTCGGTCATGCCATATCCCATGGCGCAGCACCAGGTACGAATGTAGGTATGGAGCGCAGAAGTTTTGATGAAGCTTTTGGCGATTATCTGGCAGAACGTCACGGCAGACGCTCGGGAACTACCAGTACACGAGTCTTTGATTGGGACGGTAACAATGAATTTTGGAACGGTAGAAGCGTATCCTACGATGGCGTAAAGAATTACAATCAGCTTATTTTTAATTCCATCTACCAACACACAGATATTATGTCTAGCGCGATGTTAGAATTTAGTGCGAATCCTAACGTAGGCGGAAGCGTTGCAGATAAAATTATTTTAGAAGGCGTTCATTCTGTAATGCCGAACCAAACTTTTAGGCAAATAGCGCAAAACTTCATTTGGGCCGATTCTTTACTCTACAATGGTGCACACTACAACGCCCTTACATTTGCCTTTGGCGCACCGAAGAACATACTTGCCGTTAGCGAGGTGGGCGAATCTTCTGCTACGGTTGCAATGGAGCATATCGTTCACACCGAATCAGGATCGGTTTTAAAAACCATAGAAGGTAAGACGGCATTGATTCACTGTTACAATTGGTCCGGACAACTACTTTGGTCTGAAACTACTACAGGTCGCTTGGAATTGCCTGAACGCACCTCAGGAATTTTAGAGGTGCTCTATTCTACAGGTGAGCGAGTCTTACTTAAGACAAACTAGAAAATAAGGTTGCCAATTCCTCTGGACAGCGCTTTGGCTTGAACGACTCTTTATCCACAAATACGAGTACTACTTTACCGGTTACCAGGATCTTACCTGCCTCATCTCGAAGCGTATGGTAAAATGATATCTTCCTAGTGGGAAGTTCTTTTATAGCTGTCTCTAATAGGACTTCTTCATCGTACTTGGCACCGCGCTTAAAATCTATGCTCATATGGACAACGGGCAACATGGTTCCATTTGCTTCAAGTTGTGCGTAGGAAATTCCCAATTTGCGCAATAATTCAACTCGGCCAACCTCGAAATAAGCGGCATAATTTCCATAATACACCACACCCATTTGATCCGTTTCAGAGTATCTAGGTCGGAAGGTATGTGTATCTTTGATTTGTACTTCTTTCATAGCCACTAAATTAGGAGTCCTTTAGTTGCATTGAGGTAGTGTTCAATGTTCAATTTTGAGATTTTTGAACAATTGAGGAGTTGGATGGTAATTTATACTCAAAAAATTTGGGCGTTTATACTAAGTGCTGATTGTCAACAAGTTAAGCGTCCCCTTAAGTAAAACTTTTTATTAACACAATAGCAAATAAATTTTTTTCAATCAGAATTTATGAACACATTTGCTATGCAGTCAACAAGATGATTTAACTCTTCGATTGCCGCCCGAAAAGTTTACTAATACACACAACACGACCTCAAGTTTGAACAGCCTTGAGGTAAGAGAATTTTTGACCATGGAGAAAAGCGTTAATGATGTCTGGAATGAAGCCTTGCAATTTATTCAAGACAACGTTGATGACCAGTGCTACAACACCTGGTTTGAACCTATAAAACCAGTAAAACTTCAGGCCAACATTATCACTGTTCAAGTACCTTCAAAGTTCTTTTATGAGTACCTCGAAGAACATTACATTCAGTTGTTAAAGGCTGCGATAACTAAATCGCTCGGTTCAGACGCAAAATTGGTATACAGCATAGTACTTGAAAACGCATACGGTAATGCACAAGCGCCGACGATGAAGTTGCCCAGTAGTGGTCGCAAAAAACATCCACGCCAAAGCGTAAATATGCCAATGAAGATTGGGAACGACAAGGAAATTAAAAATCCTTTTGTCATCCCAGGTTTGCAAAAGCTCAATATTGACTCTCAGTTAAACCCTAACTACAGTTTCGAAAATTTTATAGAAGGTGATTGTAATAGGCTTGCTAGATCTGCGGGATACGCAGTAAGTAAAAACCCTGGTGGCACCTCCTTCAACCCGCTCATGCTGTATGGAGGAGTCGGTTTAGGTAAAACCCATTTGGCACATGCCATAGGAGTTGAAATCAAAGACAACTATCCAGAAAAAACGGTGCTGTACGTCAGTGCAGAAAAATTTACGCAGCAGTTTATTGATAGCATCCGTAACAATACGAAGAACGACTTCGTACATTTCTATCAAATGATTGATGTTTTGGTCATAGATGATGTACAAAGCTTCTCAGGTAAGGAGAAAACACAAGATGTTTTCTTTGAGATATTCAACCACCTTCATCAAAACGGGAAGCAAATCATATTGACCAGCGACCGTGCTCCTGTAGAGCTACAAGGAATGGAACAACGACTCTTAAGTCGATTCAAATGGGGCTTGAGTGCGGACCTTCAAAAACCGGGACTAGAGACTCGCGTTGCCATCTTAGGCAAGAAGCTCTACAATGACGGCATTGAGATCGAACAAGATATTATCGAATACATCGCTTATTCTATAAATTCAAACATCAGAGAACTCGAAGGTGCACTGATCAGCATTCTTGCTCAAAGTAGCTTGAATAAGAAGCAAATCACGATGGAATTGGTAAAATCCATGGTCGATAAATTTGTAAAGAGCACCACTCGCGAGATTTCGATTGACTTCATACAAAAAGTGGTTTGTGATTATTTCGATATGCCGCTGGAATTATTGAAATCAAAGACGCGTAAACGTGAAATAGTTCAAGCACGACAGTTGAGTATGTATTTCTCAAAACAACTCACTAAAAACAGTCTCGCTAGCATCGGTCAGCAATGTGGTAATAAAGACCACGCCACTGTGCTTCATGCTTGTAGAACGGTAAATAACTTAAAGGAAACCGACAAGCGTTTCCGTACGTATGTTGACGATTTACAAAAACGACTTACACTCGCATAAAAAACAGTTTAACGAATGTTTTAGAGTCAGTATCTTCGGGTACTGACTTTTTTATTTATGAAAATACTCATGGTTTGTTTGGGCAATATATGCCGCTCTCCCCTAGCTCAAGGTATAATGGAACACTATGCACCAGAAGATTGGGTTATAGATTCCGCAGGTACTTCAGGGTGGCATTCCGATGAGCGTCCCGATACAAGGAGTATTTTGACCGCCAAAGAGCACGGTATTACTCTCGATCACCAACGATCACGACAAGTGACAGTAGAAGATTTTGAGGTCTTTGATATCCTTTTTGCAATGGACAGTGCTAATTACTCTAATCTCATCCAATTGGCCCCGACCGATGCTGCCAAACAAAAGGTACGCCTCATTTTAAATGAATCCTATCCCGGTGAAAATAGACCAGTACCCGATCCCTACACAGGTGGACAAGAGGGGTTTACACATGTTTATGAACTTCTCGATGAAGCTATCCAATCATTTTTAAAAACGCACTAATGGCTGCTATTTACTTATTACCTAATACGTTAGGTCAAGATAATTTCGACAGCATCATACCTAAAGATGTAGTCAACATCATAGATAGTCTTACCTACTTCATTGTCGAAAATGAAAAAACAGCCCGTGCCTATCTCAAACATTTATTGCCGGAAAAGAATCAGCGTGAATTAAGACTTGAAATACTAGATAAGCAAACTGATCCGCTGGATCTCCCCTACTTTTTAGACCCCATTAAAAAAGGGCATTCCATCGGAATTTTGTCCGAAGCAGGTGTTCCTTGTGTAGCCGATCCAGGTGCCACTATTGTCAGTATAGCCCATAGAAAAGGAATACCAGTACACCCGTGTGTGGGGCCATCTTCTATTCTACTCGCTTTAATGGCTAGTGGGTTCAACGGTCAGCAATTTACGTTCAGAGGCTACTTGCCTCACGATAAACCCATTCGAAAAAGAGTCTTCCAGGCAATGCAAAAAGACATTCGAGACGGGATTACCCAAATCTTTATGGAGACGCCCTATCGCAATGGTAAACTGCTGGAGGAATTGGTCGCCACCTTACACCCGGAGACAAAGCTTTGTATTGCTGTAGATATTACCTTAGATACAGAGCAAATTCAGACTAAAACTGTGGCGCAATGGAGCTTAGATTTACCTGAATTACACAAAAGACCAGCAATATTTTTGATAGATTAAGTCAATATGACTGCCAACGAGGATAAGGATAGTAAACTAGTAGAGGGTATATTCAATGAACTGTTAAACAGTATTGAATATAAAACGGATACGGCTGATCAAAAATTGATACAGCGTGCCTTTTCTTTGGCTAAAGATGCACATAAGGGTGTTCACCGTAAAAGTGGAGAGCCTTATATTACTCATCCTTTAGCTGTGGCTCAGATAGTTGCTACAGAAATTGGTTTAGGACCAACAAGTATTGCAACAGCTTTGATGCATGATGTTGTCGAAGATTCCGATTACACGCTCATGGATATCGAGAATATGTTCAATCCTAGCATCGCTCGACTCATAGACGGTTTGACTAAGATTTCCGGGGTGGTCAGCATGGAAAGTAGTATGCAGCTTGAGAATTACAGAAAGATGCTGCTCACCATTTCGGATGATGTAAGGGTGATTCTGATAAAGCTTGCGGACCGATTGCATAATATGCGTACCATGTCTGGAATGCCGGCGCACAAACAACTTAAAATTGCTTCAGAAACCTTATTCATCTATGCGCCGCTCGCACATCGATTGGGTTTATTTAGCATAAAAACGGAATTAGAGGATATTTCCTTGAAGTACACTGAACCTGATGTTTTTGAGGATATCAATGACCGTATGGAAACGCTACAAAGAAAGGATTTCGAATACTTAAATAAATTTGAGCGAAAGGTTTCTGAAGAGCTTTCAGATGCAAATCTCAAGTTTGAAATAAAAAAGCGTACAAAAAGTATTTACTCCATTCGGCGTAAAATGAAGAACCAAAACGTAAGCTTTGAAGAAGTGTACGATAAATACGCTATTCGTATCATTCTTGAAGCGGACAAGGAGCGTGAGAAAGCCACCTGTTGGCAGGCCTACTCTATTGTCACTGAGAATTTCAGTCCTAATCCAGCGCGTTTAAGAGACTGGATCAGTTCACCTAAAAGTAATGGGTACGAATCCCTTCATACTACTGTAATGGGTCCAGAAGGGCATTGGGTCGAGGTGCAGATCCGGACTAGACGTATGGATGATATCGCTGAAAACGGCTTCGCAGCGCACTGGAAATACAAGGAAGATAGTTCGGGCAGTAATCAATTAGATCGTTGGTTGCTACGTATTCGCGAGTTTTTAGACGATCCTGAGAACGATAGCGAGGACTTTATTGATAATTTTAAGATGAATCTCTTTTCATCTGAAATATTCGTATTTACGCCAAAAGGTGAAATGCTGACCCTTCCTAAAGGTGCTACCGCACTGGACTTCGCTTTTGACATTCACACGGAGGTAGGCGCCCACTGTTTAGGTACGAAGGTTAATGGGAAACTCATTCCGTTGAGTACACCGCTCAAATCTGGAGATCAAATAGAAGTGTTGACCTCTGTAAAGCAAGAGCCCAAAGAAGATTGGCTCAGCTTTGTGAAAACTGGGAAGGCGAAACAGCGGATCAAGCAAAGTTTAAAGAAAGAAAAGCAGCTGATCACAGGTCAGGGCCAATTCGTTCTCGAACGTAAACTAAAGGTGCTTAAACTAAAGGCTACTCATAGTAATATTCACAAACTGGTGAATTTCTTTGGGTTAAAAAACCCGGAAGAATTGTATTACAAAGTTGGCCTAGGGGTAATAGATAACGGTAAACTCCGCGAATATGCGCGAGAAACATCGGGTCTTGTCAACTATTTCAAGCAGCGCATTGTAAAGAGCAACTACGCGAAGACGAAACTGGACGAAAAAACAAGCAAACCCGCTTCGGACCATCTAATGCTGGTTTTTGATACCGATGAACACGAGATGGATTACACGCTTGCAAAGTGCTGCAATCCTTTACCGGGCGACAGAGTTTTTGGTTTTGTGACTACAGCGGATGGATTAAAAGTACACCGTGACGACTGTCCTAATGCGGTTTTACTGCAAAGTAGATTCGCAAATAGAACGTTAAAAGCCAAATGGGTGGACCGCAAGGGTGCCTTTTCGACCATTAATTTATTGATTAAAGGAATGGATCGAATTGGTATTGTAAACGATGTAACTAAAGTGGTTTCAAACGAGCTTAGTATCAACATAAAGGCCATTGCTTTCAGCGTAGATGACGGGTTATTCACAGGGAAGTTAACCATCGAAGTGGCGGATAAATTGGGCTTAACGGACACTATTAACAATATCAAGAATTTAGAGGGCATTAGTAGTGTGTCTCGTGTAGGTAAATTCAATTGATACAACGTATTTTAGCGTTTTACTTCTCATGAGTACACAAGAAGCATACAACAAGGTAAAAGATGTTTTTGGCCGCTATTTGGAAGAGCATAATCAACGCAAAACTCCAGAGCGGTTCGCTATTTTAAAGGAGGTCTACGAAAACGAAGACCACTTTGATGTGGAAACCTTGTACCTCAGTATGAAAGACAAGAACTACCGCGTTTCTCGGGCGACCCTTTACAATACGATAGAGTTGCTTTTGACGTGCGGTTTAGTTCGCAAACATCAGTTTGGTCAAAATCAAAGTTTTTATGAGAAGTCGTATTTCAACAAACAACACGATCATGTCATATTAACGGATACGGGTGAAGTATTCGAATTTTGTGATCCACGCATTCAAAACATTAAACAAACAATCGAAGAAATTTTCGGTGTAGAAGTAGAAAGCCACAGTCTTTATTTCTACGCAAAAAGAAAAGAGTCGAGCAACAATTAATTATGGCAGTAGATGTGCTTTTAGGTCTCCAATGGGGAGATGAAGGAAAAGGAAAAATAGTCGATGTATTGACGCGTAAGTACAATATTATCGCCCGCTTTCAAGGTGGTCCTAATGCAGGCCATACTCTAGAATTTGAAGGCAAGAAGCACGTACTTCATACCATTCCCTCTGGTGTTTTTCATGAAAATGTAATGAACGTGGTGGGTAACGGTGTCGTGATCGACCCCGTGATTTTTAAAGTCGAATTGGACAAACTGATCGATCAAGAACCGCACGTATTAAGTCGGTTGAAAATCAGCCGGAAGGCGCATTTGATTTTACCCACACATCGATTGCTCGATGCCGCTAGTGAGGCAGCGAAGGGAAAGAAGAAAATTGGTTCTACGTTAAAAGGAATTGGTCCGACTTATATGGACAAAACGGGTCGAAACGGATTGCGTGTTGGAGATATACAATTGGATAATTTTAGTGAACTCTACAATGCATTGGTAGACAAACACAAGCAACTACTTGCCGGCTACGAAGGATTTGAATATGATCTTGGTGCGCTTGAGCCGAACTGGTTTGCAGCAGTTGAATACCTCCGCTCCCTCGACATCATCGATAGTGAGCCGTACTTCCACGATGCTATAGCAGCAGGACAAACTATTTTGGCCGAGGGTGCCCAGGGAACCTTACTTGATATCGATTTTGGTACCTATCCATTTGTGACCTCTTCAAACACCACTTGTGCAGGAGCTTGTACAGGTATGGGTATTGCACCTAATAAAATAAAAAACGTTTACGGTATTTTCAAAGCCTACTGTACGCGAGTTGGGTCTGGCCCCTTCCCTACAGAATTATTTGATGAAGTTGGCGCGACGATTCAAACAAACGGCCATGAGTTCGGTGCAACTACAGGACGTCCTAGAAGATGTGGTTGGTTAGACTTACCTGCATTAAAATACGCTATCAATGTTAATGGCGTTACAGAGTTAATGATGATGAAAGGTGATGTTTTAAGTGGAATTGGTCCCATTAAGATTTGTACTGCATACAAATACAAGGGTGAAGTGGTTAAGCACTTGCCTTACAAACTTCAGGAGGATCTTATTGAACCTATTTTCACTGAGCTTCCTGGTTGGGATGAAGACTTAATGCAAATAACTTCCGAAGCGCTTTTCCCGCAGAGCTTTAAGGACTACATCGCATTTATTGAGTCAGAAGTGGGTGTTCCAATCACGCTTGTTAGTGTAGGTCCCGATCGCGCTCAAACGATATTAAGAGATTAATGAAAAAGGCCATACTAATTTGTGTGGCCCTTTTTTTCTCTACCCCTCCATCGGGGTGGGGTCAAACGAAAATTCAAATTATACGAAGCGATACGACCGATTTTATCAAAGGAGATAACGGTGCGCAAACGTATTATTTGAAAGGTAATGTGACCCTAAAACAAGACGTGGCCTTAATGTATTGCGATTCTGCGGTATTGTATCGTCCGCAAAACACTTTTGAAGCATATGGTAATGTCCGCGTCAAACAAGCCGACACCGTTCTTATAACTGGGGAACAACTCACGTATTTAGGAGATCAAAGAACGTTTACTATTTCTGATCATGTCGTACTTAAAACGCCGTCCTCGAGATTGGCAACGCGTGTATTAAAGTACGATAGAAATACATCTACAGCGTATTATCTGACGAGATCTACTCTCGAGCGTAAAAACCTCCGCATTACTTCTGATGTAGGTAATTACAATACGGCGTACGAGGTAGTTCGGTTGCGCGGAAATGTCGTAGCTGTGGATTCTGCTTTTGAAATGAAAACAGATACTTTGCTGTATTATCCTAACCGAAACAAATATTCGTTTGCAGGCCCGACAGCGCTCGTGAGGGACAGCACAGAACTCTTCTGTTCAAAAGGAACGTATGCAGCAGATATGACCCTGTTAGAATTGTTTGGAGGAGCTAAAATGAAGTCGCCGAACCGCTATATAGAAGCCGATAGCTTGTATTACTTTCTAAACTCCGAAGATGGTACCCTACACGGTAAGGCCACAGTGGCGGATTCTCTTGAAGGGTTTGTGCTCAGTAGTAACTTTATCGATTATAAAAAGAGTCCCGTTTATGTAGATGCCTTTTCCCCAGTGTTCTACAAGCAAAGCATGGACGGAGATACCATCTACGCGAAAGGAGATAGTTTAAGGATACGGTCGGAGATGGATTCCACCAAAATTGTTCATTTGTTCGGTCAAACGTCTTTTTTTAGTACCGATTTTCAGGGCATAAGCCCGAATTTTCTCTTCCACGAAGCAGCGGAAGAATTAGCGTTGTTCCCTGCCCCTACATTGTGGAGTGGAAACAGTGAATTTGGTGCCGACTCAACAGCGTTGAAACTTAGAGCGAATAAATTGGACAGTTTATTCATGATTAGCAAAGTAACCATCACTACGAAGACAGAGGACTCGTTATTTTTCGATCAAACCACAGGAAGCGTATTAGAAGGGAACTTCAAAGACAATGCATTGAGAAACGTTCGCATCGATGGAAATGCGCAGGCAATGCTTCACAATGTGAGTGACAATGGCCGTATTGAAGGTTCGAACAAAAGCAGTTGCTCTTGGATGCAAATTTCATTCAACGGAGATACTTTGGAGCGAATTAAGATGGCACGAGATGTAGAAGCCGTATATAATCCTGAGCGTTCTACAGTTCCCGAATGGTTACCGGGTTGCCAACCATCCTTTGAGCAACGACCTAAAAAATCCGCACTTGTTTCCCCGAATTAAGTGCGTTCCAGTATCGCTTTAATGTTTGGTTTAAAATATCCAGGGCCTTTCATGACTTTTCCATCCGCTCTGTAAATAGGCTTACCGTCCTCCCCTAGTTTACTCATATTACTGGCCTGAATTTCTTCAAACACTTCTTCGATGATGTGCTGCATCCCGTGACTCAAAATAGTCCCACATAAGATATACATCATATCTCCCAGGGCATCGGCAACCTCTACGGCATCTCCTTCTAACGCAGCTTCTAGGTACTCCTCGTTCTCTTCTGCCATGAGGCGGTGACGCAAGGCGATGGTCGCTTTGGATAGGTCCGCTGTTGGGACATATTTATTGGGTATTCCGAAGGTATCGTGAAATTTTTCTACGTGTTTGATCTGTTTGTTCATGACCTCGTTTTATTTGATCGATTGCATCGTAAATTTACAACATGGAAAACATTACAACCGGACACTGGATTTTCGCGGGAATATTTGCGATTTCATTTCTCATCTACCTCTTCATTAGTTACCGCAAGGACCTGCAGTTACACAAGATTCATTACAAAAGCGGCGGAATTCAAGTCCTTCTACTTATTGTAATTACCTTGTTCGTTCTGTTTGTATTCAAGCGTCTAATGTAGCGCCGATTCTGTCGTATATTTGTGTAGAGTTTAACTCAACCCTATCACATGACAGAAAAGCAGAAAAAAGAAATCAGTTACCAGGAGTATAAGACCGAAGTACTCCAAGATTATAAAATCGCCGTTCTTTCCCGCGAATGCTCATTAATGGGGCGTCGAGAAGTTCTTACAGGTAAGGCTAAGTTTGGAATTTTTGGTGCTGGAAAGGAATTGGCTCAAATAGCATGGGCGAAAGCGTTCGAAAAGGGTGATTTCAGAAGTGGCTATTACAGAGACCAAACTTTCATGATGGCTCTCGGGGAAATGGATGCGAAACGCTTCTTTACGTCACTTTACGCCGTCACCGATATTAAAGAGGAACCTATGGCAGGTGGCCGTCAAATGAACGGTCACTTTGCAACCAGATCACTTGATGAAAATGGCGATTGGGTAAACCTTACCGAACAATATAACAGCTCCTCTGATATCAGCCCTACTGCTGGGCAAATGCCACGACTATTGGGTTTGGCGCAAGCCTCTAAAGTCTACAAGGAGGTTTCTTTCAATGGGAGTGAAAAATTCTCGAATAAAGGCAAAGAAGTTGCTTGGGGTACGATCGGAAATGCCTCTACTTCAGAAGGTCTATTTTTTGAAACTATAAATGCAGCAGGGGTTTTGCAGGTACCCATGGTTATCTCCGTTTGGGACGACGAATATGGAATTTCAGTGGGTGCGGAATATCAAACTACGAAGCAAGACATTAGCGAGATTCTTAAAGGATTCCAGCGCGATGAAAAAGGCAACGGGTACGATATTTTTGTAGTCGAAGCTTGGGATTACCCGGCATTAATCAACACCTTTTTACATGCTGGACGCGTAGCACGAGAAGAGCACGTTCCAGTGATGATTCACGTAAAAGGGATGACACAGCCGCAAGGACACAGTACCTCCGGATCGCACGAACGTTACAAAAGCGCAGAGCGTTTGCAATGGGAGAAAGATTACGATTGTATCTTAAAATTCGGGGAATGGATATTGGCCCATGAAGTAGCCAGCCAAGAAGAATTGGACGAAATAACGAAAGAAGCGAAAAAGCTTGCTCGTGAGGGTAAGAAAGAAGCTTGGACCATCTACCAAAGCCATCCTATTCGTTTACGAAATGAAGTTTTACCCCTCTTGAAGGCTATTCAAACTCAGGGCGAGAAAGGTATATTTATAACCAATATTATCAAAGAGCTTGAGTCTCATGAAGATCTTGAAGTCGCACATTCATTTAAAGCAGTGCGCAAAGCGCTTCGTACGGTTGCCGGGGATCAAAAGGTAAATGTAGCGCCTCTTAAAAGCTGGTTACAGAAAGAAGATGCCGTTCAACGAGAGCGCTACTCTTCTCATCTTTACAGCGTTCAATCTGAATCGGCATTGCTAAATCATACCCCCGCAACCTATGCTACCCAAGAAATAGTTGATGCACGAATTGTGCTTAGAGATAATTTCGATGCACTTTTCGCTAAGTACCCTGAAGCCATGGTATTCGGTGAAGATTCCGGTAAAATTGGCGATGTCAATCAAGGTTTAGAAGGAATGCAAGCTAAATATGGCGAGACTAGAGTGCAGGATGCTGGGATTCGCGAAGCAACTATTATGGGGCAAGGTATAGGTTTAGCCATGCGTGGTTTGCGACCTATTGCTGAAATCCAGTACCTCGACTACTTACTATACGCCCTTCAAATCATGTCTGATGATTTAGCAACTGTTCACTACCGCACTGTTGGGGGTCAGAAAGCTCCAACCATTGTGCGTACACGTGGACACAGATTAGAAGGTATTTGGCATTCTGGATCACCTATGGGTACGATCATCAATACTATCAAGGGAATGTATGTGCTCGTCCCGAGAAACATGACCAAAGCAGCCGGCTTCTACAATAAGTTAATGCAGCTCGATAATCCGGCCATTGTCATTGAATGTTTAAATGGATACCGAAGAAAAGAGGCATTGCCTTCTAACTTAGGCGAATACACGGTACCTATTGGTGAAGTTGAAATTATGCAAGAAGGAACCGACATTACGTTGGTTACTTACGGTTCAAACTGTACGATAGCCTCCGCCGCGGTACAGGAACTATCTGCCATGGGAATTAGTGTTGAATTAATTGATATTCAGTCTCTTATTCCATTTGACCTCAAGCATGATGTAGTTGAAAGTTTAGTAAAAACAAATACTTTAGTGATCCTTGATGAAGATGTTCGTGGTGGCGCCTCTGCCTTCTTATTGCAGCACATCTTAGAGGATCAGAAAGGGTACCAGTATCTGGACGGAGCTCCAGTAACCATTACCGCTAAAAATCATCGCCCTGCTTTCGCTTCTGACGGTGATTACTTCTCTAAACCTTCTCACGATGATATTGTGGAACAGTTGTATGCTGTCATGCATGAAAAAGATCCTAAGACCTACCCTGCTTTTTAATGGGAACATCTAAGCTTTTTCCCAATACAGTTGCTGGAGTTTTAGAGGCGCTAGAAATGTCTTTTGGCAAAGGGCTGTATGCGGACAAAGTAATAGAACGTTTATTACGCCAAAATAAAAAATGGGGATCTCGAGACCGCAGTTTCGTGGCTGAGCACACCTATGAAATGGTCCGTTGGTGGGCATTGTTGTGGGGAATCTTAGGGCAAGAGCCTACGACGAAACGCAAAGATTTACAAAAGCTTTTTGGCATATACTGGCTCTGGAGAGGTTTTGAACTTCCGGATTGGCCAAAATTCGATGCTGTAAGAGACGTTAACATTAAAGAACGATTACACACGTTGAGTGGAACTGCGACATTAGAAAGCTATGCCCAATGGTTTGACGAAGAAGCACGCAACCAATTGGGAGAAAAATGGGATACGATTGCTGAAGCGATGAACATACCCAATGCTGTTAATCTCCGCGTAAACACCCTCAAATCTAATCTAGAAGAAGTACGCAGTGAATTGCAGCTGGCTGGATTAGAAGTACACAACCACCCTACCTTTCCTGATGCATTGGTGTTGGCGGGTCGCCCTCGATTGAATAATCTTGAAGGTTTCAAGACAGGTAAGTTTGAGGTTCAAGATGCCGGTTCTCAGTCCATAGCACCGTACTTAAATCCAAAGCCTGGTAGCACAGTAATTGACGCTTGTGCTGGTGCTGGTGGTAAAACGTTGCACTTAGGCGCGCTCATGCAAAATAAGGGGGCTCTTATTGCAATGGATGTCGAAGGAAGGAAATTAGGTGAGTTATTAAAACGCACCCAACGTAGCGGTCTTTCTATAGTGCAAACTAGAGCATGGGAGGAACCTGGTGTTTTAGAGGATTTATCGAACAGCGCGGATTATCTACTATTGGACGTGCCATGTTCCGGATCGGGCGTGATTAAGCGCGAGCCGGATACGAAATGGAAGCTGCAGCCTGAACATTTAGATCGATTAGAATCGGTCCAATTCAGTATCATTCGTGATTATTCTAGTTTGCTAAAGACAGGCGGTATTATGGTTTATGCCACTTGTAGTATACTCCCTAAAGAAAACCGACTTCAAGTAGATGCTTTTCTAGCACATCCTGCTGGCGCTCAATTTGAGTTACTTGAAGACCGTACCGTAGATCCTTCCCATCATAATGACGGCTTTTACATGGCCAGATTAAGAAAACTTGCATGAAGACCACTGAATCCAACTCATTGTACGACGGCCTTGAGCAAATGAGTGCCTTAGAATTGGTTCAAGGAATAAATGCCGAAGATGCAAAAGTTGCAGCAGCTGTCGCTTCTAAACTATCAGAAATCAGTTCGTTTGTAGAGGCCCTCGTTGACCGCATGAAAGATGGAGGTCGATTATTTTACATAGGCGCAGGTACTTCAGGTAGATTGGGCATATTAGATGCCAGCGAATGTCCTCCGACCTTTGGAGTTGACCACGAAACTGTGATCGGTCTTATCGCTGGAGGTGATTCAGCCATTCGCAAAGCCGTTGAGCGGGCCGAAGATGATTGGGACGGCGCATGGAAAGATTTAGCGCCCTATGGACTAACAGAAAAAGATACGCTTGTTGGCATAGCCGCCAGCGGAACTACACCCTACGTGATTGGCGGAGTGAAACGAGCGTGTAAAGAAGGGTTGCTCACTGCTTGTATCACATGCAATACAGAATCTGTTCTAGCGCAAGCTGTAGAGCATCCTATAGAGGTCGTCGTGGGACCTGAGTTTGTCACAGGTTCTACCCGTATGAAGAGCGGCACCGCGCAGAAAATGGTATTAAACATGATTTCTACGAGTGCAATGATATTACTAGGCAAGGTGCAAGGAAATAAAATGGTAGATATGCAGCTTTCTAATGATAAACTAATAGCGCGTGGTACCCGAATGATTGTAGAATCTACCAAGGTTACACTAGAATACGCTGAAATGATGCTGTTAAAACATGGAAGTGTGCGTGCAGCAGTACATGAAATACAATCTACTCATGAGCAAGAGTAATCAAGATCATATAGTTGCGGGCTTATTTAAATTGGCCTGGTCCTTTCCTTTTATTTTCGCTGGTCCAGCTTTATTTATAGGAAAAGGAACGTCAGGGGCATGGTACTGGACGGTATTTTCTATACTCTTGATGCTGAGCGGTATTACTCTAGTAGTATTGGGATTGCGTCAAATCCTTCGTGGATTCTTTGGCGACTAATTACAACAGTTTAATCACACGTTGCATTTGCGTGCGACCTCCCCTTTCAATATAGAGGATATAGGTGCCCGCTGCAATGTTGTCGCCAGGCGACCAAAGCGCTTTGTAACGCTTTGATTCTAATGTGGTAATTGCCACTGTACGCTGATTAAGATCTCTCAATTCTAAATGAATGTCCAGCGCTTCACCATCTGGTAGAAACAAAGAAATGTAATCTGGAAAAGGATTTGGATAGACGACTATTTCTGGGAGCTTTCCATCTACAATGGTTGAAAGATAGCGGTGGGCAAAACCTAGATTCGGGATTCCATAACCTATACGAGGATTATGCTGGTAATAGTGTGAAGCACTGACCTCTAGCGCCTCTATAACTTCTTGTGCCGTTGCATCAGGCACTGTACTCCATAAACATGCGGCAGCGCCAGCCATTATGGGGGAACTAAAGCTCGTGCCGTTTGCATAAGCCAGTGTACCGTCGGAACGATAAACCACCGCACCTTCACCCCTTGCGCAAACATTGGGTTTTACTCGTCCATCTACGGTATACCCACGTGAACTAAAACTGCTGGCGACACCGTACTGCGTAACACTTCCTACAGTAAGTATACTATCTGCATCAGCTGGAAAGGTAAGCTTGTCCCAACTGCTGCCTCCGGCATTGCCTGCGCTGGTAACCACCAGCATTCCGGTGCGAGCCGCAGCCAATGCCCCAAGCGAAATGATACTGGTTCTTCCATCGAGATCACTAACGCTGTAGTCGTCATTGGGATCGTCAAATGTGCTGTAGCCTAAAGACGAATTAATGATATCAGCTCCTATAGAATCGGCAAATTCTGCACCAGCAATCCAATTCATCATTTCCTCCGGCGTTTCGCTCAGCTCTTTCTCTGTTTTAATGAGTGCATAGCTTGCTTGCGGTGCAGTCCCTATAAACACTTCCGGCTGATACGCAGCCATTGTACTAAGAACACTAAAACCATGAGAGGAACCCTGATAAACATTCGACCCACCTTCGACAAAATTGCGAGTAATGATCGTATCTAGACCATCATTTATCCCGACTGTTTTTCCTCCTACAAAACCTGCATCTAATACAGCAATCAGCATGCCTTCTCCTAAAGCGACTATTTCATCATATCCGTTATCAGTATGTACGTGAAGACTGTGTAATGAAATCTGTCTTGTTTGGCTATCTGCGTACCCGTAGGGAAAAGCGACACTTTCTTGCTTGTGCATACCTCCCGTTAGTTCGACTACACGATCTACACATTCCAGGGTTCTTAGTTGAAGCACTTCAGTAGGTGTAGCCTCTACATAAACCACATTTAACCACTTGCTTGAGACTCCGGTGTAAGTTGCAATAGACTTAACCGCTGAGATGTTTCTTTGAGACACGGGTATGTCGGACTTCGAGAATGCAATGTCTTGACGCACACGTCTTTCTAGAGCTCTGGGCGATAAATACAAACCGAAGTCTAGCGTATCTAGCGTTACGTTTTTTTCTGAAAAATAAACCGCATAAGGAGAAGGCAACTCCTGTGCGAGCATTCCTTTTGCATTGAAAAGAAATAGAACAATTGCTATGCGGACTATTGATTTCATTCAGAAATGGTTCCAGAACCGATCAATTCTTCTCCGCTATACCAAGCTGCAAATTGGCCAGGTGTGATCGCCTTTTCAGGGGATTCAAATAAGATATACGCACCTTCTTCTGTGCGGTATACTGTGGCCTTCACAAGAGGCTGACGGTACCGAATGCGCACATCATAGGCACAAGATTCTCCGATGGATAAACTCAGATCTTCTCGAACCCAGTGCAGTTCTGATGCTTTTATAAATAATGCTTCACGATAGAGCCCTGGATGATCTTCTCCTTGACCCACGAAGATGGCGTTGTAGGTGGTATTCACTTCCAAAACAAATAGAGGCAATGGACTTCCACCTATACTCAATCCTTTTCGCTGACCCGTCGTGTAATAATGAGCACCATTGTGCTTGCCACGTTTAAATCCATCCTTTGGGTGAAAGTTGAACGGCGCTGCTTTTTCATCCAATGTAGTTCTCGGTAGCGACAATACGTCCGCATCTCGTGGAATTTCCCAAACGGTTCCCGATTTAGGCTCTAGTTTTTGTTGGAGAAAGTCAGGCAAGCGGACTTTTCCTATGAAGCACAACCCTTGTGAATCCTTTTTTTCCGCAGTCACTAATCCGGCAGCTTTCGCTATTTCCCGTACCTCCGATTTTTGAAGATGGCCTATGGGAAAGAGTGCTTTGGCCAATTGGTCCTGAGATAATTGGCATAAAAAGTAACTTTGATCTTTGTTGGAATCCAAACCGCTTAAGAGGTGATGTACATCCTTACCATTGCCATTCGTGGTAGATTTTCGAACGTAATGTCCTGTAGCGACATAATCCGCACCAATAGACACGGCAGTTTTTAGAAAGAGATCGAACTTAATCTCGCGGTTGCAGAGCACATCTGGATTGGGAGTGCGCCCGCGCTCATATTCACTGAACATGTAATCTACAATACGTTCTTGATAGGCGGCACTCATGTCAATTACCTGAAACGGAATACCCAATTTATCAGCGACCAGCATAGCATCATTACTATCCTCCACCCACGGACATTCATCATGAATAGTGACCGATTCATCCACCCAATTGCGCATGAATAATCCTATGACATTATACCCATCTTCTTTGAGTAGATGCGCTGTTACAGAACTGTCAACACCACCACTAAGACCTACTACAACCGTAGTTTTACTCTTTTCCTTCTGTGTCATAAGTGGTTTCACTTTCCAATTGTCCGTATCTGTACTCCTCTTTACGTATTACTTTATTCTCTTCAAAATAAAACCAAGCTCCATGCTTCTTGTCGTTTTTGTAAGACCCTTTTGCCAATAGTTTTCCGGCCTCATCGTAATATGTACATTCACCGTTGAGCTTATCGTTTTCATACAGACCTTTTGTGCGCAAGGTTCCATCTTCCCACTTTCTAAGCCAAATGCCTTCCTGTGCACCGCTTTCAAATGTCTTCTTTTCTGCCAATTTACCACTCTCGTAATAGGTCACTTGCACTCCTTGTAAAACTCCGGCAGCATAGTCTTCGCTTTGCGTGAGTATGCCCTGCTTGTCGTAATAATTCCAAGTACTGTCTCGCAATTGATTTTTATACAATCCTTCAGCTTGAATAACACCGTTAGTATGATAGGCTTTTGCAAATCCAACCCCAGTTTCACCTCGGTAGGTAACTTCTGACAT
>Ga0209555_10000081_pt1 | contig 78021 bp, 97 predicted proteins | sample SaaInl85LU_5_DNA_FD_184643 | JGI IMG/M metagenome (GOLD analysis project Ga0209555, IMG submission 184643) | Marine microbial communities from expanding oxygen minimum zones in the Saanich Inlet - ESP_85LU_5_DNA (SPAdes) (version 2) | ecosystem: Environmental > Aquatic > Marine > Intertidal...
AAGAGAACGTCGTCGGGCGATGATACAAAAGAAAAAAGAAAGACTAGAAATTGCGCTCGGAGCAGTTAACTCGGCATTAATGACTAGCGACGCTGTTGCTAAACATAATGCGTTAATGGCTCTTAGCATAATACCGGAATCATATACAGTACAGACTATTCCTGTAACTACATATGAAGAAACGGTTACATTAGATGGCGGTGAAATACCCGACAACAAGAAGGCAAGAAGAGTGAGTTTTGCGCAACAATTGAAGCATGAACAAATGGTGAATTTACAATATGAACAACTCAATCCTAAAAATAAAGGGGAACAATAATGTTCAAAAAATCAGTAATTATCGCATCGGCATTTGTAGCTTCTTTGGCACAAGCTCAAGTCGATGTTCCTATAACGGGTAATGTGGCATCTAAATGCGTTATCACTACCGACACTCCTGGGGTTTATGGTAACCCAGTTTCAAATAAACTAAGCACATTGCCAGTAGATGGTGGTGTTATGCCCGTCGTTCGATATGATATTATCGAAGCAGATTCGTATAAAGCACAGATTTCGTGGCCAGAGTCTTTTACAACTTCGCCTGCTCTAACAGACGTTGTTAATTGGACTGGCTTAACTGAAATTGCCGAAGTATCAAATGCTGATATGTCGGCTTGGGAAAATACTAAAGTTGAATGGAACAACGTAACTGAATATGACTTATCACTAGCTGGTTCTATTTGGTTTAAGGTATCTTCTACTGCCGATTACGGTTATGACAAATCGTTTCCAGGCGGAACTTATCGTGCCTCGGTGTTAGCAGAATGTATCGCCAAGTAGTAGTATTATTGTTGGTGTTCTTTTCTTGGAGTTTAAATGCCCACGAATGGACACCAACATACCCTAAACTTGAACAATCGTTTGTATCGAACGTTCTAGTTGCTAATATGAGTTTGTTCAATAACAGAAAGAATATACGGTATTATGAGATATCTGTATTCGATGCTGATTGGAACCCAGTCGCATATTCAACTGGAGGCAATTCGATACTGAAGATATCTTACCTTCAGAGGAAGAAGGTCGCCGTCTATATTCGTAAACGAGACAGAAACAAAGCAACATATATCTGCTCACGGTCTAAGAGTTTACTCAACGCCGATAGTGTTACATATATTTCTTCAAGGATATGTTCTAAGATAAAGTGAGTACCGACGTGAAATATTTACTTGTAATAATGACAATAATATGCTTACCAGCGTTTGGGGATAATAGTTCTCTTAACTTAAATATCCCGACTTCACCGCAGAGTTATGCGTCTGATCAGTTTAGGGCTGGCGACATGGATTGCCGTCAAGCTATAGGATCGTCGACTAACCTTGAGTTTGGTGTTGTTGGGGTAATGAATCAGAACGACCAGTTTCAGTCTAATGTAATAGTTGATCCTAATAGTCAATTTAATTCTAACGACATTATGAAAGATATCGGTGTATATGCTCGTATTACAATTCCTATCGGTGCGCCAAAAGAACGTATCGATTGTAATGCGTTTTTCCGATTAGAGATGGAGCGTAGAAGGTTAGAGGTTCTTAAACTACAACAAGAATTAACCAATTTACGAAGGTTACAATTCGAAGGCGATAACGATGACAAATAAAGATTTGGGTCAAATGACCGAGAATGTCGAAGAAGGCATCGAGAATCTAAAAGAAGAAATAGCAAATAAAGAGTTTAGATTATTTGGTATTAAAATGACCCCTGCTACTATTATGGGAGCGTTTGCTTTAATTGGTTCTATACTTGGTACTATGTACGCAGGGTTCGAATCGTATAAAGCGTTCCAAGAAATGGCAGAGAAATTAGCTGTACTGGATATTGAAGCGGTCGAAGCTCGTAACGTTGAGATTGAACGTAAACTCGACGATGCTATTGATTATACTCGCGATATAAAGAACGGACTTCGTGACGACCTAATATCAATGGAAGGTCAAGTTGATAGGGTAGAGGACGATATGCGCGAATTAGAAAATAGGTTGCGTACGATGATACGTGAAGCGCAAACGAGTTTTGATAATAAGCGAGATAGGTTACAAACCGACTACGATTCTAGAGCGCAGAGGTTACAGGATAGGTCTGATTCCGAAATAAAGGATCTCAGGGCTGAAATGGATAAACTCCGAAAAGAGCTCGAAGAAAGAATACAGAAAGCCTTGGATAACCCCTTATCTGATTAAAACTAAGCCCAGTCTTTACACTGGGCTTTTTTATGCTTACTGTAGCCACGTTTGGCTTTGGCTTTACGGTCGTCGTGCTTTAAACACTTATTGAATTTATGAGCGTGTTTGGCTACAGGGTTCATTCTACTCATCCATAATAACTAGAATATCGTCTTCCGATAATACAGCTTGCTGCTGTGATCCGATATTCAACGGTTTAGCCATTTGCCAATTAGGCAATACCGTATCGCCGACCTTAACTGTTTCAACTTCAGGTCCGACGAACATAACAACTCCCATCTTTACGGTATCCTTCACTTCAGAAGATAGGATAATACCTGACTGAGTTGTTTTCTTTTTCGCTTCTTGCGCGACTACAATGTTATTCTTTAATGGTCTCATTTCAATTCCTTACCAATGCCGAACGGCATTTGCTATTATAAACATATTAGTAATTACTGCTTGGGTGATCAAAAACGTTCGAAGCCAAGCAACTTTATCTGCTTCTTTATCGTCAGGCGATGACTTCTCGCCTAATGCCTTTGCCCACAATCTCCATAACTTTTTCAAGTTAGATCCTTACAGATATTTGTCAATCATCTCTAATTGGTCATGGTATTTAGCCACTAGTTCTAGCTCTTGCTCGATTGCTTCCATCACGTCGGGATGCTCCCCAATACCTGCTGGATTTTCGAGGTAGACCTCAACGTTCATTTTATGCTTATTGATATGACCAATAGCATGCGAGCGTAACGACTCGATAATTTTATCTCTCATTTTAGATTCCCTTAATCCGTAATAATGTTATATATATCTTTCCAGTTATTGACTTTGGTTATCCCTTCCGCTTCGAACATACTGTTATGATTGTGTCTCATAAGAATGCTTTCTAAACCAACTCCAGCGCCAACTTCGGCATTCTCTGGTTTATCTTCTACCCAGTAACAACCAGTTCCGCGATAGACTTCTAACTCCTCGTCTTTATCCGCACCAGTATCAAGGTAGACATACTTCTCGAATACCGTAGGTCCAAACAACTCAATCAAGTTTTTTGTACGTAGGTGCTGAGAGTAGTAATCGTTAGATAAAGAAGTAATCGCATGGAATACATACCCGTGATCTTCGTGTAACTTCTTAACATACTTAATTGCATCACGTAGAGGTGGCAACTTACGAATAGTCGCACTCTCATTAAACATACGGATAAGCATTTTACATAACTTCTTATCTATACCATATCTAACGTCCATTTCATAAACGTCCGTACGAGTTTCTTCAAACCCATGACGAGTCATCCATTGCCCAAAGGCATACTCCCAGTCCAATAGAACTCCATCACAATCTACTAATATCACTTTATCTTTCATAATAATTCCTTACGCTATGCCAGTCCAACGAATGCTATTCGGCATGTTATCAAATATGTTTCCACGGGCGAAGTTAGTAGCTGGACCAGACCAGCTCGCAGCCATTAGCAAATCGCCAGTTTTAAACTTCTTACTATCTTTACGGCATACAAATCCAGCCACAGAACGGTGACTGCCATCTTCGTCCGTTCTAATGATCTTATCATAAGAGCGACCAGTACTTACTACGTACATACCTTCAGTTTGGGCGAAGGCTTCGTCGAAATCTTTAGTAGAACCATACTCAGAGCGGATAGTAAACAACGCATAATCAGTACGCATTTTAGTAATAACTTCATTTATCATTTCAACATAATCATTCATAATATATTCTCTCAATCAATTCAATACAAGTATTATATAATAAAAAAAGAGGCAAGTAAAGCCTCTTTTTATACCGATTTGCTATATGCTTATAACTTAATCTAATAACTCTAACTGAGTTCCTTCTTCGGGTTTATCTTCTTCGGCTTCCTCTTCAGCCAACTTCATTTGGAGTTTCTCAGCCTTAACTCGAACTCGGTCAGTAACTTCTTCGCCGTTCATCCATAGGTCTTTGTTATTAAGCATCATTTCGATTTCTTCTTCAGATAGGAAATCTTCATATACTGTACGGAGCAAGTTCTGTGCCCATTTACTTTCATATTCTAATCGATCTAGCATTTCTCCGCCTTTACCGAACATACCACCAGAGTAGTTATGGAACATAAACATAGAGTGTTCAGATACTTCTACGATATCAGCCTGTAGGAAAATCATAGTAGCAGCTGACATACATTCGCCTTCTACAGAACAGATAACCGTAGCCGAAGTTTCCGATAATGCTCGCATCAACTGGATAGTAGTAAGCAAATCGCCACCAGGAGAGTTGATATGAATTTTGATAATATCGTTCTCGGTACAGTTACGAATAGTGTTAAACCAATCTACATAATCTTCGGCACTGCCGATCTGATATAGGTAGAACGAATGAACGAATGTCGCGGGAGTTGTAAAATAAGCTGGACCGCCACGTAGTGCTTTTGTCAAATCAAGGTTTTCATTACTTTTCATTTAGTTTTTCCTTTAGTTCCTCGATAGTATTTTCGAGGTGTTTAATATAGTTATACACGTCTTGCTTGTTACATAGTGTTTGGCAACACATACTAAGTTCTTCGTAACAATCTTTACGAATTTCTTCTTCTGAATTCATCGATAGTCTCCAGTAGTTTACCGCTCCAATTATCCCTATGCTCGATAAACACCTGAGGATTATCTGAGTCAACGGCAACGATAGTAACCAATTGAGTTATAGGCATTCCTGTACGTTCTTCCCATGCTATAGCGTAAAACGTTTCCTGTATGTAGTAGTTGGTGATCCATTCGGATTTCTTAGCTTTCTTTGAAGTCTTAAAGTCAATTATAGATAGCTTACCATCAAACTCAGCCACACAATCCACACGACCAGCAACCCCCAAGTGAACCGAGTAAAGGGGAGCCTCTTGCGCATAGACCCGACCAATACGTGAATCCAGAATGCGTTGTAGATCAAGAAAACTAGAAAGAATATCAGGAGTGTATCCATTTTTGAAATCTTCCTCGTTGTTGATGTACTTTTCTATAATCTCATGAACGGCTGTACCACGAGTAGCAGCTCTATAAGAAATCCTATCGGCTTCTTCTTCGCCTACTCGTTCGCGCCATTTAGCGATCGATTCTTCAGAAAGAATAGAGAGTACGGTTGTAATAGAAGGGTATGCTTTACCCTCCGGCGTTAGGTAATGACGCTTCGCAAATTCCGTAGCGTAGTGTAGATCATCATAACCAAAATCAGTATCAATATGTGTAAACATTATAGATTAATCTTCATCATTTCTTTGGTCATAATATAGTCGCGAACTATTCCAGAACGAACAATATCTTGCCAGCCAAACTCAACTACTGAGAATCGGTTTAACTTCTCTACGATAGATAAGAACTTGGTGATACCTTCCCTATCCCCTTGACGATGGAAGTCCGATTGATAGTAATCCCCACACATAATCATACGGCAATCAGAACCAAGACGAGTAATAACTGAGTCAAGCTCGTGTCCGTTCAAGTTTTGCATCTCATCTACTACCACGATAGCATTAGATAAAGTCACGCCACGAATAAACGAAGTAGACATAAATTGTACTGTATCGAAGTTAGTCAGTTTCAACCATGCCGTAGAATCGTCGAATAACTCTGTACAAATACTTTTATATGGACCAGTATATGCTTCTTTCTTTTCTTCCTCGTCTCCTGGCAAAAAGCCAATATCTCGAGTAGGTACGATAGAACGAATTACTATGACTTGATCGTATGGAGTAGACTTATCTAACACCTGTTCTAGAGCAAGGTAGATTCCCATAAACGTTTTACCAGTACCTGCCGAACCGTTTAAGATAAGGTGGTTTCCCTTTTTCCAATCATTAAATGCGATATTCTGATTATCAGTAATCGGTTCAATTTGACGTAGGTTATCAATCTTGAGTTTCTGCGGTTTGTTTTGCATCAATTAGTCTCTAATGTTATTAATCTTATGGGTGTCTTTTACTTTAGAAAGGACTTCGCCCCAACCCGAACCAGCTTTCTTTAACGATCCTCCGATCTCAGCATTTAAACCTGGAGCCGAAAGGATAGTTTGGTCTACCGAGCCTTCAGCCTGACAAGCTGGGCAAGGTTCTTCGAGCGGTCGTTTACGGTCGGCGATCTTACAAATCTTAGTAAAATCGTGTTCACATTCTTTACACTTATACGTATAAGTTGGCATATCAATCTCCTTTGAACCATTCGGGTACATCTCTTTTACTCCATACCATATTGAATCGTTGCTGTTTAGTTTTGTAGAATTTGCGATAAGATTCTACTGGGTTAGCTTTATCTATACACTCTGGATTAGACCCCATCGCAAGTCTAAATGCCGTTTGGCTTCCAGTGGGTATAGTCTTTGGTTGATCTTTTAGGATATATCGTAGCTTAGTATCGGACAAGTGAGTTTTGCCGTAACGATATTTGTACTCGTCGCAGAGCGCAACGAAATGCTCATAATGCCATTGGTAATTAGCAGACGACTCCATAGTCCATAGCGTGCATGGGTGCGCAACGTGTGCTGCTTTATACATTATAGATTCTAGGTTATCGTCTTCCATACGCCAGTACTTGACGTTGGTTTTACCTGACACGGATTTGCGGGTTTCAACAACACCATCTAGTAGCCTATGCGCAGTAGATAGCATCTGTGCCGATTCTAACACCATCTTAACAATATGCTTATCGCATTGTTCTATGGCTGCTATCTTCGGGTTTTCGTTTAGTACGAATATGTTCATAATATAATAATCTCAATTCAAAAAGAAAGGATAGGGCAATTATACCCTATCCTTGACACTAAGTAAAGCCTTTTTTATGCTGCCTCCAGGTCGGAAATGTTAGTAGTCAAGAATTCGTATTTTTGTTTAACCTTCTTGGCTGCTTTAGTTTTTCCTTGCTTCTCCAGACGAAAGATATAGTGTTTGGTTTCCTTTGCGTCTTTCTTTAAGCGTTCTAGTTGACTAGGAGTCATATTGGTTTCCTCTTATGGTTAAATTGAAAACTCATAACGAAGCGTAGACTTTACCTCCTTTTCTTATTGTTATCGCAACTCAATGTTGCCGTTGCTTTTGTTAATGATGTATGGTTAACTCTTTATCAAATTATCCCATACCCCTTGACAAAGCTTCTTGGTAATCCCTTTATATTTTTGCGCTAGTTGCTTATCTTTAACCCAGATAACAAGTTGCGCATCTTTCGGATGGATAGATTCCAATAGCTCTATGAACATTGCTTCACGTTTTGCCGGTGGTAACTTTTCCCCTGGACCGCCTTTAACGAAATATCGTAATGTAGTGGACTTATCCATTAACGATGCTTTTGGATTTTCGGCTGGGGTGTAAGGTGGTTCACCTTTAGGCAAAAGTGAAAATTGAATAGAATCGTCATATGCGCCTTTAACAACGTCCCGAATCGCTAAACAGTTTAGTTCATTTAGAACTTCTGCTTTCTCTACTCGGGTAGGTGCTTCGGCTGCTTTCTGTAGTATCTCAAATACGTGTTTAGTCATTATTAGTGGAACTCCTCAATACACTCAATTAACATTTTCATACGATTCTTAATAAGGTAGTTTAAGATTTTCATCTTAGGTGCCGTTTTCTGGCTTTCAAAGGTATTTATAATTTCCTGTTTTATGGGTTCAGGAGTTTCCGCAAGGTCTACCATTTTAACATTACGGCAATAGTTGCGGTATACTTCCGGATCCATAAAGTTCTTTAGGTCTTCAGCGTTATCGGCATAAGCATCAATCTTCTTCTTAGACATAGGCGATTGACGAATCTTATCCACGAATACGTTATCACCAGAAAGGACGTTAGGAATACCGTCGCCTGAATCACCCTTTAGAATATGCTCGAACAAATACTTACGAGGGTTAGGGTCGTTTACGAACTTCTTAGTGAATGGTGAATACTGCTTCACGTTAGGATACTTCTGCAACTGGATAAAGTCTTTATCGGCAGATACAATCATAATCTCTTCGTGATTACCAAACTCTTGACTGTTCTCAACTAAAGTGCCGATAATATCATCAGCTTCAGCGCCACGAACCTTGATCACCTTATAAGGAAAGTTTGCCTTTATGTCTTCAGTAATTTGGTTTAGCGCTTTGAATAACTTATCCCAGTCGCGACCGTCGTCTTTCCTATTCTTACGGTTGGCTTTATACTGCGGGAACGATTCCTTTCTCCAAGATCCGCCTTCACAAGCAACAACAACCTGACCATACTTCTGACGAAACATTTTGTTATACATACGGATATTGTTTAGCACGGTGTGGCGGATAAGGTCTTCTTCCATATCGCCTTTATGTGCTAGGACTGCTGCCAAAGCAATACCGTTATAGTCTAATAAAATCATTATAATCTCCAATTATCAATTCAAGGGTATTATACCCTACTTTCTTCAAGAAGTAAAGCTTTTAAATGACTTTTTCTTACCCTAACTGATACCCATCCATTATAGTAGTCTTCACGAAGTAACACGTCCCTTTCGAACTGCCACTTAGCTTCAAAGTAAGAACATTCGGCTTTCGTAGCGCATAGTCTTAGGATAGTTCGTTTGAACCGTTCCTTTCCTCTAGACTTAACTTCTTCGGTGAGTACTTCAGACGAGCCATAGTAATCCCGCCAGTCAGATTCTACCTTGAGTCTTTTCCTACGCTTTCTTGTTTTTGTTACTGGTAGTACTTTTGATCGCCAGAACAGCTTCTTACCGATATACTTCATTCCGTTATCGAGGTCTTCGATTTCATAAACAAAGCCATACAAAACTTTCGGATCTAACTCTTCAGGTTCGTATGGCTTATCTTCATATATCCAATTCATAGGTCGACATTAATTGCTTATTTGCTAATATATAGTCGACCTAATCCTCTTCGTCAAATACTTGTAACGGTCTTTCTTTTTCCATTTCTTCCCCGCAGAAAGGGCAGTAGTTAACTTCAATACCATCCCTTTCATACGAGTACTCATGTTCAACCTCGAATTCGAGTCCGCAGTTGAAGCACTCCATTATAAAGCGTCCGAGTCGACTTTTTCTTTGAACTCAGTATAACCGCCGATCGTTTCGGTGATCTCACCTTCGGCATTAACCTTTAATATCAAAGGTAATGAACGAACAGTTTGGAATTGATTCATAAAGTCAATACGGTCGATGTCATGGTTAGCTGTAGGTCCAACTGTCATTTCTTCGTATTCAATTTCAGCGCTGGCTGCTAACTCTTTTGCCATTGCGCAGTATTTACATGCTTCTTTTGAGTAGATTCTAATCATAGAGATAATCCTTTTAGTGTGTCTTCGTTTACGTCTTGTTTTACACCACCGATTACATAAGAACTAATCTCAGTTTCTTGCGGTGCTACTTGTACATTACCACCGCCGATCCACTTTTCAGTCCACGGTAGAGGGTTTGATTTTGATACTTGGTATGGGCATTGTAGACCAATAGACTTCATACGCTTAGACGCAATCCATTCTACATAGTCAGCCAGTAACTTTTCATTAAGACCGATCATAGAACCGTCTTTGAATAGGTACTTAGCCCAAGCTTTTTCTTGTTCTACGGCATCTACAAACATAGCCTTTACTTGCTCATCGCATTCTTCTTGTATCTTAATGAAGTCTGCGTCCTCTTTCACTAGGTTCTTAATAATCTGCTGAGAAGCTGCTAAGTGAGTATTCTCATCGCGAGCAATGAACTTAATGATCTTGGCATTACCTTCCATTTTCTTCAACTCAGCAAAAGCCCAAGAACAAGCAAATGATACGTAGAAACGAACGCCTTCTAATATATTAACGCTGTTTATACATAACCATAACTTTTTCTTTAAATCGTATTCGTTAATCTCAACTACTTTACTGTTGACCATATGCCTGCCTTCGCCCAGTAATTGATACCAACCTGCATACTCGATAAAGTCGTCATAGTACTTAGATATATCTTCGGCACAATCCGTAATCTCTTTAGAATCCGTTAATGTATCAAATACCAAAGTTGGGTTAGAATATACATTACGGATAATATGAGTATACGAACGAGAGTGGATAGTTTCAAAGAACGACCAAGTCTCGACCAACACTTCTAACTCAGGCAGCGAAGTGTGGGGAAGGAACGCCAAATTAGGCGATCTCCCCTGAACAGAATCTAGAAGAATCTGTCGCTTTAGGTTAGAAGTAAATATATGCTTTTCGTTATCTGTTAATTCGGAAAAGTCTTTACGGTCTTTTGATACATCGACTTCTTCTGGTCGCCAAAAGAAACCTAGCATCTTATCTGTCAGTTTCTCATACTGACTGTACTTTACCGAGTCATATCGAGCAATGTCGACCGACTCGTCAAAGAACATATTACTATCTAAATGGGATTTCTCCCTTTTCTTAAATACTGACATTATTTTCCCTAGATTTTACAGCTTTCGCAATCTTCTTCATCCGCATCGACTTGATCTAATTCCGGCAAGTCGTCAGGGTCTTTGTATTCGCCCGCACCATCGAATGTGTTATTATAGTATAATTGTTTCCCACCGAACTTATAGAAAGTGATAATATCTTTAATTAACTGAGACATTGGCACCTTAGAGTCTTCAAAGTGTTCTGGGTTATAACTAGTGTTAACAGAGATGCCTTGGTCGATATACTTCTGTAATACCGCACAGACTTTCAAGTAACCTTCCGGCGACTCTTGATCCCATAGTAAATCGTACTTGTTCTTCAAGTGGTGAATACCTGGAACGACCTGAGCCATAACTCCGTCTTTAGACTGTTTATAACTAACCAAAGCTCGAGGTGGTTCAATACCGTTAGTCGAGTTAGATATCTGAGCCGAAGTCTCTGCAGGCATCAAAGCCATTAGAGTAGAGTTACGAATACCGCTTTGTATCAATTGATTACGTAGAGCCTTCCAATCCATACGGTTTTGCGGTTTAACTAAGTCATCAACATCGCTCTTGTATGTCATATTCGGAGTTATACCGTAGCTGTATTTAGTCTGACTAGTTTTTAAGCAAGCACCCTTTTCAATAGCAAGGTCGGCAGAAGTCTTAATTAAGTAATAACTCCAAGCTTCGGCAAACTCATCGATAGTTGCTAAGGCATCGTCGTTATACTTTAACCCACGCTTCGCTAGGAAATACGCAAAGTTGATAATACCAACGCCAAGAGGTCTACGATCCATAGTAGAACGGTATGCAGCTACAACTGGATAGTCTTGATAATCTAACAACTCATCCAAAGCACGTACAGCAAGGTCACAATACTTTTCAAAGTCAGAAGGATCCTCAACTAAACCCCAGTTAATTGCAGCTAGAGTACATAGGCTGATTTCGCCTTCTTCATCGTCCGCAGAAGATAGAGGTTTGGTAGGTAGATCGATTTCAGCGCAAAGGTTTGACTGACGAATCGGCGCTTCTTCTGGTACGAAAGAACCGTGTTCGTTAGCGTGATCAACGTTCTGTAGGTAAATACGTCCTGTATCCTTACGTTCAGTAATAAACGCTGTAAACAGTTCCATAGCTGGTATGACTTTCTTACGGATAGAAGTCTTACGCTCGTATTTCTCGTATAACTCTTTGAACTTAACTTGGTCTGAATAGAATGCTTCATATAAGTCAGGAACATCGTCAGGGCTGAATAGAGTAATGTTACCGCCTGTCAGTAGACGTTCGTACATAGTCTTATTAAACTGGAACGCATAATCCATATGACGCACACGATTTTCTTCAGTACCTTTATTGTTCTTGAGTACGATTAAGTCTTCAAATTCTAAGTGCCATGCTGGTAAGTATACCGTAGCAGCACCGCCACGAACGCCACCTTGAGAACAAGACTTGACTGATGCTTGGAACAATTTAAGGAACGGAATCAATCCAGTATGTACTACAGAACCATCGCCGATACGAGAACCAACTGCACGAATAGCACCAGCGCCAATACCAATACCTGCTTTCTTAGATATGTATCGAACTACTGAAGTTGATGTACTATTAATTGAGTCCAGAGAGTCGCCAGATTCAATAAGGACGCATGAACTGAATTGTCGTGTGGAAGTCCGAACGCCTGCCATGATCGGGGTAGGTAACGAGATATAGAATAGCGATATTGCATCATAAAATTCCTTAACATATTTGATTCTGGTTTCAGTTGGGTACTGCGAGAATAAAGTCGCCGCAACCATCATGTAAAGAACCTGCGGAGTTTCAAAGATTTTACCAGTACTTCTATCTTGTACCAAGTACTTACCACGGAACTGTTCCATAGCAACGAACGTAAACTTAGAGTCTCGTTCGTGTTTGATGTACGATCCCAGCTGCTGTAATTCTTCTTCAGTATAGTAGTCAAAGACCTTACCATCATACACGCCTTCTTCGACGTTATTCTTAACTATCTGTATAAATTCCGTAGGTTCATATTGACCATATACTTCTTTACGAAGTTTATAGTTAACAAGATTTGCGGCAACATACTGATAGTTCGGTGTATGTTCTGATATTAGTTCTGCGGCAGACTTGATCAACAGGTCGTGGATGTCTGACGCTGGGATCTTATCGTATAGCTGGATGTTGGCTTTCAATTCAATTTCTGAAATAGATACGCCATTTATCTCTTCAGTAGCCCATTCTAGGACTCGGTGGATCTTGTCTAACTGAAAGAGCTCAGTCGATCCGTCACGCTTTATTACGTTAATTGGTTTATTCATTTATTACTCCAACTTTAGTTAAGGAGGGTATTATACTATGGTTTTCTTCATTAGTAAAGGAAAAGTTTTAATTATTTTCTTCTTTTTTCGGTTCATAGTATTCCCGATATTTGATTATAATGACACGCTGGTTATCTATATAGTTTCGGATCTTGGCCATGTTTATAGATAATCTCTCATAGCCACCGTCGGTCAAACCGAACAGAACGAGGTCTGTACCTTCTTTTTGGAGTTTCGCGAATACGGATTCTGCGTTGTCTGGAGTGATAACTATCCACTTGACGTCTAATGTGTCTAGAGGTAGTAAGTCTGGTAGGACTAGTGGGGTGCGTTCTACTGGTTTGGATATTACTTTTATCGGTTCAACTTCTTCTCGGCTGAAGTCGAATATAGAGCATCCTGTAACAGATAGAGCAATAGCAGCAGGGATTAGTAGTTTCATGGCGTCACCTTAATGTAGTTTGGGTTTGCTAATTCTGGACATTCAGAATTGGCTTGCGACTTAGTAGTAGCAGCGAGTTCTTTTTCTGTCAGCGGTGAGCCAGATGCGATTTGTAAACAACGCATAGCATTAGCAGTGCCACGGTTGATTAGCTTTTCGATTAGTCTAGGTTTGCGAGAAGCGATAAATCCAAAGTCTCTTGGGTCGCCGTTTGCGCTTTGATTAAACTTGTCTTGGAGGGTTGATAGTTGCTTTTGTTGATCTTGTACTTTATCAAGTAACTCTGAATTTGCTTTTCGGATTGCTTCAGAATCTTGCTTTGCTGCAGTTATAACTGCCTGTTGCGTTTGAATTGATTCTTGAAGTTTCTCTTGATTATTCTTCGCTACTGCGAGGTCGGCTTGGAGGTTAGATACATAGTATAAACCCCCTGCGATAATAACGACAATAACCAAAGCTGCGAGAGCCTTGATTGCGGAAAATATTCCCATAATATACCTTTATGATTACAGTTTGTTTGCGGACTTGCGACGAATCGCACGCATAGCTCCAGTTGTAGAATCCCTCAAAACGATAGTGTTCTTTGGCTTCTTCTGTGCGTAATCATATATAGCTTTTTGTTCTTCTTGAGTTAGGTCTAGATATTTCGACCAGCGCTCAAACTTATTTCTTCCGGTTTCAAACTTACGGAATACATCTCCTGGTACGTCAAACATTTTATACGAAGGCGATACGTCTACAGCACCAGAACCTATATTGTTTGCGATCATTTGGTTAATTCTCCTTGTCCTACAAATACGTATTGTGAAGTTGCTTTGTGATATACTTTATATACATTCTCGCCTAGGATAGTATCTACTGGAGTAGAACCAACATCTAGTACAACTTCCGAGCCTTTTGCGCCAATAGACATTCCAGTTGAAGGTAGGATAATCTCTTCAGAAACTACTGTATAAACCCCAGGAGCTAAATCTTCTTGTACAGATTCGTTTAACTGGACGCCTTGTTCGTCTAGTAATGTTTCCATTACCATTTGAACGTCAGAGTCAGAAAGGTCGGAGTTTTCTTTAATTAAGAATAATGCTGCGGCATAAGAAGCGAACGCAGTCTTACCGAAAGGCAACTTTTGAAGCAATCGACGTAACTTGAACACCAAACGGTGGAACATAGTATACGCACCCTTTTCTTCGTTACCTTTCAGCTGAGAAGATTTTTTAAGAGGATTGCCTTCGTCGTCGATAATACCCATCTCATATGCTGGCATATCAGTCCACTTCTTAGTCAACAGACGCAAGAAACGGAATGTATAGATTAGGTCTGCGGTTCTGGTAATACTCATATTTCCCTCAGTACTTTAATTATAGTCGGATCCAGTGGAACTTCGACTTTATCGGATTCTGGTAGATAGTTAAGGAATACTAGAAAGGTCTTTAGAGCAGACCAGTATTCCTCTTCCATTTTAAAGAATATCATTCGATTACAGCCTTTAATTCCAAACAAGTTATATAGGACGATTATATGGTTTAATATCAACCGTTCCTGTAAGTCTTGATTAACTGTATATCTTTTAAATAACCGCTTTAAATACTTGAACCTCTGAAGGTCATTATAGAACTCATCAGAGGATTCACATTGCGGGTTGTCATAGTTTTTAGCTGCGAATAACAGAAAGTTATCTTCAGTCAGTTCATCAAAGTTCATTTCAATACCATATAGATTATTTATCTAATAGTATTTATTACTCACCTTCGACGGTCTTCTTGATAACGTGCTTATCTTTAAAGTCTTTCTCGCCTTTAGCTCGTGGCTGTTCTACTTCAGACATAGTCTTTTTCTTAGAACCGCAAGATTCGTGGTATCCTTTGCCTTCGCAATGATCGCAGCCTTCGCCTTCACATTTAGGGCATTCTTCCTTTGCTTCGGTCTTAGCCTTTTTCTTTTCTAGAGCTTTAGAGATAGTCTTACGGCGTTTAGCAAGATACTTATCAGATTCGTCCGTATCGCCGTCGTTGTCGATATCGCCATCTTCTTTACCTACTGGGTCAAGTTTAGCTTCTAATAAAGATCCGCGACCTTTCTTCAATTCAAACGTAGCTGATTGAGTACGACCTAAACCGTTTGCTCTAAGGTTATTCCCCATCTTAGAAACAGATGCTCCTGGGATAGCAAGTACAGCCATTAACCAATCTTCAAGGGATTTGAATGTTTTAGTGGCTTCGTCAAGTTCTTCTTCTTTCATAGAAACGCCAGAACCTTTCTTACCGATAACACCACCTTTAGCTTTTACTTTAGCCTTGGCATCTTCTTGGTCTTTCTTATCTTTACTCAACTTCTTATTGATAGTACCACTTAGTGATTCTTCTAAGTCTTGTGAAGGCTGTTCGACTTCTGGAGCTTCTTCAACAACTTCTTGAGCTGGCTCTTCTTTAGGCTGGTACATTGATGCATACGCAGAAGCGATTGCTTGGGTGATTTGTTTATCGTTCATTTGCTTATCCTATGAATAGTTTTACTATTGAGCCGACTAAGGCAACTACAACCACGTATGTGATCCTATTTAAAATGTTTATTGTATGTGCGTTTTCGCGAGTTAGCTTCTCGGTATCTTCGACTCTATCGACTAGTTTTAAAAACCTATCGTATAAGTTAGCTTGCTTTTGCTCAAAGGCAATCTGCCTTTCCTCGGCTCTTGCTAGACTTATCATAGCGTCGGATAACTTGTCGATCTTACCTTCGATTCGGTTCAATCGATCGTCTTGGTTGTTGGATTCTTTCATGCCAGCCCCATAAATTTAGTTGTTAGTATTTATACATTTTTATTATTAGATCAGACTCACCTTTTATAAGCCGATGATATTCCATATCGGGTATAAAGTAACAACGACCTTCTTGCAGTAGTGTAGGTAAACACCCTTCGTATTGTAATTGCCATCCTTGACCAGATAGGATTTCAATCTTCCTATCCCCGAAGTCCCTGTGCCAAACATATTCTTCTTGCGATAAGGTAACATCAAATTCTCTGATATCACCATTATCTACATAAGGTCTACCAGAAGAAATTTCCGCCACCTTTCAATCCCAATTCTTTTGCATATTTTGGTAAACGACAAGCCCAGTATCCTGGAGACATTTTATCTTTCTTCATGTCGCAGTTATGACGAGAGGCAAAGTTCTTTGCTGCTTCTTTGTCATTAATCTTTGAAGTAAGACCGCCTTTAACGTCGCCGAAATATATCTTTTTAACATTACCTGTTTTCGGATCCCTTACATAAACCACATATTTCTTACCCTCGCCAGAGTTTCTTTTTGGTTTATTAAGTTCAGGCTCTTTCTCTTCATCGAGTTCGATCATAGGAGATTCAAGCGGAACCATAGACCCTTCGTATTCACCAAAATAACGTTCTTTAAAAGATTCCATTAGTTCACCAATTTATATTTCTTACCGTCGATCTTAGAAGCGAGAGTTCTAGCATCAACACCATCGATTTGTTTAGAAACTACACTAGCATACCAAACCAAACTATGACGCCATTTGCCTTTATTCTCTTTATACTTTTTACCTAGTATCTTAGTCAGAAGGTCTTTAGCAAAGTCGTACTTACGCTTTTTGAACGAGATAGCAAGTAGCTTCTCGATATCTTGCATCGTAGTATCTTCTTCGACCTTATCGGGTAAACCCTTATGTTTGGTTTCTGCGTAATCCACTAGATCTTTCTCCGGTAGCTTAGATAATTCTTTTACCTCGTCCGAAACGTCAGAGACCTCACCACGCTTATATGCGAGGGCGAGACCGAATAGTTTCTGTTGAGCTTTGGACTTAGCTGGCATTACATCGGCTCGAGTTCAGAAGGTTTATAATCCATAACCTTACCGCCATCAACAGCAACTTTTATAAAGTCTTTTCCAACTGTTAATACCTTCCCAGTCTTACCGCTTTTCTTACAGCGAACCTTAGAACCTTCTGGAAATTTAGAAGATAATTGAGCAATATCTTTGCGTAGAGATTCATCAAGTTCAACAGATTCGTTCTTCGTCTTCTTAATATAGAGTTGCTCGTCCGAATTCCATGTGTAATTAGTCTTATCAAAACCTTTAAGTTTTTTTGCTTTTTGGTATTCAGCAGAAGAAAGTTTTGATACTTTTAACAGTCTGTTTTCATCTAGTTCAACAGATTCGTTCGTTTTAATTACTTCCCACGCACCTTCTGATGGCTTCACTTTTTTGTTTCGAATCGCTGCTTGTTTCTCGGCTTTCTGTTTACTGTCGGCACGAACTTCTGCTTCGACTTTACCTTTTTTGTTTCTAAAGACTACAGAGTAAGTTCCCATATCTTTATAACTCTTTTTGAGTTTTTCAGATACAACTTCTTCTTTAACTTCTTCCCAACCCATCTGCTTATAGGTAGACAATTCGTTTTTGTTTACCATGCGCTCTTTGTCGCCTTTGACAACTTTGATGTTACGCTTTTCGGTTAGTGCAGACACTTCTTCTAAAAGTGTAAAAAAATCTTTCATTTTAGTTTCCTTTATGTTTTTTCCAGAGGTCGGCATCAGTAGTTTTCTGAGTCTTACCACCTGTTACAAATGAGTTTACTCGAGCCAAACCCCATTGCTCAGGGGTAGTTCCTGGTCTATGACCTGTACGCCAAGCAGCTACGCCACGGTCGTATACTTTCTTAAGAATAGAATAAGCCACGCCAGTTTTCTCAGCTTTATTCTTTAGAGCCTTCTTAGTATCTTCAGTCAATACGCCTTCAAAAGACGAGTCATATTGTTCATAAGATAAGACTTTCTTTTCACCGAACATCTTCTTATACTTCTTAGTGTACTTCGAAGGTTTGGTCTCAGCAGTAGCATCGCCTGGAGCAGGTTTATACGCATCCGGATCGTCATCGTCCATCTTAGCACCTTTTTCAAAGTGCGCATCACGAGCCTTCTTAGTAGATTTAGCCTTAATACCAGCCATATATTTCTTAGGCTGGTCAGTATCTTTGTCTTTTGCTTCTTCGATTACTTTAACGTCAGTAACCCATTTACGAGAACGGATGCCGTCGGCGGATTCAACAATAACATAGTTAGCTCCAAGCATAATAACTTGACCAACCTTGTTATCGTATTCTACAACATCACCTTCTGATAGTAAGTCGCCAGCAACATATGCTTCACGTTCTTCAGATACGGTTTCGAGTTCAACGTGTTGACGGAACATATGAGATTCTTCAAGACCCATACCTTTACGGACGGCATTGAATAGTTCTTTTGCTTCTTTAAATCCTGAAGGTAATCCACGTACGAAAGTGTCAAAGGAGTTTTCCGAAGCAGCAGCACGCATTTTAGACGCCGACATACCTGATACGCCTTCAGCGTCTGGATCTCGATCGCCAGCAGATACTACAGAAATAGACTGGAAGTCGTACAATCCGTGACGACCTTGTACTCCGTTGTACTTATTAGTTAACGTCTCGAATTCTTTAACTCGATCAGAACCAACAACCATTGTTACCTTGCTAAACCCTTTATCATGAAGAGATACCATGATATCAAATACGCTCTTAACCTTTTTGTCAAGTATAATATTTCGCGCAGCTTTAGGGAACATTTTGCGCATAAACTTAACTTTAGTTTCATAGTCTAGTGGGTTCTTCTTAGAGTCCTGAGACTGTGAAGCATATACAAAGTATTTACTACGTCCGGCAACTTTCGCCACTGCGTCAATTAGCTTTTCGTGTCCGACCGTTGGTGGATTGAATCGACCAAACGTGAACACGGCTTCTTGAGGCGCTTCTGTTACAAATTGCTTAAAGGACTTCATATTAACCCTTATTAGCCATACGTTCTTTTTCGTCGGCGCGAACTTTCTTGATTAATTTCTTAGTCAACTTATTGATAGCACCTTTCTTCTTCTCGACTCTTTTATCTAGGTCTTTACGAGCAGAGAATCCTAAATCAGATTCGTCTCTACCCTTTAGAAGTTTCTTACGAATTGTATTGATAGCTTGCTTTCTAGCTCGCTTTTCAATAGTCTCTTTATTGGCTTTCTTACCCATAGACTTCTTACGAGCAAGGGCAATTTTAGCCTTGTTCTTACGCATTGCTTGCTTTAGCTTCAAACGAGCCGATGCGTCAAGAGCTTCATCCACTTCTTCGGTAGAGATACCGTCTAAGTCTGAATGTTTACGCTTTTGTCGCATATATTCCAGCCATTCATCGTCCGCCATGCGTGGATCAGTTGCCACTATAAAATCTTTAAAGCTGTACATTTTTTAACCTCTTGTAGGACTGTCCCAACCCTTGATAACATCAGGGTCGAAATTGTTTGTAGAAAACTCCATACGGTCTACCAGTTTTACTGCTCCGCCTTCAAGACGGTCGATAGCAACAAAACCTTCAGCACCTGTCACTTTAAAACCATGACGAGTTTTAACAAACGTATTAATACTATTAAGTTCGTTTAACTTATTTATAATCAATTTCTTGGCACGTTGAATACTAAGTTGCAACTCAAACATAGCCACGAGGGATGCTTTATTACGTGAAGAGAAGAACGACAAGATAAGATCACGCTTATCGTACTGCGCTTGCTTACCCTTTTCGGTCTTACGTTTATCAGCTTCTTTCTGGAACTTATCCTGAATGAACTGGATTAAACCTTCAACGTGAGTTTTAGTATTAGTGATCTCTTTCTTAGCTCTAACAAACGAGTTATTGTAAGTCTCGATCATACGTGGTAATTCTGATTCTTTTTCTAATTGACGTAACGTATCGCCCGCAATCTTACGGAAAGTCTTACCAGCAAAAGTCAACTCTTTATTAAGTTCTTTAGTTTCTGCCGCAGTCAGCGTAGCTTTACCAGATAGATCGTGGTAATCAGCCGATTGTAACCAACCGTCTTTTGGTAACTTATACTTAGAAAGGTCTACACCAAAGGTTGCTTTCATATCTTCTAAAGTAGCACCAGAATACGTAGTATGTAGTACGATACCAACCTTTGCTGCCTTTATCTGCTTTGCTTCTTCCGAATCAGCAGGAACCGCATATACAATAGTGTTAGGGTGGAAAGTAACGTATTTCTGACCATCAATAGTTTCGGTTTTAAGGTCTTTCTGAGTGAACATAATATCACCCTGAACAATCCCATTTGTAATACCCATTTGAGACATTACATCGAAAGACGCCTTTAACTTATCAGCTAGGTCGCCAGAGTTATCCCCTTCTATTTCCTCATGAGACTTATAGACTTTTGGGTTCTTGGCAAATACGCCTTTCTTGGCTACGAAGAACTGACCATCACGAGGGTCGATTCCAGCAAATACAGCTGGAGCGCCGTCCCACTTTACAGTTAGGTCAGAACCGGATTTAGCATTACCAGAAAGCATATCACGAAGGGAGCGAAGTGCCATAATAGCATCCCTCGCACCTTTAACCCCACCGTAGATAACTTGATCTTCGATGTGAGTCATGTGAGTATTTTTTGATTCCGATAGATATTCTGAGAAGTTTAACATTAAGACACCTTACAATGAACAGATGAGAATTCGTTTTTCTTAAGAGAAGAGAAGTAGCAATCCTTGAGTATGGAAACGTCCGATGACAATAAAATGTCTAGGTAGTATGTTAGGAATGCACCAGTCTTAAGAGCAAGGATATCATCAACAGGAAAGTCTGAAACGTTATCTTGAACATATGGGCTTTTAAGTAAACGAGGGAGGGTTTTGTTTAGGTATGCCATAGGATCGGCAAATATCTTTTTCTTATCGGCTTCGATATTAAAGCCATTATCAGCTGCCATATCAACAAACGCTTTAGCTGATACCGCACCAAGCTGTACGTTAGAACCTTTCTCGCGACCTTCTAAGTAAACTCTAATCTTACCTTCATCAGTAACCGATGCAGATTTATAACCTGTACGGATTTGGAATCCAGACGGAGTTCCCTGAGTCATGAAGATAAAGTTCTTAGCGAATGGGTTGAAGATAGTAGGTGCTGGTGACAAATCGACGTCAGGAAGATCAGTTGCTTTAACAACTTCGAACTTACCACGTTTACCCTTAGATACTTTCTTAAGACTAACGCCAATTATCTCTTTTGATTCAAACTTCTTTTCAAGATACGCATTAAACTCGGCGAGAGTCTTCATACCTTTACATTCTGAGATAATCTTCGTTTTACTGATAGACATAATCCAAATATCAGCTGGATTCCAGTTATCTTTTAAGTCTTTAAGACCAAGCTTACGAGCCAACTGTATAAGGATATTAGAATCGTTTGTACCAGAATCTAGGTAAATCTTAGAACCCTTTAACGAACCCATATTAGAATGGAATGCTTTGTACTGTTCTTCAAACGAGTAGTACCAGTTCTCATCAAACCTATACCCAACTTGCTTTGAGATTTCTTCTACGGAAAGTGGCTTTCCTTTCATAGCCGATTCAAAGTATAGGATAGTTCCCATTTCTTGTTCATCAGTTGAAGGTATCTTGACGTCTTCGCCGACTTTAGGTAATCGACCAGAACCACGCATACCGCCAGAAGGATATAGAGTAACCTTTACTTTTTGACTAGACTTGAAGTTCTGACCAGCAGGAACAAATCCATAGTCAGCTAGGTAAGGGGATGCGGCAACTTTCTTGATTAACTGAGCATCTGTAACTTTGATAGTAAGGCTCTTATTGCCTTTACGGTAATCGTACTTCGGCTCGAAATAGAAGAACTCGTCTTCCTTGCCGTAATGCTTTTTGAGTAGTTGTAAAAATTTATAGAGTTCTTTCTCTGTTCCGGATTTGTTTGGTAGATGTTCTAAACCAAACCAGAGCTTTGTAGCTTCGGAGAGAAATTCTTTGAAAGAGTACATATCAGATTCCCATTTAATAAACTTGACAATTATACTTATATTTATATAAAAAGAAAGTCCCACTAGGGGACTTATTAATCATCAATGGTCAGTATGCCTTTCCCTGCACGGATGGCTTCATTACCATCATCGTCAACGTACTTCTCTATAACACCAGAAGATTCTAGGGCAGCGAGCGCTATGGCGATGGAGTCGACTGCTGACAATCTATTTGATTCCTGATACCCTTTGGCATATGCCTTCTTCCAAGTAAAGATACAAGAAAGGGCAACCAGTACTATCATTAGTAAGTACTCCATTAGAATTCCGCCGACTTACGTAGTTGTACGATTTCATCAACCCCTATATCACCACGTTCAATTTTAGCGTCAAGGATTTCCTTAGAATATACGGTATAACCTTTATTAGTTACAACGTTATGTACCCAGTATAGAGATCCAGGCTTTAATTCTTCATTACGACGATCAACAGCTTCATTAGACATATTCATTTCCTCATTTATTCAATACAAGTATTATAACTCATTACATTACAAAAGTAAAGCTTTTTTTTAACTATTTTCTTCGGCGATATACTCTAGATAGCAATCAACCATTTCGTCAAGGTTAAGAGATAACCTAGTCATGATAAAGTCATAGAAGTTATCAGTAAGTTCTTCTTCAAACACATCATTAAGTTCTTCTGCAGTTGGCTCACCTTCAAGTTCTTGCTGTTCGTTAAACTGCTCTAGAATATCGTCAGTGTCCAATTCGTTCATTTCGTCGATACCGTCTTTCGTGATAAGGGCAGAACCGACAAAACAATACGCTTCGTCTTCATAAGTAATAGTACCATAACAATCAGGATATTGCTCAGATAGAGCTTTAACCATATTGACAACCAGTTCAGTCGGCGGACACCATGCAGAATTCAGAGCTAGGTAGTTCTCGCCGATATCTTCAATACTACACCATTTGGCTCCGATGTTATCGATATACCAATCCCGAGTATTGACAGTATCTTCGTCAGGTAGATCCACCCCAAGGAAGTTTAAAACTTCATGAGCGTTATCTAACATCACTTCTTTATCTGTTAATGGACTGAACACATCGAGTGGTTTGCCATCAGAAGTGTAAAGTTGTACGTTATTCCAAACATGATTAGCCATTTCTATTTCCTCATTTATTCAATACAAGTATTATAACTCGAGTGGATTTAAAAGTAAAGCACTTTCGTTATAATACTTTGCTATATCCATATAACGTTAGGTACTATACTTGGATACCAGAGAATGATTTCTTCTCATTGGCACCGAAAGTGCTTAAAGGTTTATCTGGTATATCAGAATCACCACCTATCAACGATTGCGCAGATTCTTCAACATCATATAGCTTCATCTTAGAACGGTCAACGCCTATCACGAAACGCTTATGCATTCCAGGATCGTTGTATCGGTTCTTTAACTGCTTGACCATAATCTGCCCGAGCTTTTCTAATTCTTCAGTAGATATTAACGCAAACATAAAGTCAGCCGTTGCTGGTAGACCGAATGATTCAGAAGTATCTTCCAAGCCAACATCAGTATTACCATAACCAGATCGTGTAGTTTGAGTAGCAGACATAATAGGAACATCTAGCTCAACTGCCAATCCACGTATCTCTTCAGCAATAGACTTGATAAGCGAATATGTATTAACCGTACCACCCATCTTCATACGAGATGAACCGCAAATGTTAAGGTAATCGATAAAGATCATATCCGGAACGAAGTTCTTCTTGAGCTTCAATTCATTTACCAACGCTCTAAAGTGACCAACGTGGGCAGACGCAGTAGGATATTCTTTAACGATTAACTTGCCTTGAGTTTTCTTAGCAAGTTTACGAACCTTATTCTCAAACGTTTCAAGAGGTAACGATTCGAGCTGGTCAATAGGGATATTCATTAAGTTGGCATCAATACGTTCGGCGATACGTTCTTCTGCCATTTCCATAGTAATGTATAGGACGTTACGACCTTCCATTAATGAATTAGCAGCACAATGACACATAAACAAAGACTTACCAACACCAGTACCCGCAAGAGCAATATTTAGCGTTTTACGTGGAAGTCCACCCTTAGTAATCTTATTAAAGTAATCGAGGTCGAACGGAATACGATCTTCTACTCTGTGATAGAAGTCATATCGACCTTTAAACCCGTCGATATAATCGTGACCAACATTACGGTCAAAGGTAACACCAAGAGCCTTAGAAAGAATGTCGGGAAGAGCATTCTTAGTAAGGTCTTTATGTTTGCCGTCTATAATAGAAATAGATTCAAGGATAGCATTATGAATAGCTTTATCTTGGCACCATTTCTCGGTGTTTTCCATTAACCAATCTTTATTGACTTCTTCGGGAGTGAAGACAGTCTGAAGTAATTCAGAAACCTCTGACGTATCAACTCCCCTCGAATCAGCCTGATCCAGTTCAATCAGAAATGCTTCTTTAGTCGGAAGCGCATTATACTTGGCTACAAATAAGCCAACCTGATTGAATAAGAATGCATGAGATTCTGTAAAGTAATCAGCCTTCAGAAACGGTATAACCTGACGAACGTACTGCTCGTTGGTCAGAAGATTCCGAAGTATTGTTGTTTCCAGATTTGCTTGCATTCTCTTTTTCCTCTACCGCACCCATAATAACATCTGTAAGTATATCACCAATATACACTCCGAACTCCTTCGAGCCTTCCAAAGATTCCCGAGTAAACGCTTCGGGAAATTCGTGGATATTAAACTCAAAGGAAAGCTTGGCATTTCCGCCTTCGCTTTCGTCAACTTCAGCTACGGAGACTTCACCGTAACTATATTCAACTCCGGTGTAGGCACCTTTGGTGATACGTATTGCCCAAGAATCGTCAAGCCCTTCACGCTCGACGAGTAGGTAGTTATCCGCATCATGCCACGCCATCAGCAACTGCCTCCATATCAATTAGTTCTTCAGCGTCAGAAGCAATACCAAACTGATACTGTTTCTTGATGAACTCTTTAAAGTCGGTTTTCTCAAAGACAGGATCCCAGAACTCTTTCTCTAGAGTTTCTTTCACCCTAACCTTGCCACCCATTTCTCCAGTTTCTTGGTCAACAACTGCATACCAACCGTTGGAAGGCTTAACAACGTAGCCACCAGCAATAGCAACGTCCAGCAAACCAGAGTAGTTACATACCCCACCATCAAAAAGAACTTTGATAGGAATAGCAGACTTCTCGCGAACATATCGCGACTTCTCAATATTAATGACGAAATCATATCCAATAATACCTGTACTTTCTTTGTTCTGACGACGACCAATGATCCAGATATTATCCGCAGAGTAATAGATACCTGTACCGCCAGAAACAACGTCTTTAGGGAACAAGCCCATCTCTTTGTATGTATGGTTAATAGCTAACAAAGGGATATTCTTCATTGTAAGGTATGGAGTCGTCATACGAAACAGACCTTTCAATGCTTTGGCTCGTGACATATCAGCCACCGACTTCTCATTGATAGCATCTTCTAATTCTTTCTTAGAAGCCAAGTTACCAATAGAGTCAATTACGATTACGACTTTATCGTCGCGCTCTAGCTCGTTAAGCTGACCAATAAGGTCAAACTTTAATTCTTCAACGTCCTTGATAGGTGTATGTAATACTCGAGAGGTGTCAATACCAAACTGCTCAAAGTATGATTGCGGAGAACCAAACTCAGAATCGTAGAACAACATAATAGAATCGGGATACTTCTTAAGATAAGCAGCTGCCATCTTTAAAGCAAACGATGTTTTGAAGTGTTTAGACGGACCAGCTAGTACCGTTAGACCAGACGTAACACCGCCATCAATATCGCCAGATAAGGCAACATTCATCATAGGAACGTCAGTAGGAATAACGTCCTTCTGATTAAAGAAGGCAGAATCAGCTAGGGTAGCTGACTCTTTAACCTTCGAGTTTTTCTTTAGTTTAGACATTAAACTCATATCAAATCTCCAATTAAGTAACAACGCATATTATACCGCATAACAAAGTAAAAGTAAAGAACTATTTAAGATTTTTTTATAATAATCTTACGAGCTTCATGAGGGGATAATCCACGTGGTAACGAGATTTCCTTTTCCTTGGCATGAGCATATAGTTCTTTGATAGACATTGTACTTAGGTCAACTTCTTTTGGTTTTGGAGCTTTCTTGACTTTAACTTCTACTTCTTCAGTAGTGGTCGTCTCGACTACAGCCTCAACCTTCTTTGCCTTCGACTTTGCCTTTTTCTTTTTGAAAATAGCCATTTATACCTCTTTCTTGATTATGTGTATCATGCGGTCTTTATTGATACGTTGTGGGAGTTTGATCCCGCAGCCTTCAGCGTAATCTCTCAATTCCGCTTTAGTCATACTGGTTAGATCAGGTTTTGGAGCTTCTTCAAAGAATACACGCTCCATGAAGAACCTTTTGATTGCTTCAAACATTATTTATACCTCACTGTTTTTATAAGCATAGTTTAGGGCAGAGTTTGCTTCACCAAGTATGGGTCGCTTCTCGTACCAATTTCCAGTTTGTAGGTCTAGTTCCCTTGCCAGCTTCTCGAGTTCAATATCCGAGATAGGATATCCGCTTCGAATAGCATTAAAAGAAACAGAGACCATAAACTGATACATTTTATGATACCAACCTGTTTCAGTAATAGACTTATACTCATCTAGTATTCGTTTAGAAACGAAAGGGCAATCGCGCAAACCAGTCCAAGAATACTTATCCTTATTAGGTAATTGCGATTTGCGATGAGCTATAACCTGTTGCTGAAGTTCAGGTGGCAACCTCTCCAAGAAAGATTTACTACCGCTTGGCTCGGTAAATGGGTGACGACTCATGAGTTCGGCTGGTTTGATGAACTTACCCTTATTGGTGAATATGAAGTTATCAGCGCCAGCATAACTTCCAGGGATATAGTACATACGGCTCAGGTCTTTAGTCTGTTTGTCCCCAATAGAGTCTAACTGGGTATTCAGAGCAAACCAAAAATGGCGTATCTTACCTTGCGGAACTGCTTCTTCGAGCGGAAACACTAGTCTAAACTTTGGTTTCCCTACGGTGCTGCTGGCTGTAGAATAGCAGACAAAATAGTATTCACCGTATTTCTCGCACAGTTCCGAACGAAGGTCGCCACCGAACTCATGCTCGTCAACGTCTACTGCAGCCCAACCAGCCCAACAATCAACGTTCTTATTCGAACGAGTAGTGTCAGGCTGGTACGTGGCTGGCGAAAACAATTGAGCATCTTTCTTACTTTTATAAGGCAAGGCAGATAGTTTATATAGTAGCTCCTCGAGTTTATCCCAGCTGTCGAAGTCCATGCGCTTATGCGTTTTGTTATCGAATATGCTTTTAAAGATTGTCAAAGAGTATATCATAATGTATCCTATTATACTATAGAATCGCTTCTAAGTAAAGTCTTTTCTTAGAAATTCTTCTAAGTTCATAGCCTTATCGTCAACGTAGTATGTCGAAGAATAAGGTTTACCGAAGATAAGTTGGTCATATGGTACAGAGTGTTTATGTAACCAACGCTCTGTCAACTCACCAACATCATCAAGTATCATATCTATATCCCCCTTATGAGTGACCATTCGACGAGCCGAGCTTATGATTATGTGATAACCATTTTCTTTCAATTCTCTCATCTTTCGAATGATACTAGAGTTGGGAGCAGCTTCGTAATACTTACTCACCGAATCCTTACAATCATGATTAGGGAAACAGATTGTATCATCTAAATCAAATACTATACTTTTCAATGTTATCGCCCACGTAGTCAATAAAACGTTCTTGTCTTCCAGAATCGTCATAGTGTAAAGGAATACAAGTAGCGATCAATAATAAACCGCCACCCAAGATTAGGTCAACTGGCAAACCGTACTCACGGAGTTTACGAACAAAGATATCTTTAACGTCCTGATTATGAGGAACATTAGAAACCATTGCGTTGTAGCCATGATACAAGTCGTGCGCTAGTTTACACCAGTCATATAGGTTGTCACCATATATACCTTCGTGTTCACCGTATCCACCTCGAGGGTCAATTAACCTAATCTGGTCAGTTTGCTGATTGTACAGAATATTGCCAAAATGTAAATCGCCATGCATACCAGAAGTAGGACGGCTGTGACGATGACATTCGACAGCAATAGCTATTATACTATCTTTTGTAGAAGAAGTAAAGTAGTTTTTCTCATCAATTCTACTAACAGTTTTATCGAACCACATAGCTCTAGAAAGTTTAGAGAACTCCCCCAAGAACTCCCTATCTTCACATTTGTCATTAAAGAACTTAGTCTTCAATCGGAATAACTTATCAATAATGTATTCCCAAGCTGAAGCAGATAGGTTCTCATATAACATAAGGTCGGATAGTAACGTACCAGACTCATACGACATTACAATGTCACATTCAGTATCAAATACTCTAGGGACAAACATAGATTGGTTTTGGTTCAAACATTTATACCAACCTTTCTCTCGATTAATAGTTGTTACTGATTCTGCGTCATGATAGTCCGGAGACTTACGAACTGTACCAAGCTCAGGATCATATTCCATTGTATTAAACGCACGAGACTTTAGGTTTAATAGAGCAGCACAAGTCTTGTAATACGAAGGGAGTTCACCAATATCGTACCACTTGTTAGTCATTACCTTGTTGTAATTCCCAGCATTATAGTTCTCGAGCGCTTCTGAGATTTCATAACCAGAAGCATAGTTGAATGCCTCTTTAGCTTCTAAACCGTCATTGAAGGAATACAGACCAACAAGAGCATCAGCATTAGCTATAGAGTTATCGGGTTTATTGAAGAAGTTACTACCGTCCCACATACACCAGTTAGAATGATCGTCAGCAGACTTAGCCAACAAGAAGTCCGTACCAAAAGGCATATCTTCTTCAAGGATAATCGCATCACCTAACCAAACAACGAGTGGTAGATCGGGGCAAGATAGTTCGTTAACACCTTTCATAATAGCATGACGTGGACCGAGTAGGTCGCCTTGCTTTACGAACTTAATATCCGGATGTTTAACAGAACAGTAATCGCGCACATCATCAAACTGCCCGTCAACGATAACGATCTCGTTGATGTTAGCAGTCTTACGTGCCTGTTCTACGATATAGTCTAAGCATGGTTTACCGTTTACACGAACCATAATCTTAGAAGTGTTGCTTGATAAAGGGCGGAGTCGAGTAGCCGACCCTGCCGCAGGAATAACGAGATTAACCAAAGAATTCATCTAATGTAGCTCCAGATCTATCGATAAAAGCTTTCTTCCAACTGATAATTGCTTCTACACGAGTAGTAGAACCTTCATCAGTAGTCCAAGAAGCATTTTCTTTCACAGTCAGTTTAACAACTCCAGGGAACTCACGCTGTAACGCTCGGTAACAAGATTCTTGTAGTTCTCCATTACGAAACGTAGAGTTGCCTCCAGGTTTGCCATGAGGGTGGTTGAACGCATACTTGTATATAACAGCATTCTTCATTCCAGCCTTCAATAGTGATAGTATAGCGTAAAAATCTTCAAAAAGCTTTATATTTTTATCTTTACTCCACATACCATCAAAGCTGATGTCATTGTCATTAAACATCTGAGTGTTAATACCATAACAAGAATATGAACGAGTAATCTCAACTAGATCTTCCTCGATACGGTTGTTACCCGCACGGTCTGAGATACCAACCCAAGCATAGTTATCGAGTTCTTCCTCAACCATAGAAAGCATCTCGAACCACTGCTCTTCAGTCTCCATCTTCTTGAGTTTCATTTCTTCGTCACGATACATAAACGTACAGTTGTCGTCAATGATCATAATCTTTTCGCCATTGCCCAGATTAACCAGACGCTGGCGAACATCAGCAATACCATCAGTCATACCGATATCTAGAACATCAGCATCGGGATAGTTTTCTTTCAAAACATCAACTCGGTCAGAACGAGTACACAGAGTGGTTCGCGAACGAACCGACTCCGGCATATTATCCCAACAACGTTGATTATCTTCACGCATATATGTAGGAATTAAAATTCTCATTAAAAGAAGTCCTCCAAACTTGCTTGTTCAACTAAGGCGTCTGGGTCATTACGTTCAGCCATTTCCCTACCGCCATTCTCAATTAGGTAATCAAACCACTCTTGGCTATGCCACATTCCAGGAGATACCCCATTCCAACGCTCGCGCCAGTGAGGATGTTCCTTATTCAATCTACGGTCGTCAACGAACTTACGACGTAGTTGCTCATAATCCCAGTCGCCTAGATTTAACATATCTTCGCGGAAATAGAATACAAGAGACATACGTAGTAAGTCATCTTCACCTGATTCGGGAGCATCGATAGGCGTGTTACCGTGGATAACTCTCATATTGTCGATCAGTAGCAAATCGCCTGGACGAACATTAATCGCAGCACGAACTTCCGGAGCAACTAAGTAACCACCCTTCCAATCCTTACCTTCAGGAGAGATTACCGTCAAGTTAGAAAACCCTTCGTTCAAAGAACCAGCGTCGCGATGGCAAGCCATACGAGCATTACGGTCTTTCATAGTAGTGTTAACTGTTACGGTTGTAAAGGTAGTATCTTCACCAATTAAGAACTTCTTATCAACTTGGTCGGCACACTTCTTCTGAGCTTCATAACGAACTGGCATCAAGTCAGCCATAGTCTTATCTAACTTACGAGCAAACGGATAGCACTTCTCAAACTCAGTACGGTTATGCTCAACGTGGGAAGTTGCTCGACCATACGGAATACGAGGATAACGACCATAGAAACCAGTAATACCAGACCACAACGGCGTAGCATAAGAAGTATCAGAGATCATTGTTTCGTGTAACTTCTTGGCATAGGAGCGAGCATCATTAACATCAAGCTCGGCAAGACGTTTCTCGGCAACTGAGAAGAAGTTGTCATAGACCCCAAACTCTGATTCAATCTTAGAGCGAAGCCATACCTCACCACGTGTTTCGTACTGGGCGGTTTTATGTTTCTCGATTATCTCTTCGATCGGATCGCCACCCATAACACTTTGAGGCGAACCGTCCATATAGTAATCAAGAAGGTCACGTTGGAAAGGAGTAACCCAATCACGACCACCAGACTTCTCGGCACGTGGACCCGCAGCCATACCACGGTTATTAGATTCAGCTGCTGCCGAGAATAACCCTTCGAACGCACCGTTCTGTTCGTCTTGAGTGAACACACCCTTTCTAAACTTGAAAGCAACACGATCTTCGCCGATACAACCAATACATTCATTATTACAATTGGTTGCTTCTGTCATATCACACTCAGGCGGTAAGTAGAAGTCCGCATCGCTATCGATTAAGATATCGTACGAGCCTTCATCGGCATACTTACCTAATAACTCATCTTGGTCGACTACGAACATAGCAACGTAGACGTCTTGCCCTTCAGAGCCAACGTACTTTTGCCACTCGTATCCACCAAACTTAACTAATTCCATAATGTTCTCCTGTTTAACAGCGCCTATTATACTATACCTATCTGAGAAAGTAAAGTCTTTTTTAAGTCCGGTTCTGAATAGTTCGGACCTTTTAATATCTTGCCGTCTTCGCGGTAGATAGGTTTGCCGTCTTCACCCAGCTTTGACATATTAGAACGTTGTACTTCACGGAAGCAAGCATCGGCGTCGATACCAAAGGCAGCAGCTGCTCCATACGTGACATATAGAATATCAGTAATGGCATCGGCAACTTCAACAATATCTTTCTCAGCCATAGCTTCTATCAATTCATCAAGTTCTTCTTTGATAAGGTCAATACGAAGTGCTTGTACTTCAAGAGAAGGAAACTCGGGAGAAGTCTTAACCTCTTGTCCGAATGCGTTCATAAAATTCTTTACTTTCTGGTAGTTTGTTACGTGTAGGTCTACACTCATGCGAAAAAATCCTCAAGGCTTACTGTTTCTTCTTCGTTCCAACCGATCGCAGCCAATATCGGACGAACAACGTCTAGGAATGCCTTCTCAAACTGAAGGTCATAGTTAATGTATTTATGGAGCTTCAACTCCTCCGGTAAGTACTCCGGAAACGCAATCACATTCTCCTTGATAGGATTTGGTGTTTTAAGATAGCAGAACTTAATCTTCTCGCCATCTTGTATCGTCTGATACCGTTTAAGGTTGTTATCAGATAATGCTTTGTTATATAGGATAGCACCACGAACGTGAATAGGACACCCTTTCTTATACACGAGAGTCTTATCTTCCCAAGCAGTAACCTTAGAAACCCCACGAGGAAACGCAACCTTTTCGGGAGGAAGGTTGATAAAGTGTTCCTTGAATTGGGCGATAGCAGTTTGGGTATCTTTCTCAGTGCCAGATACGATTACTTTAAACAACGCCTTCAACGCATCACGGCAAGACATAGGAGTCGACGACTTAACAGCTTCGATACCCATTATCTTCAGTTTTGGTTTAGAATACTGAACACCTTCGTTGTTGTGTACGTTTAGTATGTATCGTTTCTTAGCAGTCCAGATACCAGCATCGGCAATAGCTTCACGAGCCATGGCCATCTTATTCTCATATGCGTCCATATACTCAGCAAGCTGTTCATAAGAACGTTCTAGCATAGGTTCAAACTGGTCGGAACATACTTTGTCAATCAACTTAACGACATCTTCCTTTGGTTTCTTATCCCAGTTTAAGTGCTTAACCAACGGCTCGAAGTCAATGTAGACCGAGTCAGTATCGATAGCGATAACGTGATCTTTACCAGTTACACCTAGTATCTTATTGATGAAATTGTTTACAGCTTTCTCTGCCCAACGAATAGATAACTGACCAGATAGAGTAATACCTTCAGCAATACGAAGGTCATAGTATCTGAACCAACGATTACCGATAGCACCATAAAGTGAGTTCATCATGATCTTAAGAGCCATCTGCTCGTTGTCAAGTGTAGTGATAGACTTTTCTAATCGGTAGATTTCTTTCTTATCGTTCTTATCGGCATGCTGTAGTTCTTGCTCGTATTTGAGCATTTCCTTCTTAACAACCTTACGACCAGCATACATATCTTCAACGAGTTTAGGTATAACTCCACGAACGTCTTTGCGGTAATGCGAACCGTTAGCAGCCATTGTACAATCAGGTCGAACTGAATCAGGCTTTTGTAGGTTAAGTACATTATCTACAGTAACGCCAGTGGTGGATTCTTGTACGATAGTCTCAGGACTCATATTATACTGCATAATCAAATGCGGATATAGTGAGTTTAAATCAAAAGAAACTACCCAAGAATGACGACCAACCCGAGGAGCTTTAACATAACCACCTGGGAAGTCTGCCTTGAAGTTATCTTGTTTAGGTGGCGGAGCTACCTTATCTTCATGTAATACACGATAGATGTAAGTATCCCAGATACCAGTTGTACCAAATGCTTCAGAATAGTTTACCCCAGCTTTATAAGCCAAAGTCATACAAAGGGTAATCAACCCCATCTTATCTTCCATACGGTCAACCAACTCAACGTCTTTGATGTTATAGTCGATAAACTTCTGGTGATCTTCTTTGTAAAGAGTATAAAGGTTGCCGTGTTCTTCGTACGATAACTTCTTCTCGCCGAGTACAACGTGAGCGATATGGTCTAGTTTATACGACTCTTCTGCAGAGTAAGTAAACTTCTTATACAGGTCAAGGTAATCTAGGAGTTCAATACCAACCAACTCGAACTTCTGCTCAACTCGGTTCATCAACTTGACTTCTCGCTCGTTGATTTTACCCCAAGGAGATAGTTTCTTAACCATATCATTACCGATAATACGAGACATACGGTTTACAAGGTAAGGAATATCAAATAGAGTAGAGTTCCAGCCAGTAACAACGTCGGGCATATTCTTAGGTAAAGACCAATGGTTTACGAAGTTCATTAGGAGATGAGCTTCGGACTCGCACTTGTAATAGATTACTTCATAGTCTTTCATCAACGCTTTACTAACATCAAAGTCATCAAGACCCCAAACATAGTAAACGTTATCAATGTTATTCTTTAAAGCAATAGATATTACAGGATAGTTGGCTTCGCGTGGCTGAGGGAATCCCTCATCTGAAGCAACCTCGATATCGATAGTTGTTACGTTGATGTTATCTCGGTTAAACTCGATATTTCCTGGGTGTTGTTGCTGGACGTACTGGGCGATGTAGTTAGTATTGCCATAGATTTTAAAGTTAGACGTATCGCCATACTGCGCCATGAAGTCTTTTGCTTCGCGCATAGAATCAAGTTCAACAGGAGCAAGCTTAGTACCGTCTAAGGATTTCCAATCGCCGTTCTCCGATGGGACGAATAGCGTTGGGGCGAAATTGACTCGGTCTTGGAACTTGTGTCCGTTTTTGTAGCCACGAACAAGTAAGCTATTACCGAACCTAGACACATTAGTGTAGAATTTCAAAAGTGTTCAACCTCGTTTCATTATCAATAGGGTATTATACTATATCTAGAGCAGAAAGTAAACCCCTCGAGGAGAGGGGTTTGTATTTATTTTTGAAAGAAGTTATTCTTCCTCATCATTTTGGTTAAGGGATTCGGTCAACTCTTCTTGATGCTCGCACATCTCTTTATATGAATTGTATTCACCCTCCTCGCAACCGCATTGACTAAGGCTGTCATTTTCTTCCTTGGTATATGGCCACATAGATTAATCCTTCTTAGAAACGAACGAATACATTTCCTTTGCTTTGTCCATAAGCTCATCCATAGTATATGGAGTCATTGCTTCCCTTAGTTCTTCGGCGTTCTTCTGGCCAACTTCGAATAGCTTGGTTGTAATCTCAAGGTTCATTTGAGTTTGTTTATCAAGGTAATCTTTAGCCATAGATAGGATTTCTGTGCGGATTTCAAATGGGTTTTTGTTTGACATAATAGTGTCCTTCGTATGTTTGTGTGTGTAATAGTTTTGGTCTTGCGCTGGTTCCAGTAACCAAGCAAGTGGCTGATAGTATTAGTACCAGCCATAGCTTATAGTCCTTTATTTAACCTTAAAGCAATGGTTGGAAAGCAAAAAGCACTCCAACCATAGTTAGGGTTATTAATCCGATTTCGCCATACTTATCTAAGCGAGTCTTCATTAATAACCCCCCTTGCTTGTAGGGTTAGTTTCCTGTTTCTCGTAGAAACTCTGGGTCTTTTGTTTGATAGTCATTAGTAATTCCTCGACTGTTTGAATTGATATCAATTTGACGAGGACGCTTTTCTTCTGGGACGATTACCTTCAACTCTATGGCAAGGATTCCGTCTGTTAGATTAGCTCCATTGACTTCCACGTACTCCGACAATCGGAAGGTGCGGTTAAATTTCTTAGCAGATATTCCTTTATGAATATACTCCCGACCCCTATTCTTATGTTCACCGCGAACGTATAGAGAGCGATCCTTCACTTCTATTTGTAACTCATTCTCAGCAAAACCAGCAACTGCTAATTCGACGTGATAAGTCGTATCGTCGAACTTGACGATATTGTGAGGAGGGTAGTTATCGTTTGCGTGCCTTGCGACTCGGTCTAGCTCATCGAATAGATGATCGAATCCAACAAAAGCTGAACGTGGGAATAGTGATTTGACATTTACGTTAGTCATTGTGTATCTCCTTAATATTAAAGCAAGATTGAGAATTATGAACCCGAACCATTCGGCATTCTTTCTCAGTTAAGTTGTAGTGAGTAGTTTGGGAGCATACTCAGGCTCGATCCCAAGGTAGTGGGACTAAACTATTTATATCGTGTCATAGACTTCTTAAGGTCTACGACAGCTTCGATTAGGTAGAATGCACAATATCCAAACGAAACGATAGAAGCGAAGACCAGATACCATGGGGCAGCGCCGAGGTCTAATCTAGCCCGAAATGTCTCGAAGATAATAGATACTGCTACTACAAAAAGCATACCTAATACAAATTCTTTACGTGTACCATTCATAATATATTCCTATTTATCAAATAAGGTTCAATTATAACCTACTTCAATCAAGAAGTAAAGCTTTATTTTACATTTCCGATATTATATTTAGGGCAAAGTTCCCATTCACACTTTTCTCTATGAGGGATAACCTTAACCTGACGCAGAGGAGCAACGTTATTAACCTGCTCTTTATCAAGCACGGTTATTAATCCCCAATCCGACAACAATGTCGCGATTGTGTTTCTACGTTGAATATCGTTCTCTAGCAGGTTAGAAGGTTTGCCGTCAAGTAAGAACAATTCTTTAAAGTGAACGATGAAGTATCGTCCTTGCTTATGTAGAATATGACAAGACTGAAATAGCTTGTTTTCTTTCTTAGACGCTACACCCATACGAGTTAGTGTTTCTCTAACTTTCAGGAAATCGTCAGGTTCGTTGAGTAGCACTTCAAGCATTACCGCTGGCGTCCACTCAATTTGTTGGTTTTCTTGTTCCACCTTTATACACCCTTTTCTTCAATTCAATAAGTTGGTCATTAGTTAGTAATTTAAGAACATCACGAGCTTTTTCGTCGCTATATCCATAATATTCTTTTACCAATTCGATATCCTGGTTATCATCGGCTTTCGCCCATTTTCCCCAGAGTTTCTTCTTTCTAATACTATTTATAAGATATTGAAATTGAAGAGAACCGTCCAAGTGGTGGTTTATGTTCATCTCATTTGCGTGTAAAATGGTTTCTAAGTGTTGACTCAATCCACGGTTTACCATGAAGGCAACTTTCTTGTAGTTCTTATCGCCGTTAGGGTCTTCGCTTAATAGGTCTTTCTTAGATTGAGTCACCGCAGTTATATAATCAAATGGACTCATATTAACCTCGTAGAGCTTGAGCCAAGGACTGCATACGCATAACATCCATTACGATATCATGACGGCAATCGTGGGCAATGAACTTTTCTTCCAAGCCTTCAGGAATAAAGGTGTTCTTTATCTTATGACCAAAAGCCATACCGTCGATAGTAGAACGTGTATCCCTAACAATCCAGAAAGGGAATGGGTCTTTCTCACCAACTGCTTCTAGTAGTTCGCGAAGCAAGATAGGATCAAAAGTATTACCACGAGTATATGCTCTCTTAAGAGTTGTAAAGTTAATGTTATCAAACAAGAACTGGTTGAACTCTGTAATAGACTTATCTTCATCAGAAGGTTTAAGTACAGCACGAGCTTCGGCTGGTTGCTTTGACCACCAAGCAAGGGTATCCGGATCAATCTTACGGTTGTAGATTTCTACCTGCTCTTCAACATCAAATTTGATATATCGAGTTTCACGTAGAAGTTCTTCGTAGTCGTACGGATTATCAGAATACAAACGAGTTTCGTCGTAAGATAGTAATGCCAAGTTAATAGCAGCACCTCTGATAGGATCCTGACTTAATGTTTCAAAGTCGTAAATGATAGTATCCATTACACCCACTCCGCATCGATCATAATTTCGGTTAAACAAGCAACTGTATTTAGTTCGTGGTCAGAAACAAACGCATCTTGATACTGGTAACGACCAAGGATTAATACAGTAGCAGCTACAGACTCAGCTGACATAAAGTCCTTACACTGGTCAAATATCTTACGAAATATAACCGATGAATCTAGGTCAGAATTGTTAGCAACCCAAGAACGCATACCTTTGAAGTTCTTTGCTTTCAGATAACCCATAAGAGTTTTGAAGTTATCGTCAGCTAGGTTTACAAGGATACCCGCATCAATCTTACCTGATAAGGAATAGCGCTGAATCTCGTTAAGTACTCGACGGAAATCCGGAAAGTGCTTTTGTACCAATTCAACAACAGCTTTCTTATCATACTCAATAGATTCAGTCTCAAGGATATGACAAACACGCTTGAAGATCTCACCGGCAATAGCAGGCTTTTCTTCTTTAGGGATACCGAACTCATATACTGAACAACGAGAGTGTAGCGGTTCAATGATCTTATTCTTGAAGTTACAAGTAAGAATGAAACGGCAGTTGTTAGAGAACTCTTCGATAAAGGCACGAAGTGCTGGCTGAGTAGATTGGGCATTTAGATAATCAGCCTCATCCAGGATAACTACCTTATAACCACCTTGTAAAGATACAGAAGAAGCAAACTGTCTGATCTTATTACGAAGTGTATCGATGTTGCCATCTTCTGAAGCATTGACAATGATATAGTCAAGTTCAAGTTCATTACATAAGGCTTTGGCAACTGTAGTTTTACCTACACCAGCCGTTCCTGAGAATATCATATTAGGGAGTTCTTCACCCTTAACAATCTCAGAGAAGGTTTTGTTTAACGATTTCGGGAGAATCGTTTCAGAAATAGTTCTAGGGCGGTACTTTTCAACGAATAAGAATTCTTGGTTTGACATTCACTTTCTCCATTATTTAAAAACATTTCTAACGTATTGGTCGGCTCGTAGGAATACTTCTCCAACCGAACCTTTCCGTTGTTAGCAAGATAACAATCTTTACAACCAGAACTTTGGCGAATATCTCCTGGGAACTTTCGATCCCGAGGAGACTTCAAGTAGAACTGATCCCTCGGCTTCCACGATGAGCACTTATCGCAAAAGCAGAGGTCGGGTGTATCTTGATTTAACAAGTTGTTCATATTATACCCCATAATCATAATAAAGTAAAGTATTATTTTAAATAATAATACCCGAAGTTGCTTGGCGATAAGCTTTCTGCACTTCCATATTTGTGTCTACTACAAACACAAACTGACCGAAAGTCACTTCGCGAGGGTCAGCTTCACCAGTTACAGCGATACCAGCTGCAAACCCCATACCACTTTCGTTGGTGATTAACATACGAGGATCTTCTAATGTAATAGTCCCATCAGTAGAAGATTTGTATTTACCTACGTACTCGCCAGAGATAGCGACGACTGTTACGATATCATTTAATTCCATTATTGTGCTCCTTTTAAGTATTCTATTACATATTCTGGCGAAGAGATTTCGTACGGATCCGCAGGGCAGTTATCCATAATACCATCTTCTTCAAAGTAGTTTACGACTTCTAGATTATCAACAACTACAGCATATCTCCATGAACGTTTACCAAACCCAAGATTAGATTTGTCGACCAATACGCCCATACCTGCAGCGAATTCGCCATTACCGTCAGGGAGCATACGAACATTCTTGATACCTTGACTTTGCGCCCACTGGTACATAGTAAAAGAATCATTTACCGAAGTACAATAGATTTCGTCAATACCTAATTCTAGGAATTGGTTGTACATAGCTTCATAACCTGGAAGCTGAGAGTTAGAACAAGTAGGAGTAAATGCTCCTGGTAATCCGAAGATTAAAACTTTCTTGCCCGCAAATAGGTCTTTAGAGGTATTGTATACCCACTTAAAAGGGTTATCGCCTTCGATTGTTTCATCACGCTCGCGCATGTAAAATGTAATATCTGGTAGTAACATAATATATCCTTACTCATTAACAATTTTGTTTAGAAGGTCTTCAAACTGATCCACCTTCTCAACTCGGTTTGGCCAATAGATATAATCCTTTTCGGGATTCTTCTTTAGGTTAGATAACAGTGGTAATATCGTGTTATATAACTTATTGACTTTCTCTTCCAACTCAGTTGCCGTCGAAGACGTTTCGTTGGCAACTTGTTGGGCTTGCTGTACTGCTTCTAATTCGGTCTCGTCTACAGCGGTAAAGCCGAAGTCGAAGATATCGCTCACTTAACGATTTCCTCATAAAGGGTTTCAAAACCTTCGTTCTCTTCCTGTACATTTACGAACGTTTGCTTGTGATATACAGTAGCAAGTTTCTTAAGATACTTAGGGTCTAAGCCAATTTCGTCTTTAATCTTTGCGCAGATTTCCTTCTGGAGATCACGCTCTGACTCAGTACGTAGCATAGATGAAGAGATTTCGGTTACAGCGTCACGGATTTTCTTACGATCGGCTTCAGATGTTGGGACTACAATGCTCATAATAAACTCCTAATATGGGGAAAGGTAAAGCTACGGATTATTCCGCAGCTTCTTCAGTTACTTCTTCAGTTTCAGCTTGTTCTTCTTGCTCGGCATTTGCTTGTAAGAAAGCAACAAAACGAGAACGAACAGCACCAACTTGCTCTAATTCAGCACCTTCAAAGGCACCACGTTTTGAACAGATATCGATAATCTGTACCGCAGCTGCTAGGTCTTGAACACCTAGTTGGATTTCTTGTTGTGCTTCTTGGTTTACTTCACTCATGATATTTTCCTATTTAAGTTAGAGTTTTAAAGTTACTGTTACGAGATAATCTTCATATCCCATTGCTTTTGCGATTTTGATGAACGCATTTTCTAAATCTTCAGCGTCAGCCACCGCTGTACGATGAGAGATATCTGCCCATTCAGCATCACCATAATCGGTATCTGCCGTTTCAGCATTAAGTGCGAGAATATATTTAGTCATAGTATTACGCTCCGAAAGTTGATGTCTTTTCAAGGGCAACCCAATATGTCGCTTTCGCATCGTCGTTTTTGAACTCAGAGATGAGCTTAGACGATACGGAAATATCGAAGTTTCCTGGCAAGAACTTAAAGTTATTGATATTGAATACTAGTTTGAATGCTTCGTCAGGACGAGCAGCAATCGTACCAAGTTTCATTTTAAAGGTGTTGGCAGTAGATACTTTAACATCAGTTACTTCAACAGTTGCTTCAGTAGAACCTTCTTCACCAATAATCACCACATCCGTACAAGCAATAGCAGTAGCTGCTTTACGAATAGCTGCCATCTGAGAGTCGGTCAAAGTAAACTTCACTACACTAGGTGGCATAGTAATGTCTTTAGACGGACTGGTCAAGATAGAGGCATCCGAGAAGAAATACTCAAAAGACTGCGAACCGTCATCATTAGAAATGGTGACAGAGCTTTCGTTAAAAGTAAACTCCGGATCATCAATCATACCTGCAACGGTTAAGAAAGAGTTTAAGTCATAGATACCAAATTCTTGAGGGAACACGTCCGGAACTTCAGCAGAAGAAAGGACTGTCTTACTCTCGGCAATGGTTTTAATAGTAGAACCTTCACGGACTACTAAGTTTGGATTAATGCTTGCGAAGTTGCGAAGCACGTTAAAGGTTTCATTTGATAGTTTCATTACAATCTCCTAATTTCAATACAAGTATTATACTATACTACATCACTAAAGTAAAGCTTTATTCTCTTATTTTTTAAAATAATTTTGAACAGTTTCTTCACATTCACGCTCGGCAGAATCTAAGGCATCAGTTCCTTTGTGTAATCTGTCGTGCTCATATAACGAAAGTAATCCATAGTGTATTACCTTCAATAGATCCTTTCGATAATCTTCGATACTACCCTTCTGACCATAACGGTTAGAGTATTTATCCACGTTACCAAGGAAGAATCCCATCCCTCGACCTCGGTCTACAATAACCTCCGAGGTCTGAATCTTACTACCACCATAGTGGGCTCCATAAGTAGAGTCGATGTATTTCTTAATTTCATCAAGCAACTCATCTTCTCTAAACTTATAATCAATGCTCATATAATCTCCTTAGAAAATGTCATTTATAATATCGTCAACTGAAGTGGTACTTTCTTGACCAGCTTCGGGGACAGGGTTCCCAACGCTCGCATCAACCTTTGAGTATAGGTCTTTGAAAGCTTCTTTTGTATCTTCATCAAAACGGCTGATACAAAGGTCAATCGCTTTCTCTTTATCTTTAAAGATAGCGAAAGTTTGAACAATGTGGCATAGGCGACGAGTAGAAATAACTTCATCAACACCACCGTCAACGTAGGTCTTGCGAATAATATCCGACCAAGTGGTCAGGTTAACAGCAAAGTCTTCGTCCTTGCGACCATACTTATCCATATGGTTCAGGACGATTTTCTTTTCAATCGCAGTTGAAGGATAAGGCTGTTCAACCGTAATCGAGAAACGCTCAAGGAACGCTTCGTCAATAATAGTAGCAGATACGAACTTACCATCATCAGAACCTTGTCCCTTTGTATTCGCAGTAGCAATAATATTGAACCCGTCTTTAGGCTTAACAACTTCGCCAGTCTTTTTAATCAGAACTGGTTTACCTTCTAGAACGCCTTGTAAAGCCATTAAGCGATTAGAAGAACGATCGATCTCATCGATCAGTAGGATAGCACCTGCTTCCATTGCTTTGATAACCGGACCTTTAACAAAAACAGTTTCGCCATTAATTAGGCGGAATCCACCAATCAAATCGTCTTCGTCAGTTTCGGGAGTTACCTGAACACGAACATACTCGCGATTCAGTTTAGCGCATGCCTGTTCAACCATCATTGTTTTACCATTACCAGATAGACCAGTAATAAAGGTCGGGTAGAACATACGAGATTCAATAATCATTCGAAGGTCTTTAAAGTTGCCCCAAGAAACATAAGTAGGATCAGTTTCTGGGATATAGATTTCATCGTTCGAGATAGATTGAACAGAAGAAGTCATAGCAGGGGCAGGAGCTGTTTCGAAAGCGCGACCACCTTCGATTCGGCGGAAAGGTGCCAACTTAGATTCTAGGTTCCAGACGCCACGAGAGATACGATCAGTCGTTTTATCAAGCATCTTATCGTATATTGATCCATTGGTATACCCAAGAGCTTTGGCTACAATGTTCATCTCAGCATTACGGAAAGTGGTCTGGTCAGGGTAACGAGCAGCAAGTTCTTTTAGAAACGGAGTAAAGTTATTCATAATGTATATTCTCTCAATCAATTCAATACAGGTATTATACTACAAAAGGAACGGTATGTAAAGTCTTTTTTAAAACTTTTTTATACCGTTTTGTTATATCAAGCCACGATTTCCGCGAATTTAGTAGTAAGGACTCGGTTGGTTTTCTTAGAGCCAGTAAACTTCTTAAACTGTCGAGTCAACTCCCCTTTCTTAGCGCCAGACTTCACTTCAAAGTCTTCATTATCTGTATCAAGGTTCTTACCACCTTTCAATAGAAACATACGATCATATCCAGGGCATTCATCAACAACGGCAGATTTATTTCTCATAGCCAACCGAGCCAGAGTATCCGCTTCAAACCAATCAGCACCAACGATTCTTCTATAGAAGTCTAACGCATGAGAACGACGTTCGGCAACATAGTAACCAATAACTGTAGAACCAGTCGCTTCTTTATAGTACTTCATCAGAGGTGGCGTTTCTCTATGACGTTTACCTATCTCAATTCTCTTACCAGAATCATATACGTACTGCGTGGAACCGTAACCAACCCAAGAGTTTTGAAGCTCAATCTCTTGACTAGCGCCGTCTGTTAGGAATATGGTGTTTAGTCTATCAAGGTTATACTTCGCTCTGAACTGTTGACCAATACGAACTGCTGCAAGGATAACGGTATTTAACGGAGTTCCGCCCATTTGCTCATACTCAGAAGAGTAGTGATAGCGTTCGTATGAATCACGACCCGAAAGAATAAACAAATCGGAAATAGCACGGTTGAAGTCTTTACGGTTCATGTCAGAAGTGACTAGTTCGAATAGAGCAACACTTCTTAGATCAATATTAGTCTTTACATTACTAAAATCTCTTCTGGAATGGTTATTAGTAAACCCCATAACTCTGAAAGGAATTGACACTTTCTTACAGAATGTAGCTAGGTTTATAACCTGACGAAGTACCGATCCTATAGTATCCCCCATAGAACCAGAGTAATCAACATACATAATCATACCGTGGTTCTTGGCATCAGCCATAACTAAGTTACGAGCAAAGATATCGTCATTATACTTGTAAGAGTGAACCTTATCCATAGCCAAAGAACCTGAACGAGATACCTTGGCACGAGAGTATCGAAACGCAGCTTTCTTCATTTCAAACTCTTTTGCCATTACCGCTACAGTTCTATCAGTCTCTTTCATGAACTTAGAGAAACTTTCTTTAAATCCGGATTCTTGAGTTGGGTGAGGGATTCTATAGTGAGTGAGCACTTCCTTAGCCTTCTCGTCGCGAGAAGCAAAGACTTCTTTATAACCGACTACAAGTTGTTCTACATCAGAGAAAGATATCCCATTGATAACAGTCTTACTTTCGTCAGGCTTATCGAGTAGTTCTTTTTCGTTAGAGCGAAAGGCATCGTCAGTTTCAACTGAAGGCTCGTCAAAGCTGTCGCTGCCTGTTACATCAACTTCTTCTTCAACTTCCGAATCATTTTCTTCAGAAGTAAGATCGCCATTTGATTCAATATCCATAGATTTAGAATCAATACTATCGTTTTCACTTTCATCAGACTCAGCAGTTTCTTGACTTTCAGTTTCAGGCTCGTCAACAGTTGGCTCATAGTTGTTATCCTCTTGAGTAGTTTCTGGTTTGCTATTCTTAGTGAACTCGTAGAGCGCACGAGCTGCTTCAACAACTTCTTCCCAAGTATCGACTGAGAAACATTGCTTAACAACTTCGGTTTCTTTAGATTCAAAATCAACATTCACAAGGTCGTTCAATTTGGCTTTAACATTGATGCGGTCCGGAAGACCGTACTTGTTAAGGTCGCGATCCGCAGTGCCAAAGAAGTTCTCGTCGAACAATACCTTATATCCACGCTTAAAAGAACCAACTAAGCCAGGATAGGTTTTCTGTATCATACGCTCGATACGGATATCTTCAATTATGTTTAGAAATGCGCGAGGGATACCTTCAACACTAGTAGCAGCATCATGCCAACCGTCAGCAGGAGTATATAGTGCATGTCCTACTTCGTGACCGATTAGAAGGTCTTTAACGTCTTTACCCATATCCTTCCACATAGGAATGCGAAGGACTCGGTTTACTACATCGAAAGAAGCAGTTGAGTATTCGCCTTCAACCACGTCAATGTTTTCTTTAGCAAGTAACCGAGCAAGAGTAGATTTAGAATTATTAAGCATAAGCACCTCATCAATTTATACAGGTATTATACCGCATATCGGGTTCCGAGTAAAGCGTTATTTTAACTTTTTATAAACCAATTTGCTATATGCTTATAACTTTCGAGTATAAGGGGCGACTATGCAGCCGACCCCTTGATTTTGCTGAAGTTTCTTTCCTTAACAAACTCTATCTTGTTTCGGAACTTAGAGTCAAGCACGTCACCTTTGTGAGAGATGATGAATGTATTCGTGCCTTCCTCTAGGGTCGATAGTATCTTGAGTAGGTTCTCGATACCATCATTATCTAACGAAGAATCAAACGTTTCGTCAAGAATCAGCAGGTTAGTTGCAGCCGAGTTCTTCATACGAGCGACCTGTCGCCAAGTGAATAGTAACGCAAGATCAATACGTTGCTTTTCGCCTTCGGAGAACGACGCATAGTTAAACGCATCACGATACCGAGATTTGATAGTTTCTTGAAACGACTCGTCTAGATTAAACGAAACATAGAAGTCCATAACTTGTAAGTAACTATTAATTAACTTATTCATAACTGGAAGATATTGCTTGATAACCTTGGTTTTGATACCAGTATCTTTTAACATCTCACCAATCACGTCATAGTAGTTTCGTTTGTCGATTAGCTCCAATTTTTGCTCAGTTAAAGTATCACGTTCCCCTTGAAGCGTAGCCAAGTTAGAGTTTGCTTCAGTAAGGTTTGTAGATACCTGTAACTTATCTATCTCTGCTTCTAGCTTCTCGATTTGTCCTTGAAAGTTCGAGATAGAAGCATTGTTAACAGAAATTGTAGTTTGTCTATCGTTAAGTTTAGTTAAGGATTCAGTAGCTCTTTCTATTGAGGATTGAGCTCCTTCGATTTGAGTTGCGCACTGTGACATGCCTTCCTGTAACTCGCTCGCCTTCGTCTTTGCTTCATTAAGCTTCTTTTCTTTAAACTCATCTTCTATCTCCTGTTCGCATGTTGGACAAGTAGTATTAGTTTCAAAGAACTTAGCTTCATCAACTAGTCGCTTAATCCCCGAAGTAATACCGACTTCATATTTCTCTAACTTGGATTTCTTACTATTCAACCCAGCGAGTTCGGCAGTAACTGATGCCAATGACTCTGTAAGGTTATCGCTCAGGTCGGTGTTAACTTTCTGAATCTTGTCGATCTTACCTCGTATTTCCGAAATAGATTCACGCTTTTCTTTAACCTGTTCGGTAGAAAGTGATTCAACTTCTCGGATATACTTCTTAGCGATTTCTATCTTATGCTTTACGATATCTACAGCTGAAGAAGATTCTTTAATATCTTCGCGGATACGTTGATTACGTTCCCGAAGCAACTGCCCCATTTTACCGAATACTTGGATATCGAGTAGGTCTTCGATAACTTCGCGACGGTGGTTAGTAGGTAGCTGCATGAAAGGAATGAATGAAGACGACCCCAGGACTACGACCTGATGAAACGACTTGTGGTTCAACTTCATGATATTCTTTTCTAGGTATGCTTGGTAATCGCGAACGGATGCTTCTTGGTTTAGCATATTACCGTTTTGATAGATCTCAAACTTATTAGGTTTAATACCACGGAATACACGAAACTCTTGATTGCCAATAGAAAAGCCAACTTCAACTTCGGTATTCTTATTGTTAACCGAGTTGACTAGCTGGTTCTTTTTGATATCGCGATGCGGTTTACCAAATAGACCAAACGACAATGCGTCTAGGATAGTCGATTTACCAGCACCATTATGCCCGATAATCAGAGTAGACGGCGAACGGTCTAGCTGAATCTCGGTGTAGTTATTCCCAGTAGATAGGAAATTCTTATACTTAACATATTTAAAGTTAATCATCAAACAATCTCATAATTTTGAGCTTCAACATATAGCTCTCGGATTACAGTCTTAATACGGTCTTTGTCAAGGTCAGTATCAACTGCTTCAACATAAGTATCTAGCAACTCGGTAGTTTCTTCGAGCGATACTTTATCATCGTCAATACTTTCACCAGAGAACTCCTCAAACGTTTCGGCAATCTTCATCTCGTGAGTTTCGACGTCTTGTAACTTATCTATAAAGCGATCGAATGTAAACGGATCCTTCTTGTTAGTCACCAATACTTTTATAAACTTGTTAGAGTACTGGTCAACGTCGGGGTTAGTGTAGTCCGTTGTTTCGTCGTCGTAATAGATCTTCTCAAACATAGTTATAGGGTTTCTTACTGGGGTAATCTCGCGAGTATCAGTATCGATAACGTGGAAGAACTTATTGTCATCACAGTCAGCCCAAGTAAACTCCATTTGCGAACCAAGATACATAATGTTCCCTTGAGTCGATTTAGTATGGAAGTGACCAGAGAATACAGTTTCAAAACGTTTAAAGGTAGAAGGTTGCATTCCGTGGGGGTTTGGGATACCCTTATGCATTTCAAAACCTTCTATCTCAAAGTGTCCACCAAGCATAGATGCGTCACAGGTATTGATAAAGTTAATCGACTCGGCATAGTTCTCAGAGTTAATCCAAGGTACAACACCAACCTTTAGCCCATCATAATCTAATACCTTCGGCTCCATTATGATGTTAACATTAGAGGTATAGTAACCCAACAACTCTTTCAATGAGCATAGCTCGTTTGTGTTCTTAAAGAATACGTCGTGGTTCCCAGGAATAATATCCATAACCATACCATTATCTTTAAGGTGCTGAAGGAAGTGTTTCCGGTTAGCGTTCAAAGCTTTGAAGTTTACGAACTTACGGTGCTCATAGTAATCACCTAGATGAAGTACAGTTTTGATACCGTTCTCAATACAATACGGGAAGAAAACTTCTTCGTAGAATTTACGTTGATATTCAATGAATACATCAGAGCTATTACGAGCGCCACAATGCGTGTCGTTTAAGATAGCAACTTTCATTATTCGTCATCTCCCATAAAGTTCTCTAGGGATTTCTTTTCCTTTTCCTTTTTCTCAAAGTCCTTTATGATCTTATCAGAATCCTTAACTCGAGTAATACGCTCGCGAAGTTCATCAACAAAGTTCTGTTCGATAAAACCTTCACCCACGCCATCAGAAGTCATGAACTCTTCGAATCCAGCTTCGTCAATATACTTCATCTTCACGTCAAACTGCTTCTTTTCTTTCTGTATACGACGAAGAAACGCATAGAAGCAAATCTGAGTAAAGTAAGAGAAAGCGTTAGGAGTACCTGTACGAGTCTTAGTAGTTATGTCATAGTTCTTAACTGCCTTTAAGCAATTCTCAACTGCGTCCATTACCATTTCTTCTCGGTACGTGTATCTAATGAAGTTAGGTCGGTGGGATAGTCCTTCGGCAATACGTAGGAAGCACCGAGCAATATACTCTGGTACAATAGGAGTGTCTTTACCTTCTGCATGCGCAGAATTAACAGAGTTAACGTACTCTACAACAGACTGAGAGAACTTCTTGTTATCGACATAGTGGGGTTTATTTTGCGACATTATCGCTCCTCCGGTGGGTTAGTAATCAATTAATCAATAAGGTATTATACTATAAAAGAGAGGATAAGTAAAGGATTATTTTATTTTAATTTATTTCCGAAAAGGCTTTACTTTTGAGAGAAAGTATAGTATAATCAAGATGCCGCCGGAGGAGTAGGGATATGACCTTTTTAGTGTATGATAGTAGGATCAGGTTCATAATCATATTCATATTCATCACCAAAGTTGTCATTGACTTCAGGCGAAGCCTGAGAGTCCGCCGTTACTGTCTTTATATAGTATTCCTTTACGGTGTCCGTGCACTCAGCAAAGGTTATTACCGAAGAATGACTTAGGAATAGAGGTTGCTTGAAGTCGCACATATTCATCCAGTTTGTAAACCAATACCCAGTCTTTTCCCTATCATAAGATACAGTAACAGGACGTTCTAGTACGAACCCTTCTTCTTCCACGCCTTGTACATACGCCACGATATCTTCGCCGGACGATAACTTGAATTGCTTTACTGTAATCTCTTCATAGCTCATAGGTCAATCTCATATATTTTATAGTCGAATTTCTCTTTAGAGTATATCTTAATGCGTTCTGCCGCATGAGTCAGTGTGTAGTTCTTCTTTGCTTTCCAGTGTAAGTCATCGGCAATATCATAAAGGTTAGTCCCTTTGCCGTCATCGCTTTTACGTAAACCACGACCAATAGATTGTAGTATCTTTATCTGCGACTTAGAAGGCGAAGCAAATATAACGTTATTAAGGTTGCGAATATTGACACCAGTCGAGAACGTTCCCAACGAAGCAACTATAATAGCGTCCTTTTCTTTCTCGGTCAACTGTCGAATACGTTCCCTGTCGTCAACGTCAGTTTCCCCAGCTACAAAGAATATCTTACGACTTCCATGAGCTTTTTCTTTAATCATATTATATAGTGGCTTCCCGTGCTTCTCTACGTAGTTGAATAACACGAGCGTATTACCGTCTTGATCTAAGGCAAGATTACGGATAAATGTATTACGCTTTTCGTGCCTTACAATAAAGTCCACTTCCTCAGGATACTTAGCTCCTTTCATCGAGAGGCAAGTATTATCGTCATACTTCAACAGTAGAATCTGTATCTTTAAGTCAGCCAAAGCGCCAGAATCCATTAGGTCTTTAGTTGATGTTACTTTAAAGGTTGAACCAAAATGCCCTTCTAATACTAGCTTATGAGTTTGAGTTCCGTCCAAAGTACCAGTTGCGCCGATACGGTATTCCGCCTCTTTTAACTTAGACATAATAGAACCAAGAGATTTAGCTTTGAAGTTATGAGCTTCATCGCCGATAACCATACCAAAGTTCTCAAACCACTCAACACCAAGTTTGTAGATAGATTGCCAAGTAGTTATAACGATACGTTGACCGTCTGGCACTTTAGGTCGTCCGGAATATATCTTATGTATTTCTTTCTCTGCGTCAAAGTTATCGTCCCAGCGAGAATAGTCCGCAAAGTCCGATGACATCTGTTCTACAAGAGAAGTAGTAGGTACAACAATCAAAACGTCCTTGTCGCGAGTCTCTAAGAAATACCGCATAGTACAGTAAATGATAAGAGACTTACCCGAAGCAGTTGGGGATAGTAGTAACGCACGTCTATTCTCTAGCGCATGACTAATCGCAGTCATTTGGTAGTCGCGAGGTTCTATTTTCTTATCGCCAGCAGTAAGGTTAAGTGACGATATAAACTTGATAAAAGTTTCGTAATCGATAGGTTCTGACGAATCAGGTCGACCATAATATGGATTATGCTCTACTTCAAGTTTATAGTCACGAACGCCACAGAACTCAGTAAGGTAAGGGAATAGTCCTATAGGAAGTTCTTTAGTCCTAGGGTCATAAAGTCGAATCTTGCCGTCCCAAACCTTGTTCTTGTACGCAGGCATGAACTTGTATCCTGGAACGAAGAAGCAGAAAAAATCAGATAATTCTACTTCAATCGCAGGGTCTGTAGCAACAGTAAGGTAAGCATGATTCTTCTTTTTAACGCTTAGGACTTCGGACATTTTATATTCTCTTTTTACAATTATCAAAGTGCCATCTTGTCATAATCACACACCGTTAGTAAACTTGGTCCATTCAATTATATTCCGGATTGTTTGGTGACGCCATTTAAGGGTATCCATAATCTCAGATAGAGTAGTTATGATTTCTTCAATTAAGTCAATTTTTGCTGATAGTTCGTGAAGGTCTTTATCTTCTTTGAAGTAATGATCCACTTCGCCTTTCAAGATTTTTACACCGTCAGTTGGGTCAACGTTCCAGCCGAGACGATTAATTTCGTCTACTGACATCCGACCCATATAGTATCTATACTTCTTAGACTGAAGCATTTCGAGTTGGGATTCAAAGTATCGCTTTTCTAATCGCGACTTAGTCACCATCTCGAGATACTTAGCGTGTAGCTTTGCTGTGTTGCGGGAAGATTCGTCAAGCTTTAGTTGATCGATTTCTGCTTCGTTTTTCCACTCTTCAAGTATCTTTTCAATATTGTACATAATATCTCCATTATATTAGTCTAAGGTCATATTACTGAATCGGAATGTAACCTCTGATGTTAAGTATGTAGTAGCAGTAGCCGAGGAGTCAAAATCCAACGATCCGACCGAAGTAGGGAATGCGTTATGGAAAGTGAACGTCTTCGTCTTATTGTTATGGGAGTTAGTCACGACAACTGATATGTCAGACATTACTGCAGATATGTCGTTAGAGTTTAACGTACAGTCTTTAATCCAATCGAACACTTCTGTATAAGCCTTCATATCTTCATCAACTAGTATAGAAACTGTTAAACTATCGAAAGTCAACTTATCTGCCAGCATAGGCAACGACGTTTGACGGTAGCCAACGTTAGCTTCGTTGACAGTAATAGTTGGTATAGAAACCCCTTTACAGAAGAACTGTACGTTAGGAATCTTTTCGATCAACAGCTTAAATGAAGTTGACTCAAGGTAGTTAATGTTTTCTGGTGTCATAGCTTTACCCAATCTTATATTATAACTCTATTTAGTCGGAAAGTAAAGTCCAAAAAAAAGGGGAACCCGAAGGCTCCCCAATAGCATAGCTTTTATTCTTATTAGAATTAAGCAGCAGCCAATACGTTCTTAACACCAAAGATGCGGAAGTATTGGTTAGCACGGTTAGTACCTAGCTCGCTAGAACCAGCACCAGTTGCGAATGGGTTAGCAACCATACCGTAACGAGTCTTGAAGCCGATTTTCGGTTGGAAAGTCTGCTCGCCAACTGCTTTAACCATAGTTAATGGAACGTATGGGCAGTAGAACATACCAGCGTCATAAGGGTTAGAACCACGGTAGCCAACAGTTACATAGTTAACAGTTGCATACGGGTCAATATAAACTTTCATACGACCGTTAAGAACACCAGCAAAAGTATTACCAGTATCGTCAACTTGTAAGTTAGTAGAAAGAGCTGGAGTGTAGTCTAATAGACCAGCAGCTGCAAGAGCAGAAGCAACGTCAGAAGAACAGATGATGAAGTTACCTTTACCACGACGAGTGTCTTTAGCGATAGCATTCGCTTCAAGTTCAATCTTCATGATTAATGCTTTATACTTCTCAACAGACCAACGACCATCAGTATCAGCGTCTAAGTCGAATTGACCAGCGATAGCACCAGTACCATTAGGAGCAGAAGCTAATTTAGCTTTGATGTTAACAGTACGAACTACTTCGCGGTTGATTTCAGCAAGGATCTCAGCAGACAAGATGTTAGCAAGTTCAGTTTCAGCGTCTAAGCCGTGAACGTTCTTAAGATCTTGAGCAAGTTCCATTGTGTACTCTGCTTTCAATGCGCGAGTCTTAGCTGTTACGCTTGTACGCTCGATTGAGAAAGCCATTTCGTTGAAGCCAGCAGCGCCAACACCTAACTGTTCGCCAGTTGCAGTAGCCATACCAGTACCGATACCGAAAGCAGCGTCTAAATCGATGTTACCATCGCCAGCACCAGTGTTTTCGTCGTCATCAGCGAACGCTGGATCTAAGCTTGAGCTGTTACCGCCATGAGCAGAAGAACCGTTTGAAGCAACGCCAGAGAAACCAGAATCAGCTTCGCCGAATAACGCTTCGTCACCGTCTTGTGCAGAGTAGTGTGATTTCATCGCAAAGATCAAACCAGTAGGTTGAGTCATTGGCTGAACACCAGCAATATCGTATGCCATTAAGTTAGGCATTGCACGACGTACTAAGCTGATTAATACTGGGTCGAAACCAGCAGCACCGCCAGCAACGTTAGTAGTTTCTGTCATGAAAGACTGTTGAGCTTTTTCTTCTTGAAGAGCTTTCTCAGTGTTTTCTAACAATTGAGCAGTTACAGCTTTCTTGTGCGCATCTTTAATTTGAGGTGCACCTTCAGCTTCTAGGACTGGAGTCCATTTTTCGTTTAGTTGTTCATTGAACATTTTAAATCTCCTAAGGGATGTATTTTTCTATTTAGATTTTAGGGCTTTTAGATACGCAGCCATTACAGGTGATACTGTCTTCTCTTGCGTACCTTCTTGAAGTTCTTCTTGGACTTCAGCGTTTTTAACTTTAAAGTAAGATTCTTTAACAGTATCCACTTTCGCTTGGAAAGATTCAACGTCATCGAAATCTAGGTTCTCAGTTAAAGAACGAAGCTTTTCAACTTCTGTTTCTGCCATACCAACTGTAGCTTCACGGATAATTTCCGCTCGGGCAAAGCCAGCAACTTTCTCGGTCAATTCGATATTTGATTCGACAGCTTTATTTAGGCTCTCTTCGAGTTCCTCAACATTTTCAGCCAACGCATCAACCAAATCAACTTTAGCTTCAGGCACGTCGATGTAGTTCTCAACGAAAACTGTTTGTAGAGACTGAATGAAGTTTTCAGCGATTTCGGTACGTAGACCGTTAGTAACCGCAACTTCGTTCTGTTCCATCCAGCTTTCAACTACATAGTTTAAGTAACCATCAACCTTTTCTACAAGATCACTTTGAACAGATTGTACTTGCTCGGCAAGTTTCTCTTCGTAGCTTTCTTCTAGTTTTTCTACTTCCGCAGAAAGTTTCGATTTAACAGCAGTTTCAAAGATAACAGCAGCTTTGTCTTTAAATCCTTCAGTTAAGTCGGCTTCTTCAGATACTAGTGCATCTAAGTCTTCGTCGAAATTAACTTCAAGTTCTACAGATTCTTCTACCGCTTCTTCAGCCATAAGTTTAGTGTAGGCTGTCGTCAAGTCGTCTTTACTCATTTCAGACAAAGAATCGTACATAGCAGAGATAATACCAGCTTTAGTGCTAGGCATTTCTACGCTTTCTTTTTTGTACTTTTTCTTTTCTTCTACTTCTTCTTCATCGTCTTCGTCATCTTCGACCTCGCCTTCTTCGTCGTCTACTTCGACTTCAGCTTCATCAGACTCTTCGTCTTTGGCTTCTTTCTTAGCAGCTTCGGCAAGTTCCTCGTCAACTTCAACGTCTTCCGCAACCATTTCTAGTTGCTCTTCATTTGTGTCTTCAATGAGATCAAGCTCTTGATCATTAATTGTATCAGACATGTTCACTCCTTACAAAGTGTTAAAGTTTCGAGAGGAAATCTTCGAACACACGAATCTGGGCTTCTGCCAGTTCCGCTTTAGATGCTCGTTTGATCTCAGTCTCATACTTTTCAATTTCTTGTGCTTTGAGAATACCATTATCCCAAACCCAATCAACACCTTCCATTATGCCATTGACAAATGCTTCCGGTGCGCTGGGGTCTTGTACGATGTCGACTGTAGAAAGCATAAAATCTTCCTTAACATACATCGCACCTTCGCGACGCTCAAGACTACCCATACCACGACTTGAGACGCCTAACTGACATCCGCCTTCGACAAGACCTTTTACAATCTTACCCATAGGAGTATCTAGTATCAACGCCTTTCCGATCACATTACTACCTTCAATACGAAGTTCAGTAATACGATGCGAAACTTTATCTAGGTTCACAGTTGGACCATCGGGATGGTTTAATTCGCCAACTGCGCGACCTTTCATAACTTGTTCTTTATTATACTTTTCTACAGCAGGACCGAGTACGCTCATAGGGTATACTCGACCATTACGGTTCTTCTTATCGCCCTGCATAAAGATGCCTTCGATATAGACTTCTTTGCCTTTACCAGTAGCTTCTGTAATGTAGTTTAATTCTTCTACGTGTTCTGTAATTAGCTTCATCTTATTTACCCATTAGTTCGGCGAATTCGTTAGCAGATTTCTCGGCTTCTTTTTCCGATTTAAACTCATCCAACTTAGTGCCGTCGATGTAAACGATGAACTTAGAGCCTTTCTTAGTAAGTAATGCGTCTAGCTTAGACTTACCAATCTTAAACTCTTTTACTTTTTTCTCTCCAGAAGGAATCTTATTCTTCGCTTCCGAGAGGTTCAACATCATTTGTTTGAACGTCAACATCTACTTGGTCACCTATATTTGTGTTATTATACATAGACGACGCAACTTCGATTCTTTTAGCGTTTAACGCATCAGTGACTTTACTAGCCATAACTGCGTTGAATACACTTTGTGTTGCTTCGTCATCTCCAGCTTGTAAGCTGTTAATTAAATCAATTGTATTACTCATAACTATTCACCTTTGCTTATATTTATACGATTAGATTTTTTAGAAATCTTCTTCGTCGTCGTACTTACCCTTCTCGTCTTCAATCTGCTTATCGATTTCTTCTACTTCTTCATCGGTTTGCATTAAGATATTACGACGGACATACTGTACCGAGTAGTACTTACCTACATATTCGTCAAGTTCGCGAAGGGTATTAATACGCTCGCGAAGGATTTCTGCTTCTTTAAGTTCGGCAAAATAAGACTCTTGTTTAAAGTCGATAGAGATATCCGAACGCATCCAGTTCCAATCTTCTCGAGTAGCAATACCTTTAAGTACAAGCTGAATCTTAAGAGCTTGGTAAAACATATCTGAAAACTTGTTACGAAGTTTTGCTACGAATCTAGCAAACTTAACTTCGTCTCGAGTGATCTCAGAAGTACGACCAAGACTAAATTGAGCTTCTTGTTCTAATCGACTAGAAGGAACGTTTAATGCTTTATATAGCTTCTTCTGGAAGTAAACTATATCGTCAATCTGTCCAAGGTTTTCGCCACCTGGAAGTGTAGAAATCTCAGTACCTCGACCGCCTTCTCGACGTGGCAACCAGAAGTCCTCTAGCATTGACATATTTTTACGATCGTCTCCGACTTCACCAGTCTGAGCGTCATACACCATTTTGTTACGGTAGTTGCTCATGATAGAACGTAGGTATTCTTCTGCTTTACCTTTCGGCAAGTTACCAACATCAATATAGAATACTCGACGTTCTGGCGCACGAGACATACGGTATATAACCAACGCATCTTCCATCATTCGAAGTTGATTAGCTGGCTTCATAGCTTTATCTAAGTACGATATAACTCGGTCTTTACCTGGAGATAGAAGTCCAGAAGGTACGTACAAAATAGAATCTTTAGAAATCTTAAGACCTTGACCTGATTTATTCAATCCTGAATCTTGGTAAATGTAGTATTCTTCTACACCAGTTACTATATTGGCTCCGGTCTTAGGATCTTTCTCTTCTTTTACTTCTTTAACCTTTCGGATTCTCGTTGGGTCAATAGGACGTAGTTCTTGAATCCCTTTCTTAGGATTTCGTTCGTCTATTACGATATGGAAATACATACGTCCGTCAATGTACCAGCGACGGAATAAATCGTGACCTGTAGCAGAGAAGTTTAACAACGAGATTATAGAATCAAATTCTTCTCGTATCATTTTCTTAATTCTGTCTGGTTGATCTAATCTATCTAAAGAAAGATTTACAACTTCGTTATCGTCACCGACAACAACAGATTCGTTAACTATATCTTCAATAGCAGCGTCGACTTCAGGGTATTGGGCGACCTCACGATACTTACCGATAAGTTCGTTTTCGTTCTTGGCTTGACCGCCAGACATATCCACATATTGACCGAAATGACCGCCAGCCTTTATGACTCCGGTACCATCGTCTTCCATTGGAGCAACAAACGACTTCTTCGCTTCTTGTTCCTTTTTATCATCTTTTCGCTTTATTTCAAAGCCAAATAAGTCTGCCATTTTTCACCCTACTATTGAAGATACAGTTAATGGGGGAGAGATTCCCCCATAACCGTTAAACATAATTATATTTATACGACCTTATGAAGTCGTATTTGATTCCCAATACTGTACTTGTAACTCTACAGTGAACTCTTCAATAGCGTTTTCAGAATCATAAGATACTTCGATTGCCGATACGTTAGTTGGGAAACAACCACGGAAATCGTAATTCTTAAGAACTGAACCGTCTTTGTCGAGTTGTTGAACTGCTAAGTCAGCCATATAAGAAGATGGGTTTACAAGACCATCGCCTGATGTGTGACCGTTGATAGCGTTCATCCACTGCTCAAAAGAGTCGCGGACTGCAAAGTTAGTATCATTAATAATTGTAATTGTCCAAGGTTCAAACGTTCTGTCGCCAGCAATTTGAAGCTGACGTCCACGGAACGGAATAGTAATTGGAGCAATAATCGATGCAGGCAACTGAGCAGCTTTACACATGAATGAAGACAATTCATTATTGCCACCAATCCCTGCGCCGTAGTTTACAATTGCTTTGAACAAGTTAGCACGAGCACCGCCACCAGTCAATTTGCCTTTAAAATCGTCGATACGTAATGACATTGTATTAACCTCCTACAATTTCAGAGAACTCAACACCAGTACGAGTGGCAATGAAGTTCAACGTAATAAAGTTGATAGAACGAGCAGGTTTGATGTAGATATCAGCTACGAAACGATTTGTATCGATAACCTGTCCAGTGTTGTTAGTTTCGTCACATACAACTCGGAAGTCTGTAATACCACGACGACCCTGAACATCACGTAAGAACGGTTCTACTAAGTTGCGGAACTGAGCACGTGTAAATTCGTCATTGAATTCGAACAATGAGAAACGTGAAGAAGTAGCAATTGCTTTTTCTAATACGATGAATAGACGACGAACGTTAATACGATCGAATGCAGAAGGTTTAGCCAACGCAGTCTTATCACCAAACAATACAGTACCTTCACCTGGGAATGAAACTAGAGGGTTGATACGAGCTTTATAAAGCGTATCGCGCTCAGCTTGCTTCGGATTCCAAGCTAGTTTAACTACACCACGTAATTGACCACGGTTTAATCCAGCTGGAGAGAACCATGCATCAGCAACTTGGTCAGTGTTAGCACATAGACCAGCAATAGTACCTGCAGCAGAGATCCAACGATATGTGTCGTTGTACTTATCGTAAACGTAGATAGCGCCAGAATCAAATACACCATAAGAAGATGAATTGATTGCGTCAGCCCAAGTCTTAACAGAGTCTACATCACGAGCAGAGATTGGAGGAGAAACAAATGCGATTGCGTCTTTACGACCTTCAGCAATTTCAACAATAGCTTGCGCATCAGCAGAATCTAGGCTTGAACCAATGATTAGGTTAATATCTAGAGTATCGGCATCAGAGAAGATATCGTATCCGCCAGCAGTATCGTTTGAGTCAGCGATAGTGTTAGTACCACCAGCTAGGTTATACTCAAGCGCAACAGTAGAAGATAACAAAGTAGTATCAGCTTCGCCGAACCACAAGTAATCTGAAGTTCCGTTAATTACGTCAACATAGTAGTTGTTAGTTCCGTCTTCTTTCTTAGTACCAGATACAGTTGAAACGTAAGCAAACGATTCTAATACAGTATTAGCAGTACCAGTGAATCCGCCGTCTACGTCTAGAACTACAATATGGATTTCGTTCGCCAAAGGAGCAGAATCGAAAACGCCACGGTAGTCGTCAAAAGAAGTATCAGCAAAAGAAGTAGTGTTCGCTACGATTACTTTGATAGAGTTACCTAAGTCGCCAGGACAACGAGCAATCCAGTTACCTGCGCCAGCTAGAATTAGGTCTTCATAGTGTTCTTCGTTTTTAACTAAGAAACCAGCAGATGCTACAGTAACGTCACCAACTGCATTACCATCAAGGTCTACAGTAGGAGCAGTCGTATAGCCAGAACCACCATTAGTAATAGTGACAGCATTTACGCCAAGATCTAAGTCAACTTCTAGACCAGTACCAGTATTTGAAGTAAGAGCAACGTCTGATAAAGAAGCAGAAATACCAGTGTAAGAACCACCAGATACTACTTGTACAGAAGCTACACCACCACCAGTACCGACTGATGCTATACGAAGTACAGCTTCGACACCAGAACCGATGTTAAGCGTAAATGTATCGCCGACTACATAGTCTGAACCAGCAGTTGCGATACTAGCAGTAACTACTTTTGCAGTAGCAGTTGCAGTTGCGCCTGAACCACCGCCACCAGTAAATGATACTGTCGGGATTGTTGAGTAACCAGAACCAGCTGAAGTTACTTCAACAGAAGATACTGAGTCAGTTGCGGATGTTGCGTTTTTGAGACCAGTTGTATTGATTCGAGCTACACGCAAGTCGTCGCCATAAGACAAGAACTGCGCAGCGTTAAAGAATGATCCAGCGGTCGCATCGTTTGGTGCGCCGAACTTAGATACTAAATCTTTTTCGCTTGTAACTTGAACAACTTGTTCGACTGGACCCCATTGGAATGAACCAGCAATCGCACCAATAGAGGTGGATACAGCTGGAACAACGTTGGTTAGGTCAATTTCTTTGACCTGAACTCCAGGAGATACTAGAAAAGCCATTTGTTATTCCTCATTAAATTATTTACAAGACACATTACAAGGTATTTATTCATCACTGGTACTATTTAGTAATTTAGAAAAGTCCAGTGTTACTTTCTGTAGTCCACGCATTACCTTCGGCGTCGACTTCATATTCTGGTCCTAACCCATCGTCTGTAAATCCAAACGGAGTTAGTTCGTTTTCTATAGCAGCGATTTGTTCCCTGTACATCATGTCTTTTATATCGATATCCGTCATCTCGTTAAAGAAGGGCGAAGATACAAACCAACCAAACATAACTAAGTTCATAACTAAGTCATCGTGGTTATTGTCGCTCGCCTCAAAAGAAGAACCCCTAGCAACAAAGGTAGAAAGTTCAATAATAGTATCAGAGTCGACAAGTTCTACCTTATCTTGCTCTATTAAATCTTTTAAGTTGGAACAACCGATCCGCTTAACTTTACGGTTCATTGTCATTCCGATAGCGCCAGCCTTCACCATAGATTCGACGTGGGTGTTTTCGTATTCTAAATCATAGTATAAACCGTTCGCAACCACAGCACCCTGATCGTTCGATTCGATTACAACATACGCTTCGTTATACGTGTTAGCATATTTATATATTATATCAGGGAACAATAATGGGGATATCATATTGTTCCGATATACGGCAACTTGTTTGAACGGTCTTTCAGTTATATCGAATATATTAAAGGTGGAGTAATCTTGCCCCCTGCCCTTTGCCACGTCGACGAACATTAAGTATTCGTGTTTCTCTATTGGTTTAGTATAGACCGCAACACCTTCTTGACGATATAAAGGATTCCCCGACTTCAGTTGAAGTAGTTTATCCCCTGATATAAGGGTGTTGCCGTTACCCATGAAGGTGTTTCCAAATTCTTGGTCAAACTGTAGCTCTGAAGTATTAGAAATAGTCTGTCGTTTCCATTCTTCGTCTCGCCCAGGAACATCCCACCAGTCGACTCGGAAAGGTTTAAATTCGTTTGTTTCTTGAACAGCACCTTCCCACAGTTTATGATATATGTTACCAATACCATTCGCCGTTGATGTTATTATTACTCGAGAAGTTTTACCAGAAGATACTACCGGATAAGTCGAAGTATAGAACTCGCCAGCGTTTTCCACGAAAGCGAATTCGTCTAAGAATAGTAAGTTAACCGATAGACCACGAATCGAAGAACCAGAAGTCGCAGCTGCTAATATTCTAGAGTTGTTTGAGAACTCAATAGAACCTTTGTTTAGAGACTTACATCCAGGTTGTAGAAAGAAAGGTAGGTTCTCGAGCATAAGGGTAATACGAGAAAGCATTTCCCTCGCCGTAGCACCTTTGTTGGCAAGTATCGCGATAGTCTTTTCTGGGTTGAATAATGCGTACCATAATAGATAGGCAACGGAAGAAATAGACTTACCTGACTGTCTACAAGCTAGAACAATTGAAAACCTATTATCTTCAAAATGCTTGAACATATCTTTCTGATACGGATATAGGTTAAAAGGCACTAGACCCCTATCGAGGTTTACCACCTTTAGATAGTTCTCGGCGAAGTAAGAAGCGTCGTTCATACACTTGGCATATTCACGAACTTCGTCAGCAGTCCATTCCTGTTCTATCCCGTCGCGCTTGACATTCGGATTGCCGAGATAGCCGAGATCGCTATTCTTTATCTTCTGCATCTGCGGCAATCACCTTTTCGTCTTTCTTACTATGGAGCATCTTTTGAAGATCGGTAGCAGAACCAACGAATACATTATTTTGAGTTAGTTGAGGAGTAGATTGCATTTGATCAGGTACGGCAAGAACGTCCTTTTTCTTTTTCTGTAGGTCCATTAACCTATCCGCAATCTCGGCATTCTGTTTCATCATAGTAGATAAAACTTCAAATGCCCTTGGGTGTTCACTTTCCCTCGCAAGATCAAGCATCATTTCAATCGCTTCCTCACCCTTCTCTACTAGATTGTAATAATTAGCTCTAGCAAAATCATAATCGTCATCGATATGTTCATTGTCACTCATTTAATTCACCGTATAAGAATCTACCGTAACTTGATCCGAAGATACAAGACCAGTAACAGTTTCTCCAATTTGATAATATCCGTCGAGGTTATCGACTGTTATAGTTAGCGTTTGATTAACGGAATCAAAAGATTTCGATGATATGGTACCGCCAACTCCAGAATCTTCCCCGACTATAAATTCGCCAAGGGTTAATACTTCTTCGGTCGAATCAATTACCATAGTAATACTACTATTTGGAGAAACGAAATTGAAGTCTGTAGTAATCGTATGCGGTTCGTCCTCATTAGATTCGAATGGTTCTACTTTAGACACAATATTCTCTAGAGACCTTTCTTGATCTTGTAGTATATGTACGTGCGCCAATTTAATTACTGGGCGAGATCCAGGTTTACCATAGAAACGAGTCTTTAATGTAAAGTCTAGAGTATATATTAGAACTCTTCGACTTTCTAGGTCACCTTCATAGTCATCTTGAATAGAAACAGAGTTAAGTGTAACTGGAATATCGACTGGGTTAACCCCTTCGACCAAGTTAGCTGCTACTGTATATGTCGGGGGAAATAACGGTAGTATTTGCTCTAATATTTGTAGACCATCGTCTTGGTTCTTAACAAGTATATTAAGTTGCATTCCAACGTTATAGTTTACAAAGTTAACAGTTTCTCTAGAACCATCGCCTTCTGATATAGTAACTGTATTAAACTTATTACCAATAGTTTCAGAGTCGTAGTCTATAGAAGTAATCTCAAAAGACATCCTTGGTAGTTTAATAGCAATCCTATTGTTTTCTAACGAAGGCTGTTCGTCTATACGGGAAAGGAACTTTTGCTTCGGTCCATAGGCAAGTGGAACTTTATTGACTGAACCCTCGCCTGAGTTATGTTTCTTGATAATGTTAATATCATTAAACAAAGTTCCAAATACTGCTACTGTCTTTCTAAGTATAGCGTTATAGTGATGTCCACCAAACATAATTAATCTCCGTTAGGTTCGCCGAATGGGTTGCTTTCTGAGAAGTCCAGAATAGTATCCGCCATCGATTCAATATTGGTATTTTGAGCAAACGGATCATACACGCTACTCCCGTCGTTACCTTCGTCTACGTTTATGTTAGTGATTTCTCCAGTAATTCCAGATTCGAATTCTATTTCGCCTTCTGTGAACTCGGCATAAGTGGCGTCCGAAGTGAATATATTGACTACAGCAATCTCAGCAATCGTATTAGAACGTTTTTCTACGGAAACTACTTCAGCCGAAATACTAACACCAGAAGGTAGATCCTGTTGTATACGGTCGCCCAATTGTATTAGGTTCGAAGAAAGGTTGCCGATTACTAATACATTCTGATAATCTAACGCATCTAATCTATCTATCTCAGCCACGCCAGTACTAAACATCTCTTCTGACATTTCGAATGAAGAGCATTGTAACTTATATGTAGGCAAGTTTTGTAAGTGGTAAAATGGTTGTTCGTGTTCGACTTTATCTATTTGAAAGAACGCATTAGATAAAGGTAAGAATATCACGTCGCCTTCTACTGGTCGATCGGGAGCATCTTCCGGATTCCATAGACCGATAACTTTACGCCAGCGACGTTTGGCTACAATAAAGGTTGCTGTATCGCGAATCTCTAAGCCAAACTTTGACATAAGGTCGCCATCCCCACCAAACCCTTCGGTGTTTTCTATATACATCTCAATAGTATACGCATCGTCAAATTGAGATTCTACTGATTCATTCAGAATATAGTCGCGTTGTAATACGGTACGTGGAAGATAATACGTATCTTGTCCGTACATTTTGAGAGACTCAATAATCAAGTCTTCATATAGGTCTTGTTCCGTACCTACTTTTGATGAGAAATATACATTAGTGGCCATTACTTACCCCATAAAGAAATTAACAGGCAGTTCGTGAGATAAACGCATCTCTTCTTCAATACGCTGTATTTCTTCATTCGCTTCGTCAAACATTTGTTGCCCATTAATAGTAACTCCTCCAGGAAGGGTCATACCGTCGAACTTCTTAATGTTAATTGCCCATTGACGTTTGATAAGGGCAGTAGAGTATTTCTTAAGATACATATCATTATATACTTTAGGAAATGAATCTGGGTCGATAATAGAATGAGCTTTAACCACGATAACGCTACCGACGATTAAATCTTCTTTATCTATTTGAAGGTATAGTCTATTTTCATGACGTTCGAATTGAGAGAATTCCGTAAGACCAGAACCTATCTTCATATCATACATAGCAAGGTTTTGTTGAACCTGCTCATAGTATGCTAGGTTGCCTAGATTACCAAGGTGATACACATCATTTAAGTGTAATTGGTAATTGACATCAAACATATTTACTGAGCTGTTTTCAGAAGATAGTGGTAAGATTCGTTCTACAAACAATATCTGATCTGATAACGGTAAGTACATGTTATCAATATCGTCTTGTGTTATAGTGTGTACATAGAATACACGTTTAGTTGCTTCGTAATTATACTCTTGATAGAATTGAAGTGCTTCTTCGATCCTATCGTTGAGTTGGTCTGGGTCAACATTGACCTCGATGACTGGCTCGCCCAACGAGCGTAGGCAGTAATCAATCAGTTCTTGTCTTGTACTTGGGATAGCCATAAAAATAGTCCTACAGATTAAGTTTCTATAGGACTATTTATATCTTTCTTATTCTGGCTTAGATGGCCAAGTAACGTCCCATGGGAACCCTTCTTGCTCTGTAACGTCTCTCAACTCTTGACGATAAGTCGCCCAAGCTTCTTGATCTACAGGTACATCAGGGATTTGAGTCCAATCGCATTTCTTTAGCGCTTCGTCTCTTTTTGCCCTAATTAGGTTCGCACGATTCTCGTCAGGGATATCGATTACATCCCATTGAGATTCATACTGACCAGTTTCTTCATTTAATAGAACAACTTTCGATTTAGCAAGAACTTGTCTGCTACTGATTTCCGGTTGTTCTGCCTCAACGATACGAGCTAAACCAAATTCTACCAAAGTATCGTCTGAAACGTTTTGAGAAATAGAAACATTATTATCCTTTCCCCATTTCTTAATAGGTACGACCACGTCGTCTTTTATTACATAAACTAGCATTTTAAATCCTCTTATTATAATTCTTCGTAAATCTCGAATGCCGATATAGTACCCGTATCGACACCGCCAGAATACGGCACAAAGTTAAATGGGGCAGATACAAATAGTATATTAGGGTCTCCAGTATAACCGTCTGTTATATGTAGGTTGTTACCGAACGCATCAGGTAGTCCTGGGTCTCCCGCTTCTGGATCTACAAATCCTTCTTGATCTACGTATACGTTATTCTGAATGATATATTCTGAAGGTATATACCCCTTTGGTTCGTGCGTGACTTCGTCGTGATCGATCTTATATAAGAACACAGTACCTTCGTCCCCCGATGCTGAGTCGCCAATCGCAAACTTCGAAGAACCAGCTGCGATAGAAACTCCAAAATTGAGACTCGCTCCTTCGGGTCTTGGTATAGTACCCACTAGAACTGGAGCCGACGTGTCGTTTCTGACATCATACATAAACACTTCACTATCCCCAGAGAGAAACATAGTGGTTGTTTCCCCAGAGTTTGATGGCCAATAGTTCATAAGTTCTGCCGACGGGCTGTAGTAGTTAAAATCAGCGTTAAACCCGAACGACCCAAACCCTTCTGGGTGCGTGATAACCCTATTCTGAAGAGTTTGACCGTCGTAGAGAAAGCCAGAAGAAAACGAATAATACCTACCAGAATTAGCAGTAAAGGCAGAAAACCCCCTAGATCCATCAGGAGATATAACTACATTATAACCTTGCTGGTTCCCAGAGTCGAATCTAACATAAGTCATATTCCCCGTGTACGACATTTTGAATAAAAAAGTACCGCCAGAATTACCATTAAATCCAGGAGCTCCGACCATCAAGGCTCCGTTTTTCGAGCTACAAGCCACCGAATAGCCGAATTGTGCATCCAATTCCATGTAAGACGGGAACGAAAACGAGGATGCGTCTATGGTATCTTGTAACGCCCAAGTCGTGCCACTGGTTCTTACATACGTATACACTGCCCCGAACTTCTGACTAAACGTCGAATCATATACGCCAGGAGCGCCAACAACTATATTATCATGCTCATCTATATCTACAGAATACCCGAATAATGCTCCGCCCTCGCTTGATGGGTAGTTTTCGTCGATAGGGAAATATAGTTCCGTTAAAAACACTGTACTTCCTTGGTAGTTTCCATAAATTGAGACTGTACCCATATTAGTCCTATTGAAACCGTCGCCGTCCCTATTTGGCATACCCACAACAAGATAATTGTCGTTAGAAGCAACTCCATAAGAACCAAAATACTGTGATTCCATAGCAAATCTTCGGTCGTCGAAATACGCATTAGTAGTAATTGGTGTACCACCGTTCCATTCAACTTTCCTGAATAACCCAAAGTCATCAGTATTACCAACAGAAGGGTTGTAATCCGAGCGAGGATCCCCAACGTATGCAGTTAAGGTAGAAGTATTCGGAGTCGCTGCGATCGAATACGCCCACCATTCTGGAAAATCGTTAGGGTCGGGATTAACGATGGCAACTCGGAAGATTAGGTTCGATAGAGATATAGCAGATACCGCACCGCCGTTATCTCGAGAACCTACCCATATCCAACCATTACCGATAAGGTCGATACTACGACCGAACCGATCGTTGACATTTACGTTATTAGGCTCAATAAATTGATACGAACTGCCCGTAATAAATTCATTGAGAACTATTCTGCCCTCACCGCCATTATAGTCCGGATCGCTCACTGCGACTATACCATCATAGGTCATATTCCCTACATCATGAGTACCTTCTAATATCCTTATATCACCAATACCAACATTAAAATCAGAACCGATACCAGAGTTAAGAGTCTTGAAGGGCGAGGTGCCCGATCTAGTATAAACCCAAGATTGACCGGAAGGAGAAGCAACCGCCACATAATTGTTAGAAGCTGCTATTCTAAGTCCAAACCCAGAAGTTGTACTAGATTTGGTTTGAATTTGTGTCCAAGAGGTGTCCGAAAGTCTAGAGTACGTAAGGATATACTTATTAGTCCCTTGGTCAACAGATATGTATGCCGTATCACCATCAGGAGAAAGTGCTACATCATAAACAACGCCAGAAACATAAAAAGTCTTAAGCAGTGTACCTGTTATAAAATCGTACAGAAATACTTTAGAATCATATGCGCAAGATATTAGTATATACCTTCTAACGTCAGACATAGAAATTTGATAACCGAACCAATCTCCAGAGTTACCGCCCGTCGAAGGCGGAACGATATGGCGCTGTAGACTAAGGGATTGATCATATATAGAAACAACCCCAGTATTATCCGAAGAACCAGTAACATTACCAAAGGGATCGTAAGTATACCCGCGAGCTCTTGGTGCGGAAACGCCAATATATCCATTTCCATAATCGGAATACTCAGTATCGTATCCGAAATAGGTTGACCTCTGATCGTTGGCTCCGGTGATTGGTACTTCTGGGTCAATAATATCTCGAGCTGAGTAATTAATTCTGGAAGTCCTCTCCCCTCCACCGCCGGAGAGTAGTGCTAGTAGAGCGCTCATTAAAACTCTCCAATTTCAATACCGTAAAATGAATTGCCGTCATAATAAAACATAAACGTCCTAGTGGTTCCTGCAGCTAGTGGTTCTGGGAGATCGCCGTTTTTCCAAGTAATTACCGGAGCCCAACCAATCGTAATTTCAGAATTCTTATCGTTTATAAGGGTCAATAAGAATGGCGTAGTGTCCCCTGGTCTGAGAATCGGAAATGCGTTTAAGGTAAAGGTGGAAGCACCATATTCATACCCGAATGTCAAAACCTCGTGTGAAGCCAGCTCATTGTCAATTGTATGCGAGCTCGAGGGATTGTTAAACCTTGCATAAAGAGCAGTACCCGTCTTATAGACGTTAACGTCTGGAGTTAAATTGAAATTCTGACTTGGGTTATCGAGTAGAATTTCTATTTCGTTAACACCAGCGTTTACAAAATACTTACTATTAATTTTATCTTGGTACTGGGAATACCACCTTATTTCCAAATCCCCAGTAGAAGAACTATATGCAGGGGTCATGAGAGGACCATTCAATTCTATTATCAATTGCTTTCCGTTAGACATAGTACTATTCTGCGAAAGTCTAACCGACAAGTTTCCGCCTGTTTGAGAAATTAACAGTACCTTGTTGTAATCTTCCCGAGTACAATTTTGTAGGGTGATACGAGATACTACAATATCTGTACTTGTACCAGTATAGTATATACTTGATATGGTTTTCTGGTTCTGACTGAACAACCTAGAAGTCATTGTATCTTGCCCGATCGACGCTGGAGTAAACCCATATCCGCCGACTTTATGATATTCGTCTCCAGTTAATACCGTGAACCCGTCAATTTTAATTGCCATCTTCGTCTCCTTTGACTATTAGCATTTATTGTAATCTTATTTATTCTGGCTCTGTTGGCCAATTTACTTCTAACGGAAATCCTTCTTGCTCGGTAATTTCCCGTAGAGCTTGTCTATAATCTTTCCATTCTTGCGGTATTTCTGATCCAGTTTCAACAGACTTAGTTACGATCCAATCAGTTTTAGAAAGAAGTTTGTCTCTTTCCGATCGAACATCTCTAGATTTAACATCTAAAACCCTTTGATCCCTTTCTGCTTTAGTCTGAAGGTCTGTATCTGTTAACAGAGTCATCTTCCTACTTATATAGAATACATTTTCTTCTTCATCATCTTCTTTTACTTTAGAAGAAACAACTTTAAACACTTCTGGGTCAAAATCTTCTTGATCAAATTCTAATCTTTCCTGAACTGGATATAAACCAACATTTGGAAAACCTTCTTCTGGAAGTGTTTTAACTTCTTTATTAAAAACTATAAAAGGGAAATCCTTTCTTAATGAAGGGATATTATAATATAGCTTATCTTTATTTTTACTGTATAACATTATTTAACCTTATATAAATTCTATAGAATTATCGCCTAGACCGCCATATGACCAAGAAGTGACGTTTACTGGACCACTTGATGTGAATATATCGTACTGGCTAACTGACCAATTAGAAGGGTTGTTGTAAAACGGGTCAAACTCCACGATTACGTTAGAACCACTATAGTTACCATTAAGCCTAATGGTAAGTGGTGAGCCTGCAGCTATTACTGCGTCGACGAATGCTTGGTTGTTTGCCTGAGAACCAAAATGCCACGCCATTCCCGTGGCTCCGTTCATGTACGAGTTCTGCCAATAGAACCAGTCGGTCATAGCAGGTCCAGTGTAGCCAGAACTACCGCCACCGCCACCGCCCGAACCGTATGTACCTAGTTGTACATATTCTGGAGACCCTTCCCATGGTCCAATATTGGTTATATCGGAGGAGTAATTTGAAACAGGTATTCTATATACGTAAGGACCGTAAGGGTAATCTATAAATCCAGGACTTCCTGTAAACTGGTATAAATTTCCCGAATTATCATTTAGTACCAAGTCACCAGAACTACTTCCATACTCCGAATCAAAATTATACATGTCAGCAGAATTAACAAACTCTATAAAAATATCATATGTACTTATGCTAAGATAGCTAAGATTATCATACTTTGTACCAAGAGTTCCTCCACCGCCTGTAGTTCCTGCTGGATAATTTGAAGCAACTGCGCCTAATATCATAAATTACTCCTAAACGTCAAATATACCAATCATAGATACAAAGTTATTATCGTAAGATATACCCGCAAGGTTTTGACCCATTGTGAATACGGCATATGCGCCAACTTGGTTAGTTCCAGGGAGTTCAATATTAGTATCTACTGCTGCTGACATAGTCATATAGTTACTCCAGGCAACCGAAGAAACATTTCGAAGGTAGACATAGGAAACTCTTATTTCGTCGGTGCCAAGGTTTACATTATTATCATTATACGAATAGCAATATAAAGTTATAGAACCGCCGTTACCGTCTATCCAGTAAGCATTATAACTAGGATTTAAAGCATACTGAGATCCTGGGTATGACCAAGAACTAGAGCCAGAAGTCCCGTTACTATTACCCATGACTGTAGAATCGCCACCACCACCACCAAACGCCCCATCGGGTACATTTAAAGTAAAATTAGAACTTCCGCTGACCGAAGTGCTTGCGACAAAATTGTTGTTGTAGTTTAAGGTTAATGTTCTAGAAGTAGCCCACCTTGTAGCGGTGGCAGCATTCCCCGTCAAACTCCCAATAAAGGAAGTCGCAGAAACGTTTCCGTCTATCTGTAGCTTATTACCGTCATCGGTATCTTTTCCTACTAGAACGTTGCCTGAAAATTCCGCAAGACGAACTTCACCAGTGTCATCTACTTCTATAGAAGGGATACCAGAGATATCGTTTACTGAAAATATAGTACCTTCTAAACTATCGTTTATAGAAAACAGCTGACCAGCAGAACCACTGAACGATAAAGTCCCGTCATCTAGAACGGTGATTGTAATTGGGTTATTATCACCGCCAGTGAATTCAATTTTAGGATCAGCTGTAGAAGATCCTCTATTTGGCGTTATTAATATATTCTTATCTGAATCTGCCATTTTTATACTCGTATTAGTTATATGTTACTATTTATACCACAGAATTGAAATGCTGGTATTCTGACGCAGTAATTTCTACCATGACGGGTTCCCCATCTGGGGATTTTTCGTTATTATCAATTAGAAAGTAGAAAGTCAACCCCGAAGGGTCTTGTACTATCTCTGTTTCCATGCCGTCCAAAAGTTCAATATGCGTTGTTTGCCCTTCAGCCATTTTATTTTCTTCCTCTTAAAGAATGTGGTTTTTACAGCTTTGTAGTTACTACTATCAGCTGGCTTTGTCGGTTTTGCTTGTACCAACATTATATTATCTAGTAAAAACTTTGGTCTAGGTCTGCCTGAATCCGATCTATTGTTATAGTTTGCTAAGTTTAAAAATTTAATATACTTTGTTCCATACCTAAACGGTGTACCAGAGTTTCTATTTTCGCCAGTAAAAGCACCAGTCGTATAGGTAGTCCAAGTCTCAGGAAGATTCGGAGCACCGTGACAATAGTTATAAGTTCCTCCAGCTACTCCTCTTGATATAGGAGTTCCTGCTGGCGTAGGATACCCGTAATCTGGCATAGTCCCTTCTAAAGTCATTGCCCAATCGCCTTGTGCTGTTTGAACTAAAGAACTGTACCTTTTACCATTAAATCTGGTATATCTGTGAGGCTCTCCGTAGTCTGGATGTGTAGCAGGGAAGAATAACACTTGTCTAAAATAGTAAGTGTAATTGGTGACGTCGGAACCCGTGTACCAACCTGAATTAGACTGAAGGTATATTACAGAGTCTCCTGGATTAGCGTCTCTAGATAAATACGTGTTTCCTACATCCCCGCAATTACGAAGGTCAATAAAGTTTTTGTTTTTGTCATAACAAGCAAACCCCATATGCCCACCAGCTAATCTATTGCTAGTTCCTGACCTCTGGAGGGTTCTTGCTGTGACTGAATGATAGTAATATTTCGAAGTATCTACTGGCACAAAATCATTTGATTGCCAACCTGCTGTTGTGTCGAAATCGATGGCAAAACAACCATCACCGGAGAAAGCATCCCCAGTATACCAATTTGTAAATGTAAAGTTTTCATCTGTACCAAACTCCCCAGAACCGTTTCTATATAAACCGATTCCAGGTTTACCAGTATGTGCTGCCATTTTATTTTCCTTATCTTACCCAGTACCAAATTACACCAGGAGATTGTGTAGAGCTAGTTCCGCTGACACCAGTAGCCATCCAAGGAGCAGGGCTGAAACTAGAGCCTGCTTCGATGATAGTTCCCCACCAAGAGGAATTAGAAGCAACAGAAGTTGTTAATTTACCATCAGAAGTAGCGCTTGCCGCAACCCATGGCATCCTAGCTTCAATACCGTCATTATTATAACTCCAAGAATCAAATTGTGTTTTTAAAGTTATATTAGTCGCTGAGTTTGAAGTCTGTAAGAACGAATACGAAGGATCGTTCGCCGACCATATACCGCCCCAACGTCCGCGATCTACGGCATCAAGCATATATTCGAATGTATCGTTTTCATTCTTAAGGTAATTTGCCCACTGCATAATAGAGTACGACTTATCTACAGTAGCCCTAGAAGAAGCATCAGGAGGACTCGTTGCGTTAGTTGAACTCCAGTTAGTGTGATTCATCTTAGTTGCGCCATTAATAGAAGCATTCTGTACTAGCAACGTCCAACCACCACCATCTGTTTCCATATCGCAATATACTTGAAGCGGATTGCCGTTGTTAATAGAAGCATGTTGTATCCAGTATTTACCAGAAGGGAGCTCGGGTCTAACTTGTTTAAGATGTCTCCCTGATTTTGCTGGAGCATATGGAGTTTCTCCTATAAACCTGTTGACCGTGGCATGAAAGTTTTGTTTTACTTCCTGAGTTGAAAGTGCTTTGTCGTATACTAGGACGTTGGCTAAATCTACGTAACTCATACCGCTGTTCCAGGCACCCCGACTATTAATAACAAAGTTGTTAGAAGTTGTAGTCGGCATTGTGTAGCTTTGAGAAAGGGCACCGTCGCTATTTCGATACCAAGTTATCTGCTCGCCGTCTATATATCCGCGGACTGCTCTAGTACCGTCCATAGTTATTACGCAATGATGCCAATTCCCGTCAGACGACCATTTATTAGTAAGGCTACCCACGCTGAGGTCATAAGCGGATCCGTATCCCCAAAACCCTAAATCTTGAGTCGGTCCTACTCCATACATCATACCAAACATAGACCCTGCCGTACTTCCTGAGTTTACAAACCCTATCTCCCAGTTATCTGTGTCAGATAAAGGTCTATCAGACTTAATCCAAAATGAAAGAGTTTTTTGAAGAGGTAAATTTAAAGCAGGAGAAACTGAAACGCTATGCGATTGTGAAGTAAATCTCCAACTAGCATTAGGTACATTTAGCGGAAGTCCTAAGTTCATAGTTGCTGAAGCCGAACTGACGTTCTCTCTAACATACTCCCAAGTGTGCGGTTTGTTTACTTTTCCTACGACAATATACTCAGGTCTAGCCGTACCTAAATGGCTATCAGGAACACCAATTGATTGTAACCTAGCGAAAGTGTTAGCGTCATTGTCATTATTTTCCGCCGCATGACTTCCTATAACAATGTGAGTAGCATTTGGGTAGTTCGCGTTAATTGCGTCGAAATCTGCTTGAAAGGTAGCATGTTGAACTGGTTGCCCATCATAAGTATCGTAACAATGCCCACCAGTGCGCTCACCGTTAAACCAAGAGTCAGGGAGCCAACCTATCTTATCGTCGTAAACATAATAGTTTAAATCCCTACTAGCGTCATAAAGTTTACCAGCAGACGTGTTACTTATGCCTGGAGTAATACCTTGTCTTCCGCCATAGTTTCCTTCTGGGTAAGTTAAGCCGTAAAGCGTGTAATACTCTTTACCACCGACGTACATACCATCAGTAAAAGAAATGTTTTTTCCAAAAAAGCCAGAAGTTGTTATACTTTTTCCAGTATATGCGGTACCTGTTAGGTTATTGGGGTCAACTCTAGCAGGGTCTATAGACAATACAAGACCGTCAGTTACAATTTTAGATCCATGTCCTAAACTCATATTCCATACCTCCCTCTATAAGAATCAAATAACTTACTAACTTCTACTTCAGAAAGTGTTCTATCCCACATTTGAACTATACCCATTTTACCATTCCAATTACCACCCCTTGAATTAGTAGCTCCAATATAGATCGGGTTTGTATTAGAATCCCCTGATATAGAACTAGCGATGCCTGTAGCAGTGTGCCCAAGTTTCCCGTTAAGGTAAGTCTTAACTGTACCGGACGAACCGTCATAAACCACTGTCCAGTTCTGCCAAACGTTATAGGCATACCTTACATCCGAAGCCATACCAGTGTAATTGACAGCAGAACCGCCAATACCCCAACGAGGTCCGTCTAAACTGTACCCAGTACCAAAAACAAATCCATTAGTTCCTACCCAAGATCCAGTGGTTTCCCAACCTATATTCGGGTGATCCTGATTACCAGCGTCTACAAAGTAACTCCACCAGTTCCAAGTAGCCGAAGATCCTTTTGGTACGTCGTGAAAATCGGGAGAAGATCTAAGGTATGCGACTCTAGTTCCAGCTCCGTCGAAATTGAAATGCCCGTCAGAATCTATACTGACTCTGCTTCCGTTGGCTGCGAAATAACCTTGTGAAGCAATATTTAATGTAGATAGTACTGAAGGTATAGTTATAACATCTTGTACATACCCATTAGCACTAGTATAAGAACTGCATGTAATTTTTATATTTCCGCTCAAATCTTCAGAAGAAACGAATGCGTATGGGGTAGTTATTGTATACCCACTCCCTATAGTTGCTACTATTGTAGCGTCCGTATCGTATAAACTTTTGGCAGAAAATACTTTAAAATTATCAGAGATGTCATCATAGAAAATATAAATGTAATTTTTATCAGCAACCTTAATGATAGAATTACATGTACTGTTCCTATATATACCTAGTCCTGGGTATTTTGCCTCCATGGCATCTAAGAAATTATAGCTTGAAGTTTCCTCAGTTCCGATCCTTTCAGTGGCTGTAGATAAATCATAGGGAGTAGATAGTTCGAATTCTGCTATAACCCCATAAGAGTTAGGTGCTTTCAGTCCTATAAAGGTAGTTCCACCTTGAGAAAACCCTCTCCATTCAATGCCGTAAAACGGAGTATCCGACCCTGCTGGCTCGTCCGTCCAGTCCCAATCAGACGAAGATAAGTTTAAAGAAAATAAGTCGTAAGCGGTGCCCCATCTAAACTGAAATAACTCGCCGAATGCGTTGGTTAAAGTTATAAAATCGTCAGACACCGAAACTATGTTATCATAGCCATTGGCTGATATATTCTGCGAAAGTGAAGCCGTAGAAACACTATAGGCAGTTGATAGGTTATATCTTCGCAGCGTTCCAGTTCCCGATAAGCTTAGGACAAACAACTTAGTGCCGTCCGGACTCAGGGCAGCCGAACGTGGTAGTCCACTTGGATTATTATTACCGCTACTGGTCTTGCTGGCAGACTGCGCAGCAGGTCCGACATCATTGCCGAACCTCCTAGCAGGATCTACCCAAACTTTCAACCCATCCTTCGGGATCTTGGTAGAATAGTTAATAGCCATTATGCATCAAACTCCACTTCTAACTTATCTACATCTTTACGTTCACCATACACTACGTAGAAACAGTTAACTTCTTCAGCATCAGAACCAACTGTTACAGTATAGCCATCTAGGTCTTCAACCCATACATGTGCTCTACCGATAGGTGTAAGGTCGACAGTAATAGAATCTTCGTGAACTAAACCAGTCCAACATTCTGGTAATTCTATAACATTGTCGCCTTTTAATCTACCACGAACATATACACCATTCTCAGGACCCTCTAATGAGCCGTAGCGAAGTTTTTTACCTTCCTTAGTAGGATGATCTATAGTAAACGATTTCTGAGTTGCTGTAAGTAAGCCAACGACTTCTACACCAGTTGAAGTAGTGGCGAGTTTAGTTGTGCCGTTATATCTGAGGTCAACTTTACCGTTCAGATCACCGTAGATCATCCACTCGTTGTTAACGTCGTTGTAGATACCCCAGCTGTTCGCATCAACGTCATGCATAAAGACAACACGACCATTGATACTATAACCACCCCATCCTTCTTTACCAGCACTATATGTTTGTACAGTACCGTAATTGCCTTCAACACCGCCTTGTCCGACTCGGAAAGTTATTTCGTCGTTGTCTCGGAATTCTATATAAGAATCGTGTACGATACGAATCGCCCAGGTACCATCTTTATCTAATAAACCGAAGTTAGTATCACTATCGCCATACACGTAGCCATGCAAGTTTCCGGAGCCGTCTAAGAATTTGATACCACCAGCGTTAGTATCACCCCATTTAAAGTTAAGGTAGCTATCGTTCCCGTCGTCATAAAAACGAACATTATCGTTAAAATGTAATTGATCAACATAATTAATTTGATAATTGTTCATATGAATGTTTCCGCCCATATTTAAGCGGTATACATCAGTCCTAGGCTCTGCATTAACCCCTAGATTACTAGACACTCTCATGTTCTGATCAGAGTAAGTGGTTCCATCAGTTACCCGAATCCGAGCGGTTGTTGATTGAGCACGGTTAAGGTTAAGGTCTTCGTTATAAGAACCTACTAAACCAGAATCTACTCGTAGCTCATTATTAAAGTAGAAGTTGCTTCGGTCAGTCTGTATGTGACAATGGGAAGTGTTTTGTGGACCTAGTTGTAAATAACCATCGTTCGTTTTAATTTTAAGGTGATTGAACCTGTCTGCCGTTGAAGTGCCCAATTCGCCAACAGTAATTACCTTATTTGGACCATCGTACTCGATACCTGGACCACCATATCCATACTGGTGGAATTGAATCTGCGGTTTACGAGTATTTGTACCAGTGTTACCAGATTGAATTTGGATAGCGGATGAAGCTACAATAGAAGGCTTGTGCCAACCAGCATTTGTATCACCAACCCAATGCGATTGGCCATCGTCCCAATAAGTAGAGTAATCGTCGGAATAGTAATCAGCTTCGTCTGTGTAACTACCTTTAGCTCTTAATTGTCCATCGACAGTAAGCATAGAAGAGCCGTATCCAGCACCTGAGTGCCACTTGCCGAGACGCCAACCAGAAGTACCAGCACCAGTATTATCTACGGCAAAAGTAATACCTCTATCATAAGTAGAAAGGCTTTGCATAGTTGTGATAAGTAAGTCGTGAGCAACAGAAGCATCTGCGGAAATACCGCCAGTAAGGTCTTTAGTGTTTGCTGTACCTTTAAACCAAGTACCATTACCCGCACCAACCCAAAATTGGTTGTGATCTTGGAAATGGAGGTTAGTCATACTTCCAAAACCTACGCTATCCCAAGAAGTACTAGATCCCATATCTAGTCGTTTTGGAGTGTAATGATCGGTAGATACTCTGCTTAAATAATTAGAAGGGTTAAAAGAACCAGAGTGCCAATACGTAGCGCCATCTTTGTTTTGTAAAGTGGTAATAGAGCCATTAAATCTAAAGGTAGATGTATTTCCATATATACCCACTGACGGCGTAACAGTAGAATCTGCCCAAAAGTATGTCTCTAGTGCGCCATATGTACTAGCAGTGGTACGGATACGGAATCTTCCATGCGCATTAGCATTAAGATGTACGCCTTTGTTCCAACCTCCAGTATTATTGTCGGCAACCTGATCCCCGATACGCAAATAGCTTTGACCAGAGCCATCGCCCATAGTCATACCGCCTGAAATAGCTAAGGCACCGCTGCTATTTAAAGCCAGGTGCTCAACCCCATCATTAATACCGTTATGCATCCTAACAGTAAACGTAGGAGCGCCGTCAGTACCTTTTCTTGCGCCATTAAGACTAACCCCATAAGTACTACTGGTACTAGTTCCTAACATGACTGATGTAAGACCAGTTGTGTTAGTGGTGGATGATGGAAGTAACTTTATATGAGCGTTATCGGCTGTTGCTGAAGTATGCTGCCCTTTGGTTATTACGTACCTGCCATTGCCTGTGATGTTTCCACCAGCATCCATGGAGAAGTTATTGTAACTATTATTATCATGACCCATTCTAAAAATGTTATCGTCAGAAGACCAACGCATCTTAAACGCCTGACTAGATGCCGCAGGATAGCCACCTGCTTGATAGTCATTAAAGATTATCTCAGCATCAGTCTCTTCAGTGTTTTCTAAGATTAACTTAGGTTCTGCTTTTAAGACATGGAGGTCGCCAGAAGCTTTAACACCAGCGCTGTTAATAATGCCGGATAGATGTAGGTCTTTCCATTTATTACTAGTCTGTCCCAGATCTCTAGTCCCATTGGTAGCAAGCCCATTTCCGTCTACAGGAATTACGCCATTACTGTTTAAGAGTATACCTGTTTCTGCATCATTGGAAGCGAAGTAGGGCTCGGAACCATAACTTATCCCTATGCTTCCGTATCGTACACCAGACCTAAATAACCTAATCAAATCTCCGTCAGAGCCTGTTCGATTTATATTTACTGTTGAGTTAGCGTTTTTAGTAGCATTATAGTAGGAAAACCCAGCACGTCCTTCTTTTCTTAGGTTATGTCCGTTATCCGAGGAAGTGTTACTACTATTATCCCAAACAACAACGTCTGTAGTACCAACCAACAAATTACCAGAGTTATCAACTCGCATAAGCTCGCTGTCGGCGCTATCAGCCCATCTAAATTGAGCATTAGTAGGACTGGCTTGTTTAGCTCTAAATATCATGCCCCAATTAGAATCAGAGTAAATTGACCCCGCTACATATTGACCACTGCCGTTAACAGTTAATGAACTTCCAGTTATGCTTGCGCCCGTGATATTACGACTATCGTCTATTACAGTTGTTTCACCTACCCGAAAATCACCACTAGCAGTCATTATGAAAGTATTAGCAGTTCCACCATTTGTCCTAAAGTTTATGTTCCTAGACGATGCAGAGCAAATATACAAGCCATC